>Ga0154764_1148_pt1 | contig 20065 bp, 17 predicted proteins | sample Rifle2008BG16ft_FD_105772 | JGI IMG/M metagenome (GOLD analysis project Ga0154764, IMG submission 105772) | candidate division Zixibacteria bacterium RBG_16_53_22
AAAATGAGTACAGCGATGCCGATTCATAGGGTGTAGGATTATGATCAAGAGCCTGTTTCCCAAAACCAAGAGAACGCTTCTGGCCCTGATGTTCCTCCATCCGGACCAGCGGTATTATATCCGCCAGATCGAGAAGCTGACCGGGGTCAGCCAGGGTGCGCTTCAGCGGGAGCTGAAGAATCTGGTGGGTATCGGGATCTTGCGCGCCGAAAAAGCGGGCCATCAGACCTTTTATTCGGTCAACGCCGCCAACCCCATTTATGCTGAACTCTACGGAATAATGTTCAAAACATACGCGGTTGAAGAAGTCCTGGTTGGGGCATTGAAGCCCCACATGAACAAGATAGCCGCCGCTTTCGTTTTTGGCTCGATGGCGCGGGGCACCGAAGCAGCCCAAAGCGATATCGACCTGTTCGTCGTCGGCGCCATTTCCTTTGGGGATATATCTGCTGCCATATCGGCGCCTGAGGAGAGACTCGGCCGCGAGGTGAACATCTACTCTCTCACGCCAGAAGAGTTTGCAGATAAGATTAGATCGAAGAACCATTTTGTTGATAGTGTGTTGAAAGCGGAAAAACTATTTTTGATAGGGTCGGAAGATGACATTGAAAGAATGGCAGAAGAACAAATGGTTGAAAAAAGAACCATCCAGCGCAAAAGAGATAGCCGATCTGTTCGCTTTAGCCGAGCGAAACCTAAATGACGCTTCGATTGAGCTAATTAGCCTTGATGCCCAGCTGCAATTTGCATTCAATGCCGCTTTGGCCTGCGCTACCATCGCCCTGAGGGCCTCCGGCTATCGCATTCCTACAACCGAGGGCCATCATGAGAAGACAGTCAATTCCCTGAGATTTACCTTGGGTTCGGACTCAAACTTGATAAATAAGTTAAATGGCTTTCGAAAAAAGCGAAGTAAAGTAGCTTACGATGCCGTCGGCATAACCTCGCGGTCCGAAGTCGACAGTCTGTTAGAAATGGCCTTTAACCTCAGAGGCCAGGTAGAAGATTGGCTTAGCCAAAACCATCCAGATTTATATAAATAGCGCCTGAAAGGCACGGCCGCGCACTTCGGCAGGGGTAAACATGCCGTGCCGTTTTCATTCCTTCCCCTTCCCCTTCAACCCTGCTATCTGTTCCTGCAGCTTCTTGAATCCCTCGGCATCCCAGTTGGGCATGTCGGCGGCGCGAAGTTTCTCCTCGGCGCGGACCAGGAACGCCAGCGCCGAATCAGGCTCTGAGCGTAGAATCGCAATCTCGCCCAGCTCCTTGAACACCCACCCCTGGAATTCATCGTCTCCCAGCGTCTCGAATTTTGCCAGCAGGTCCGGCGTAATCCATTGCGCGGCGCTGTCAACCTGGCCGTTCAGACGGTAGGCGTGGCCCAGCGCCCAATCGGCCATAAGCTTGCTTTTCTCATCGCTGTATTTGTAGTGGTATTCGCGGGCCTTGATATAAGCCTCGACAGATTCCTTGTATTTCCCCGTAGATTCGTATGTCCAGCCCAGATTATTCCATAGCGGCCCCAGCCAGCGCGTGACATTACCGGCCTCAGCCTCCTTGATTCCCTTAAGCCCCCACTCGACCTGCTCCTCCGGTCCCCCGACAATGGCTACCATGTGGGCGGCATCGATAGCCCGCTCATAAAGCTTGTTATCACTGCAATATTGATACATCTCCTTGAAAGTGCTGGAGGCCTTTTCAAGCTGGTTATCCTTCCACTCGAACCGTCCCCGCACGCCAAGATACCGCGACCATCCCAATGGCTCACCCTTACGGGCGTATAGGGCGGCCTTATCTAACCAGGCGCGTCCCGGCTCCTTGTTATCGACAGTCAGGTATGTGCGGGCGATCATGGCATAAGCCTCGATGAGCTCGGAATTGTCGCCCGCGGCTTGGGCGTTGTCGGCAGCCTGCATGTAAAGGTCGCGCGCCTGGTCGTACTGACGGCTGTTGAAGAGCGAATCGGCCTGGGAAATGAGCGATGATGCTGACATGCGAGCCTCCATCGAGGGTGTTTCCTGGGAAACACTGGTCAAAGAGAACATGAAAACAAGAGCCAAGGCGTCTATTGCCGGAAGAACGCGGATATATATTTTCAAAATCAACCTCCCCTTAAGAAAACGGTTTCAGCCTATAAACTTATATTGTCTATATCGAGTTCGAATAAAATCGATTTTTTATGTATAAGCGACCTAAACCCATTCCTCTACGCGCCACCCTTTTACTTTGGCCAGAGACAGTAATTTGCGCCTGCCGTTAACAACGACAGGATTACGAACCCTGGATAACAGGAATCGGTCAGTCCAATGGTCGGCGTAAAACGTAATGGCAGGCCAATCGATTTGTACATGCTTTTCCCCCCTCGGGGGAGAAGCATGCCACCCGGTCGTAGGGGCATGGCATGCCATGCCCGAATTACGAATAATCATTTCCAGCGCATCAACCTTGCCCTGGCCCATTGGGAATGGCCCCAGCGTGCGGCCGGTGAATTTGCCATCCCTGATCTCCATGACGCTGCCATAAAATTCGGCCACGTCAAGATGCCTGGCGAAATTGGCCAGGAGGAAATCGGGCATGCCGGAGAAGAGGATCAGGCGCGCGCCGGCTTTGAGGTGTTGATTGATCCGCTCAATTGCGGCTTCGGAGATACGAGCGGCGGCGACCTCATTGAAGAACCGGAGTCCGATTTCGGACATGCTGTCGACAGAGTGACCCCGCAGGTACCCTTTGTTGGCCTTGATTATGAAATAACGTCCCTTGGGAATTAGTGCGATTGCGCGGATAATGAAATTGACAAAACTTCGCAAGCCGAGCACGCGATTTTTCACCAGGTACCGCACAAAGAGGCGCTCGCACGAGGTGCCGGGCAGAATAGTGCCGTCGACATCGAATATAATCAATCTTCCACCCTGGCAGGGTATTCTTTTGCCAACAGCAGATGGCGCGATTCCCAGAGCACCGGTATGCCGCGTAGCACGCACATGACCACTGTTATATAGACCAGCACCATGCCGATGTTATAGATTATCCGCATACTGAGGTTGGGCAGGTGAAGAACCTCACTGGCGATTGCCGCCTGAAGCGAAAGGTAGATTCCCAGCCAGATGAAGACAATCGCCTTGGAGACACCGTAAACCGCCCGCGAGAAGCGGCTGGCGCACAAAAAGACGGCTATCTTGGAGCGCAAGTGGGTCTTCCTGCCGAATGGGGTCTGGCCCTTGGCGAAAGCCACGGTGCGGATCAGGTCGGTTAAGAATCCGCGGGTGACCACGATGATCGGCACCCAGAAACTGAACAGGCCCAGCCAGGCGAAAAAGATCCAGTAGGCGTTTTCCACGATCCGGTCGCCGGCGATATCGAGCAGGGCCCCGAAATCGGAGGCGGTGCCAAGCTTGCGCGCCACGTACCCATCGAGGGAATCCAGGTATATGATGATGGCGGTCAGGACCGTGGCCGAGACCTTGAAATAGAACCCGGCCGTGAACATCCACATGGCCACAAAGATCAGGACGATCCGTCCCAGAGTAATGATGTTGGCGCTCATAAAATCAGCTTTCGATTTATCATATGCCTAAAGAGATATAAGAAAGAGACCAGGATAGGTCAATCGATAATAATCATCCAGGGAATACTTACACTAGAGATAATATGGGGACTTCAGAAGATGTTGCGGGCAGCGAATAGAGTGAATTCGCTGCTCGTTGCGCAAGGGACTCAAGTAAAGCGTTTCGTGCAGCCCCTCATGATGCCGGCCAATCGGGTTTTCGTCCCGAGCGATGATGGCATCCCGAATTTTTCAGCGGCCGTGATAGAATAAACCATCATCGACATTCACGGAAATTGTTACGTCTTCTGAAGCCCCTAATTAATTCGTGATAATCTAATGAATAGATGATATAAATATCGCAATAATATATAAATAAAAAACGCCCGCCACATTTCATGGCGGGCGCAGGAGTTACGTTTTTGCCTGATGTTACTTCAATTGGCCTCGAATTTCGCCGCCCGGATAGGCATCGGTGTGAACGTTGACATAGAGATTGCCGGCCTCCAGCTGGGTCAGCAGGTCGGCAAGTGTCTGGCCGGCCATCGGGCCGATCAAATCGGCGGCTGTGATTGTCCCCTCTGCCAGGACGCCGTTGAAAGGACCCTGTATGGTCGGACCGCCAAAAAGAAATACTATCACGGGGCCATTGACACCCGCCGCGCTGAGGTGAATATGAGAGGCGCGTACATTTTCGATGTTGGCCACAAGCAATCTATAATCGATAGACATGCCGTCGCTGTTGACATTGAATGTGACCTGCCCCTGGGCTCTGGTCGCCACGGGCGGCACCTCATTGCCTCCGGAAAGGTGAGCGCCGAAGTTTTTCAGATTGCCCGCCGCGGCCAAACCGAAAGCCACGACCAGGGCCAGACCGGAGAAAATGACAAATCGTCTCATGCGTTAACCCCCTTTTGGTTTTGATGATGAAAAGCGAATTATTAACCGATAGATTGTATGATAATTCAAAGCACCTAATATAAAATAACAAAAGCCTTAACCCGTGGGTTCCTTGATGGCGATATTCTCCATGTTGAACCACATTGACGACAGCTTCACAGAGTCTAACTACCATTTTCGGCCCTCCAAATTTATCGGCGGCCATGGCAGAAGAAAAAATCGTCGGCATCCGTCGGGCGCCGTTACATCTTCTGAAGTCCTATATCGCTCATTACAAATTTCCTAAGTGGGGCAACTCAGATAATTAGCCCCATAGTGATAATAATAAAAAACGCCCCGGCGAAATAAATGCCGGGGCGAATTGCCGGGACTTGTAAACCGCGCTTCGGATAGTTACCCCGACAACTTATCCAAGACCTCCCGGGCGTGTTCATCCGGTTTGACCTTTTCAAATACGTGAATGATATCGCCGTTGCCGTCTATCAGAAACGTCGTGCGGGCGATACCCCAGTATTTCTTGCCGTAATTTTGCTTCTCCACCCAGACCCCATAGGCCTGGACAACCTTTTTGTCGGTATCCGAAAGGAGCGTAAACGGCAGGTCATATTTCTGCCGAAACCCGGCATGCGATTTTTCGTCGTCGATCGAAACGCCGAGCACCACCACGCCGGCCCGCTTGAAATCGGCGAAACTGTCGCGGAAACTGCAGGCCTCCTTGGTGCAGCCGGCCGTGTCATCCTTGGGGTAAAAATAAAGGACGACCGGTTTGCCTCTGTATTCCGAGAGCCGATGCATGTTGCCGTCCTGATCCGGCATCTTGAATTCCGGGGCCTTTGCGCCCACCTCTACCATTATTCCTCCTGGATTATCGATTCCATTCAACTGGCGACTTCTATAAACTTGTTATGGTTAACATTAGTTTCAATACATGGACTGTGAATGTGATGAAGGCGCTTTGCCGCATCGGCGTCTCGGGAACCGCAACTCTCGAAACACCGCATAATAATCGCCGATACGGTCTTTCGAATCTATTTCGCCGGAGCCAGGTAATCCGATATCCCCTTCTTGAAAGGGACCGGGTCGCGCTGCACAAAATCGTAGTAGGAGACGTCCACCGTGTAATTCCCCTTGACCAGCATGTCTATCTGCTCCGGAGAGATCGGGTATTGCGGCAAACGCATGAGAACCGATGATACGCCCTTGAGGAGACCTACCGGCATATGAACCTTGCGCACCGGTGTAATCCCGATCACCTCACCGATTACATCGAGCATACGGTCGAAAGTCATTATCTCCAGCCCGCCGAATTCGAAGGTGCGGCCACGGGCACGCTGGTCGGTGAGCGCCCTGATAAATCCGGCGCAAACATCGCTGATGTGCACCGGCTGAAGCTTGTATTGGCCATCGCCGACCACCCCGATAACCGGCAATCTGCGTATCAGGGAATTGAAGAGGGTCACGACATGATCCCCCGGGCCAAAGATTAGCGATGGCCTGAATATGGTCCAGTGCAGGCCCGATTCCCGAACGTATCGCTCACCATCGTATTTGGTTCGCATGTAGCCGCTCTCGGCATCGGGCTTGACACCCAAAGCTGACATCTGAAGAAAATGCGGAATGCCGGCTCTCCTGGCGAAATCGACCAGGCTCCTGGTTACCTCGAAATGCGCCTTATGAAACGTAATGCCCCTGGATGGAAACTCCCTTATGATTCCGACCAGGTTGATGATGGCATCGGCATTGAAATTGCCGCCCACGATTTCCTGCCGGGGATCGATGTTGACAACCTCGATAATTTCATCCTGGGGAGTTGGCGCTTTCGAGCCGGGCCGGCGGGCCAGGATAATCTTGTGGCCGGCATCGGCCAGCGCGCGCGTCAGATGCTTGCCGACAAATCCGGTTCCGCCCGCAATCAGCACGATCATCGTATCATCTCTCCAATCCGAGTCTTGTCATAGGCCGCAAGGTATCAACGATCATGAAATATATCATGGCGAAGTTAAATATGGCAATCGGGTTCAATAGCTTCAGGTGTAATCGACAATCCCGCTTTTGCGGGCAAGCCCTTCAGTCCCCGTATTTGGTTTGAAAGTGCCTCAGATTACATCCACCCTGAAGTCCTTATCGTCCCAACACCCCTTTGATATCCAATAAAACGCAAATCTAATTGGAGCGCGTTGCTCGGGGTTTACCCCTGCCGAGGCCGTTAGGCCGAGTGCGGGGCCGATCGGGATATCGACAAATTCCATGCCAACCGCTGTGGCCTCGGACTTGAATTCACGCGAGTTCTGCCATTCGTCGCCTGTCCAGCGGAGAATGAAAGGGGCCGGATATTCCACCCGCAAGGTATATCCCCGCCTGACCGCGCGAGGCTGGCGATTGGGTTTCCAGATTTCCATGAGGCGACAGGCGCTTTCGGGGCCCAGATAGTGCTCCGCCACCGCCGGAATCAGGTCGAAAACCCTGCCGTCGTAAACTGAGCGAAGGAGCTTGATATATTCGGCGTGGGCCCACATCAGAGGCATGGCGGCGCCGGTCGGTCCCCCAAGGTACATGTGTCTGGCATCGGGCTCGTCCCAAACCTGCTCGGGAAGCATGTCTGTTGTGGACGAGAAACCCTCGAGTGCCTTGATGTAGGGCTTGACATCGCAACCGGCGGCGAGTTCATAGTGGGCCCGCTCGCCAGTCAAAAGCGGCCAGGCGCGTCCCCGCCCCCAACCCTCATACGGGCCGCCATCCGCTCTCTGGCCATAACCGTCGTGGTTATAGCGGCGCCAGCATGGGCCAAAAGGTGTGTCGACCTTCAGCACGGAGTCTATGACGCGAAGAGAGTCGACTATGATCGGGTCATTGGCGGGACGGATTCCGTATCTGACCAGCTCCAAAAATCCGGCATCGACAATTTCTTTGGCCGGAAAAAGCCATTGCGACCCCGGTGGCGCATTGGCGACAGCAAGCATACCGTGATTGGGGTCCTCATCCGGATGAGGGTCATTGATATCTACCGGGTGAATCCTGATATAGTGCTGCCTGATACTCGGAACCAGAGTCCCATCCGTGGTGACAGTCCAGCTTTCGATATGGCAAGCCAGGAAATCGGCATATTCCTGGAGATATGTTGCGGTTGCCATATCGCCTTTGAGCCTGGCGAACGAGGCCGCGCATGTCAGGGCGGCGACATTGGAAGCCAGCGTTGACGGAGAATAGCCGCTGGCCTCCTCCCAGCGTTCTTGCTGGGTGGCCGGGCCGTTTCGAATCAGGTAGCCGGCTGCTTTCATGACCATGGCATAAGGGTCGAATCCGCGAAGGGCGCCCTCCGAATGAAGGCGCCAGGCCAACATTATCGGAAAAGCCACCTCGTCGAGCTGTATGCCTCTCCAATATGGGGTCCCCTCGATCCAGAAATTTTGGGGAAAACCGCCATCATCGAATTGGCTTACCGCCAGGTAGATAAGGGCTCTTATTGGTGTTTCCTTATTCCCGGCGGCCAAAAGGCCGGTGGCGGAATTCACCATGTCGCGTGTCCATACAAGGTGGTAACCTCCCTGGTCCTCGTCGCCCTTCGATTCTCCCCAGGGAATGGAAAGGGAGGCGATGAAGGCGCCCGGAAACGTCTTATCCTCATGGGAGAGCAGAAGGCTGTAACTGCCATGATAGAGCTTGCCGCCGTCGCCGGAATTGCGGTCGAGCGACAAGAGACGGCTGTAAGGCCTCTCCCATTGTTCATCGAACCTCTTGCGGTGATTTTCGAACGGCATGTCAAGCGACTGAAAGAGGGTCGTGACAGCGTTGTGCAGGCTGTCTCCTATGGCCAGGCCGACTGTGAATTCGCGGGCCCCATTTAAGTTGAGCTCACCCGTCAAGGCGATATTGCCATCGATGGCCTTGTCATAATCCCAATCCATGACAAAGTTCTTGTTCAGGTCGGTCCAGCCGTCGCTATAACCGACATATCCGCACGAGAGTCGCGAGAACGGCAGATTGGCGGCCAAAGCCATCCAGCGGCCGCCTTTTTCGGCAGTCAGAATCTCGCGGCCGGCGAAATTGACCACATAGCCGTTATTTCCCAAGCCGCCCACCTCGAGGTGAGGCGCGCAGAGCAGATAGAAATTGAGAGTCGAGAGAAATTTCTCGTCACCTGTAATTCTGGTGCGCTGCAATACGCAAGGCTGATGGGGATTGGTGATTATCTCCTTAATGATCGAATAGCGGCCGTCCGGGTCGCTGTTCATTATGCGGTAGCCGAGGACATTGGGAGAGAGGCGGTCGGTATCCGTTATCAGGTGGCGCTTCTCCTCGTGGAAAAAAGTCTTGCCGTCGGATATCAGGAATTGCAGGTCGCGCACCTGCGGCCGGTCGACAGTCGGATAATAGACCTCGGTGATAATCCCATTCCACAGCGTGAACCATATTCTGCTGGCCGCCGAATAGGCGGTCCCCACGCCCGCCTTGTCGCCGTGGGTCCAGCGCGGCTCGATACCGGGCCACCCGAATGCGCGACGGTCTCCGCGAATCTTCGCCATGCATCACTCCTTGCTATTGTACCGGCTATAAATACAATAGGTTATTGACGGTCAAGGGGAATCGACCGTCGCCGACTCTATTCATCCGATATTTGCCGCTTATATTGTTCGCGGATTATTTGGCCGAGGGGTCGTTTTGATAGATGCCGAAAATATTCCCCTCGGTATCTTTGAAATATGCCACCCAGCCGGCACCGAGAATCGGCGACTTCGGCACAATCTGGGTTCCGCCACCCCTGGTGATCTTGACACTGTAATCGTCGACCGATGGAACATCGATGATGTTCGTAGTCGGGGGAAACATCTCGGTCCGACGCATCATGCCGCCGTTGATGCCGGGTTCGTTCTTGTCGCCGGTGGTGACCATCCAGTATTCCTGGTCGCCACCGCCCCAACTTTCGAATTTCCAGTCGAAAACCATGGTGTAGAAATTTGAAGCTCTCTTTGGGTCATCAACGCTGATCTCAAAATGCACTATGCGCGGCATATAATACCTCCATCTGCTTGGAATGCGAAAAAAACTCTATATGCGTTTATTCTAAAATACCGTCTGCCGGCAGAAAGAACAACCGTGATAATCGGCGATTCCGAATGCCGCTCAAAATTTCACATGCCACTTTTCGGCAAATTGCTGCGGGGCCTGGCGCCCCACGAGGTATTCTGCCAGCCGCAGCGCGAATTCCAGCGCCGCCCCCGGACCCATGCCGGTGATTATATTGCCATCGGACGCGACCGCCGAGTCGGTGATAATAGCCCCGCCCGAGGCCAACTTCTCGTTGAAAACCGGATCGCCCGTGGCGTTCTTGCCATGAAGAATACCGGCGCCCTCGGCCAGCACGTGGCTTGGCGACGCACATATCGCCCCTACGAGCCTGTTGGTCCGGTTATATTTTCTTACAAGCTCAATTACAATCGGATTAGCGGCCAGGTTGACAGCGTTTCTCTTGCCGCCGGGGAAGACGATGCCGTCAAATTCACCCTTGATTTCGTCAATCGATAAATGCGGTAATATGGCCGTTCCATAGGCGGCCCTGACCGGCCCCTTCTCCAGGCCCACGACAGTCACCTCGACACCGCAGCGGGTGAGAACATCGATAACCGCCACGCCCTCCATGTCCTCAAAGCCGTCCGATAAAATGATAATAATTTTCTTTTTCATCCGATGCCATTAACATTCCGCAAAATGAAAGAGTTCCGTCGATGACCGGTCTGAGGGAGTGTGATTTTTCGGGCCTGATGTACAACGCGGCGAGAAACAGAGAAAAAAGGGAGCCGAACATAACGGCTCCCTTAATCGCAAATTCGTCCGGAATCTGTTTGACCGGCACGGTTTTCGCCGACGACGGATATCCGCCGGCCCGTCTGACACAAGGGAATCAGGCTCAGAGGTTAATGATCTTCTTGAATGATAGAAGGCCGTTTACGGTATCTTTCATATTTGTCGGGGTGCCGACTACAAGCTTCTCCATGCGGCCGTAATACTCAAGGCAGGTACAGCATGATAGTACTTCCGAGCCTTCGGCCTGGAATTTTTCCATGACATTGTTGAGACGCGAACCGGTCGTTGTCAGAAAAACCGCCGTGCCCATGCAGATAATTCTGGCCGGTATTTCGCCCGACTCCAAGAGCATCTGCAGGAATTTCTCCATCATGGTTTCGCCAAGGTCCATCTCCCCATCGGCCAGAACGGACGATTTCAAAACCAACAATAGCTCCTTATTCACCGACATGATCACCCTTGTGATATCGTTAAGAATTCCCTTCGAACAATGTATGGGTCGGGCAGGCCCGACGCAAGAAATTATCGATGCGGGCCGTTAACCGTGTCCCCGAAGCATTCTTGCAGGCAAGTATATTATGGCCTTCAAGAAAGCCAGCGCCCCACCGACAGCAATGCCGATCAGTCTGAATGGCAACAGCAAGAGCCAAACTATAGGATAAAGGATAAGGGCCAATATCGCCAGCGGCCAACAGATGACCAAAAGCAATATCCAGAGCAGAAATGCAATCATGGCAACTCCAGAAAAATTCACTTTCGCAGGGTGATCGTCACAGGCGGCATGCCTGTGCGACCCCTGTTCTGGTTATACCCCTGGCGCCCCGCAATATTCAAATGCCGCCGAATTTGCCCGTGGCGATCGACCTGAAACTCTATGTCCTCGATCCACCCGGTTTTGCCTGTTGAGCCGGCGGGCATGTCGGGCAAAAGAGCAGTGCCGGCTGCAATCCTTTCAAATAGGCGACAAAGTACGTTATATCGATCCCGTTGAAGGAGCAGCTGCCGTTGACATCGCCGGCAGCGTAGAAAGGACTGTTCTGCGGGCAAGGGCCTACAGGAGTGCCGCAGTCGGCCGGAGGGGCATTTCCTCCCTTCAAAAATGAAACACCGTAAGTCACGTCAATGCCGTTGGGGCCGCCGACGCCGTTGATATCACCTGGAATATAAACACACCCGGACGGCGTTTGATGAATAGTAAATTCGAAAATCTGGTTGCAGAATCTATCCGGGGCATGCCCGTTAAATGCTGCAACCTTCCAGTAATATGTATTGTTCAACAAGCACGCGGGGCAAGCCCAGGCGGTATCAGATATGGTATCTGAAACCGGAAAAGGATTGGAGAAATCCGACATGGAATCGACAAAAACCTGATAACTCACTGGGTAACCGGGTGTTGGGTCGGTGCTGGACGACCATATAAAATATGGGGAGCAGGAATCAAGCTCAGCGCCGTCCGGAGGTGATAATAAGTCGAATGCCGTCAGCGGAAGAATGGTCGGTCCGAATGTGCCGTCGGCATTGATGTTTTGCAGATATATGTCACCGTCGGGGTCAACTCGCTTGTCTTGCCAGGCGGCTATCGCCTGCCCGGCGACAGTGGCACAAGCGGAGTGATACCCTTTGTCGCTCAGGGTGCTGGCCATAGTCACCGGCGATGGGTCCCAGACATGCGATCCCAGCCCATCCACTCTTATCGCCATCAGGTAATCCATGACGAAATTACCCGGCGGATTTTCGAGGTAGGTGACGACCGCGTCGTTTTCCACGCGGTTGGCGCGGACAAGCATCTTAGGTTCCTCCGTCAAGGGGACAAATGCGATACCGCCGTTTCCCCATTGCCGCACACCCGCCGAATTGAATTTTTGACCGTAGAGCCCGGACATGGTCTGATCGGAATTCGTATTTTCATAGAAAAGCGTCAGGTCGCCGGTCGATGGAATCGGGACGCACGCCGGGCTCATCTGCAAATGGCCGGCAGTGGTGGAGACCACTACTCCATTGGCAGTCCAGGCCATGGAGCCGGCGCTAAGAATGTGCTGGGCGAAGGCGTGAAGGACGGTGCTCCTGGAATCATACCAGAAGGAGTAAGCCCCTCCGGCGCCATCGGATTCAATATCGGGGCGCATCTGAGGTCCGAAACCGCCGGCATTCTGGACCACGACACCGTTCGACCCCGGCCATATCATAATCCCGGCGCTATCGAATTTCTGGGCATAAAGGTGCTTGGGATTGTAATAATTGGGTCCCTGAGCGACAAGCATCTGGAGGATGAAGCCGTCGCTTTCGACCGCTGCCAGGCTGGGGATCGATAAGGCATACGTCGCGCTCATGGTGATCATAGGCCATAGTTCCAGACCATCAGGACTATATTTGCAGACATAGATGTTGGTATCATCTTGCCAGGTGATCACGATATTGCCGGTCGAGGTGACAATTGCGCGAGGGGTGTAATCTGCAGCCCCATTGTCGCAGACCGTCACGCCATTCGCTCCCCAAACGAACGTGCCGGTCGGGCTGATACGATAGGCATAGATATCCCAGTCGCCCCCGGCGCGAAGATCGTTGATCGCGATTATGGCGTGGTCGGCGCTGTCGACCGCCAGATCGTAATCGGTCAGCCAGGTGTCTTGGGCATGATTGCTGATCAGGAGACCGTCGTCGGCCCACTGTGCGATTCCGGTGGCATCATACCTTTGCAAGTAGAACCAGTACATTCCGGCGGTGTTATTCCACCACGACACATAGCAGCCGCCATCCGACATGGGAGCGATCTTGGAAATCGTCTCCTCACCCGACATGTTCGAGACGATCAGGTTTTGCGCGGGATCCGAGGGCCATTGGGCCAGCGGGGCATTGATTACTGCCAGGAGCAGAACCAGGATAGCTGATTTTGGCAGGACTTTCGACATACGACCTCCATTGGCAAACGCGAAAATTTAACACATGCACATAAGCTGCTACAAGGACGGCGATTGACGGGCTTTGATGAATAAATCAGTAGAAGCCTTTCGAAGCTAAATTCCTATTGCATTATTAATTATACTCTACTTTCATTTTTAGGCAAGTTAAAACTTGCCGCATGCCGGCCAGCCGCGATTTTTCTGTTGTTTTTTGTAGATTATCTTGTAAAATATAACATATAAAGATGAGCCGGTATTGGTGGGGATGATTTCCTGCCGATCATTTAAGTCGCCTATTACAATTTTGGTAACTGTACGATAAACCTTTAAAGTGGAGGCGGCTATGCGGTTTAAGCTGGTCCTGATCATATTTGGCTTGCTGGGGCTTGCTTCATCGGCGTCTGCGCAAAATCCATGCGATTTTCCCTATCCTGACAGTTGTCAATTTCCCGATACATGTTGTGCCATCGCCCCGGAGGATTGCCCCTGGGATGTCGATGATATAGATGTCCTCTACTTGATCAGTTGGATGAGGGGAGGAGCCCCGCCGCTTTTCTTCAGCATGTATGATGTCAATTGCAATTGCCGAATAAATGGCGCCGATATCGTTTATATGGTGCATTACCTGTCTGGCCGGGGGGCGCCGCCAATCTGCTGCTTCTATCAATGCCGAGAGCACCTGCGCACAGCGCTCCTCGGCAATCGAGTCTGGAACGATGCCGATAGCGATGGCGTCCAGGATTCCGGCGAAACCGGCCTGCCGGGCGTAACTGTGAACCTTTATGACTGCGAAAATCCGCCGGAAATATTCGATTCGGCGATCACCGACCCGGACGGCTTTTTCCTTTTCGACAGCCTCGCCGCCTGGAATTATCGCCTGCGATTTTCCCTGCCGTCAGGTTTTCAATTCAGCCCTGCCAACCAGGGGGGTAACGATAGCCTCGATAGCGACGTATTCCCATCAAGCGGCTTTACAAATTGTATCACCGTCTCGGAGGGTGAGATTGACCTGACATGGGACGCCGGTATGTATTTGACGGAGGAGCCGCCCGATTCGGGCTGTACTCGAAGCAAGGGTTACTGGAAAAACCACGCCGGTTTCGGCCCGCAAGAGGACCTCGTGACGCAATACCTTCCGATCTGGCTGGGTGACCCCGGTGATACCACTGAATCCATCTTAGTCAACACAGCCCAAATAGCATATGACATCCTGGCCCAGAACGTTTACGGGGAGCCCTCCAACGGCATTACCAAGCTCTATGCCCAGCTTCTGGCGGCCAAGCTTAACATAGCCGCCGGAGCAAACGATGATGACGTTGAGGATGTCATTGCCGACGTTGATGAGTTCCTATCCATATATTCATGGGAGAATTGGGACAGCCTTACAGGCGAGCAACGGCAGGAGATTTCCGGCTGGAAGAATACCTTGGAATTGTACAGTGAGGGGGAAATAGGCCCCGGCCGATGCGAGGACGGGGAAACGATATTAAAATAAACGAGACTCTGGATCTGACACCAACGCAGATGTAAAGCAGTTATATTGGAATTTGAAATAGGGGCGTATAAGCGATACGCCCCTGCTGACTTGCTTTCCGGATATTCTGGTTAAAACGGACCGAGATAAAATCGATAATGCTCCAACGGCGTTAGTTAATGCCCCGCCGTATCCTCGATCTCTATCCTGATCTGGCGCAAGCTGTCCGCCCCGGATCTTTCAATAGTAATATTAGCATCGGGATGGCCCTGCTCTGCCAGCCTGGCCTTGACCTCGGCCTTTATCTGCTCATCAGTCTTGCCGCGGCTGTCAACTTCGATTGTCGACTGCAGGCTGGCCGAACTATTTCCCTTTTCATTAATCTCGAGCCTGATCTGCCGTTCGCCGCTGGAATCCGTTTTCACGAAAATGAACGCCGGCGATAGGCCTTGCGCCGCCAGCTTCGATTCGATCTCGGCCCTGATTTGGTCATCGGTCTTTCCCTTGCCATCGACCTCTATCTTAATTATTCGTTCGCGGGCTTGAGCGTAGAGGCTGGCTGATATGGTCTCTATGATCGGGTTGATTTGCGCTTCCGATTCAATTCCACTCAAAGCGGCTATGGCGGCAACAACGGCCCTGGCCGCTGCGCGATTCGGCAAATTCGAGATCAAGTAGGTAAAGCCGCCGTTGGACGCCGCTACTTCCACTTCGGCTTTCTCCTGGCCCACAGCGTCAAGCCCCTTCTGTAGTGCCTCGCCGGGGATTTCCGCCGGTAATCCGGCGACGCTGACGCTATATCCAACCGTCCTCTGGTACGGGAACGGCACAGCCACAAATAATATCAATGCTATAACACCCAGCCCGATACCCAGTGTCAGGCGCCTGTGCGCTGATAATATCTCTTTCATTACTGCCATGATAGATATCTCCTTTTGATTTTGGCGCATTGCCATTCTGGCCCGGACGATCGAGAGCGGTGTCGAATCGGGTAATCGCTCATTGCGAGCAGCCTCAAAGGCGCTGTCGAGGCGCTTCTGCGCCCCGGAGAGCTCCGCGCATGACCGGCAGGTCATGACGTGCTGATTCGACTCGTCGTCGAGCGGTTCGTTGTTTTCGAGGCTAAGCCTCGCTTTGCGGCAATGCATACCTGGTTCCGTCCTTTTGAATTTCTCTCTGTTTTTCGGGGAGATGTCTGAGGACCTCCCGGCGCATCTTGTCGCGTGCCCGTGACAGGCGCGATTTTATCGTGCCCTCCGGTTTCCTTTGCAGGGTGGCCAATTCGCCGATACTCCAGCCCTCAAGCTCGAATAGCGTTACCAGCGCCCGTTCATCCGGCGATAGCGGCCGCATGGCGACCCGAATCCAGCGCCGCGCAGAGTAAAGCTCCGACGGGTCATCGGCGGCCAGGTTCTCGGTTATTTCCGTTGTCAAATCAACACGCCTCTTTATCCACGCGGATCGTCGCCAACCGGCGAATGTATTGATGATAATCCGGTACAGCCACGGCTTGAAAGCCACCCTGTCGCGCAGCCTGCTGAATTTCCGCATGGCCGCCAGAAGCGCATCCTGGTAGAGGTCGTCGCCATCGGGAAGGCTTCCTGCCAGTTTCCGGCAGAAGGCCTCGGCCCGGGGGTGTTCGACCTCAAGCAGTTTCCAGAAGAGATCTCTGTCTTGTTCCACCATATATAAGATGCTCAGGATATAGAAAAGGTTGCATGGGAATTGCCGGCAAAAATATCAGTAGCCGCCATGGAAGGTGGGCGGGCCGCGGCATCCCCTTTGGGGATGGGAAACTCGCGGCATATCCGGCCATTGTCCTGCGGATGGCAGAGGTGCAAAAGGGCGTCGGCGTGCTTATCAGGCGAGTTTCTGCCGGTCCTCGCGGACCGGCTGCGGCCAGCCCCGCCTATGCTTACCCAAAATTCGTGCTGCCAGCTGATACCTCCCGAAAAAAAGACTAACTATGTCGGCACCAGACACTCCGCCGGCACCCACCCATATTCACCTCGGCTATTACTCACCCACATCCAGCCGCTTTCGACTACGTCACCCTCGACGGTTTCGCCGAGAACGACCATCAGTTCAGCCGTGCTGTAATCGCGTAGAAGACGGCAGGTATCTCCTTCAATAGCCACCCATGATTCCGGCGCCCAGCCGGCCTTGCCATCAGGGGAGATGCACCAGATCCAGCCGGCCCATTTGGACTGCCGGCGCTCGAAAACGAGCCGGTCGCCTGTCCGAGCAGTCAGGATTTCCGAATAGGACGCCTTATGTGGTTTGATGACGCGATATCGCATTTAATTCTTACGCCAACAATTGAGGGGCGTTCGTAGGAACGCCCCTGCAAGCAGTCTTCAGAACCCTGTCGTCTCCGATCTCTGCCACATTACGATTTCGGCCTTGCCAAGAGTAGTTTCTCAAATTCATCCACAAGCTCGCCGAATATCTTGATCGTGTTGTCGAACGGCGCCGTGGTCGTCATGTCGACGCCGGCCTTCTTTAGAATATTTACAGGGTAATCCGAGGCCCCGGTCTTGATGAACTCCATATAGGCCGCCACGGCCTTCTTGTCGCCGTCCATGATCCTCTTCGAGAGCATCTGTGAGGCGGCGTAGCTGGTGGCGTACTGGTAGACATAGTATTGGCGGTAAAAGTGGTCGATTCTCAAGCCGCCCAGGTCGCGATCGGCGGGGATGAAGAAATCGGGGCCATAATATTTCTGGAAGATTTCGCGGTAGAACTTGCGAAGCGATTCCGCCGAGAGCGCCCCGCCCTGTTCGACCGTTTCATGTATCTTTTTCTCGAACTCGGAGAACCAGGCCTGGGTGTAGAATGTCCCGATTATCTGATCTATGTAGTAATTCAATAGATAGAGCTTTTCGTTCCGGTCCGTGGTGTGGTCGATCATATACTTTATCATGATCGCCTCGTTGCAGGTCGAGGCCACCTCGGCCGTGAAAAGCGAGTGTCCCGCGTAAATATAGGGTTCGTGCCGGTACGAGTAGTAATTGTGCATGAGATGCCCCATCTCGTGCCCCAGCGTGAAAACGTCGCTGAGAGTCCCCGTAAAGTTCAAAAGCATCACGGGATGTACCATGTACGTGCCCCAGGTGTAACCGCCGCTTCTTTTTCCCTGAGTCTCGTAAACGTCTATCCAATGCGCATCAAGCGACGTCTGCACGTTTTTCAGATATTCACTCCCCAGCGGCTTGAGGCCTTTCAACATGAATTCGCGGGCCTGGCCGTAAGTATATTCCTTCTTGACCTCCGGGACCAACGGCACGGATAAATCAAATCCGAATAGGGTGTCCACGCCGAGGTATTTCTTCCGCAGAGAAATATATTTATGCAGCGGCTCGAAATTGCCGTTCACGGCCTTGATCAAATTGTCGAATACGCTCTGGGGAATATTGTTGTCATCGAGTGATCGCTCCAGGCAGGTGTTGTATCCGCGGACCTTGGTGTAGAAAATATCTCCATTAACCGAGGATGAAAGGGTTGCCGCAAGCGTGTTCAGATGTTTCTTGTAAGTTTCGTTGTAAGCCTCGCTGGCGGCCCGGCGGACGTTGCGGTCCTGCGATTCGAGAATCTGGCCATATCGCCCCCTGGTCAGCTCGATATCGTTCCCGTTCTCATCCTTGACCGTGGGAAACTTGATATCGGCGTCATCGATCATGGTGAAGATCTTCTGCGGGCCGGCTGTCACCGGCGAGGCCAGCGCCAGAACCTCCTCGACCTCCTGCGAACGAATGTGCGCCTTGCGGCGGATAATATCCTCCAGATAGAATCGGTAAAGCGCCAGGCCTTTGTCGCTCTCCAAAAACGTGCGCAGGGTAGAGTCGGGAATCTCCAGTATCTCCGGCTCGACAAAGGCAGTAGCCTGGCTGATCTGAGAATAAAGCACGCGGGCCTTGTCGCTCATTTCCTGGTTGGCTCCCACGCGACTGTCCTCATCGGACTTGAGCGATGCGTAGACGTATAGCCGATGGGCCCTCATGCCGAGCGTGTCATTCAGCATCAGGCACTGGGCCAGGATATCCGGCGATTCGCCAAGCCTGGATTGAAACTGCTCAATCTCAAGGATACGAGTTTTAAGAGCATCAAATTCAACCTGCCAGGCATCATCCGATGAGAAGAAATCGGCCAGGTTCCATTTGTACATGTCATCGACCTGGTCACGGGTGGGGACTTCTTTTACCTGCGCGATGCCCCATGACGCCAACACGGCCAGCATCAAGAAGGCCGCGATCGATACGGTCAAGAATCTTCGCAAAGCCATTAATCAGACTCCTTGCTTAAAAGAGGCGTTAGGTTTTTCGTTTAATCGATCCTGATGGATCCGGGTGATATGCTAATCAGAATTACGACACGATGCAAGGCGTAGTTACACGATAATTTGACATTTTCGGCGAAACGGATATTGACGAGGGCCGCCACGATCAGTCCATACCGATAATTTCATTTCGTAACTAATACAACTTATTTGCCCGCCTTACGTAAATTCTCCTGGGAATCGCATCGGGCCGTGTGAGCATATGAAAATTACGCGGTCCACGTCTGCCGCAAAGGCAATTTGACGGGTGAGGCATCTAAATGCAGGGAGGAAATCGAATGAACAATATCGATCAGGCCGAAAAGGCAAAGCAATTTTCGCGGATGCACCAGGGTCCCGGGCTGTTCATCCTGCCCAATGCCTGGGACGTCGGCAGCGCGCTGCTGTTTGCCGGCTTGGGGTATCGGGCCATTGCAACCTCCAGCGCCGGGATCGCTTATTCGAGGGGGATCCTTGATGGTGAGCAGATCGCCAGGGACGAGATGCTCAAGGTCGTGCGCGCTATCGTCGAGGCGGTTGACCTGCCCATCACGGCTGATCTCGAAGGCGGTTACGGACGAGACCCGGAGATCGTCGCAGAGACAATCAAACTCGCTATCGAGGCCGGGGCGGTGGGTGTCAATATCGAGGATAGCACCAAGGGCGACCCCCGCGATGCCGGCAAACTACTATTCGACATAAAGCTGGCCACTGACCGCTATCGGGCGGCCACAGAGGAGGCCGACTCATCGGGAATTCCCTTTGTTCTCAATGCCCGGATTGACTGCTTCTTAAGGCTGGGCAATGGACCGGAGGTCAGCGCCGATACCATAAGAAGGGGAAACGCCTATCGGGAGGCCGGGGCCGATTGCATCTTTGTGCCCGGCGTAACCGATCGCGCGACGATTGCACTCCTGGTGCGGGAAATCAAAGCCCCCATCAACATCCTGGCAGGCCCGGGTATTCCCTCCGCCGAGGAACTTGGGACTTTGGGCGTGCGACGCTTGTCATTCGGAGCCAGCCTGTTTCGGGCCGCCTATTCGGAGGCCGTTCGAGTGGCGCGCGAAATGCGCGAACGTGGCCTTTACGCCATCAACCCTGATACCATGACCAACAAAATGATGAACGAG
>Ga0154764_1091_pt1 | contig 19519 bp, 13 predicted proteins | sample Rifle2008BG16ft_FD_105772 | JGI IMG/M metagenome (GOLD analysis project Ga0154764, IMG submission 105772) | candidate division Zixibacteria bacterium RBG_16_53_22
CCCGGCAAAAAAGAAGCCGTGGAACCCTTCCAGGTCGGGGCCAAAATGCCGTCAATTTGGGAAACTTGACGGCACTTTCATATTACCGAGAGGTGACTGATACCTTCTCGACACCGCCCGGATTGATATTGCGGAACGGCATTATCTAAAGCGTTCGTTTTTTCCAGTTGGTTAGGACATTTACGTGGCCCTGTTCGAATTTGGCCAGGAACGAATACATGTTGTCGGCAACCGGGTCGCGGGCCTTGCCGATCTGCGATTGATAGAAATCGCGGGCGTGTTCCTCCAACTCGATGGCCATGTCGAGGATCCTACGGGGGTCGTCCGTGCGCTCCAATTCGGCCAGGCGGCGCCTGTGAATTTCGGCCATTTCCTCGGGGATCTCCGGCAGGCCTTCTTTTCTCATGATATCATTGTATGTCACCCATTTTTCAGAACGGACCAGGGAATCATATTCGGCCTCGAGGGTCCAATAGTGGTCTTTCTCCTCGCCGGCCAAACGTTCCATGAGCGATACGAATTCACGATCGGTGATCTTCTTCCCCGCTTTTTTATAGAAAACATAAGCGGCGAGTTCGGCGTTAATTCCCTGCGAAAGCGCGTCAAGCGATCTCTGTGTGGCCTCTTTCATCAAGCATTCCTTTCGTGGCCGAAGCCTCATATTTCGAGCATTATCATCATTGCTAACTAAAATCATTCGCAAAATAATCAGGGGTCCGGCATTTGTCAACCTCGGCGGATGCGGCGGATAAATAGGGTCCGGGTCAACTCAAGGCATATAAAACACTTGCGCTTGCCGATTTTCTTTATTAACTACTTGGGATATTTTTATTAATGCGATCCGGCATTAATAAATGCGGCAATGATTGAAGGAGTTGAAAATTGAAGCTGCCTCGACTGGCATATAACTGGCTTTCCACGGCCGGAGCCATAATAGCGGTATCAACCGCCCTGCTGATTCTGTTTTCACTATTGCTTTCCATATTCGGGCATGTCGACAATCCATACCTCGGCATTTTTATCTACATGGTGTTGCCGCCTATCCTCTTTATCGGGTTGATCTTAATTCCGCTGGGCATGTGGCGAAGATGGCTGCAGATAAAGAGGGGCGAAAGAATGGAGATGGAGGTCAAATGGCCATACATTGACCTCAACAAAAGAACTCATCGCAACGCCTTTTTCATATTTATCGCTGGATCGCTGGTCTTTCTGATGATTGGCGCGGTCGTCTCATACCAGGCGTATCATTTCACCGAATCGGTGAGATTCTGCGGCACAACCTGCCACGCTGTCATGAATCCCGAACACGTAGCTTACCAGAATTCGCCGCACGCCAGGGTGGCCTGCACCGATTGCCATGTCGGTTCGGGCGCGGGATGGTATACTAAGTCGAAACTCTCCGGGTTGTACCAGGTCTACGCCGTGCTGGCCGATGTCTATCCCAGGCCGATTCCAACACCGGTCAGGAATCTTCGCCCGGCCCAGGAGACATGCGAACAATGCCACTGGCCACAACAGTTTTTCGGCGCCCAGCAGAGGCAGTTCAATCATTACAAGTATAACGACAGCAGCTCGCACTGGCCGATCAACATGTTGATCAAGACGGGCGGGGGCGATCCCAAAACCGGACAGGTGGCGGGAATTCACTGGCACATGAATATCGGGTTCCGGGTAGAGTATATTGCCCGCGACGAGAAGCGTCAGGATATCCCCTGGGTTCGAGTCAACGACAGGCGAACCGGGCGTATTACGGTCTACCAGGACGAGAATAATCCGCTGACCGAGGAGGAGTTAAGAGCCGCCACGCCCCGTGTCATGGATTGCATGGACTGCCATAACCGTCCCAGCCACATATATAATTCGCCCGATTATTCGATAGATCTCGCTATCCTGACCGGTCAGATCGACAGAGATATACCGGATATCAAGCGTGTGGCGGTGGAGAATATGGCCAGGGAATATGGCACGCACGATTCGGCTATTACCGAGATCGCCAATTCGATGATAGACTATTATCGTGTCAATCGCCGCGAGGCTTACGAGAAGATGAGGGTCCAGATCGATGAGGCCGCGGTGGCAACCCAGAAGGCCTTTTCGAACAACATCTTCCCGGAAATGAAGGTTCGCTGGTCGGCGTACCCCAACAATATCGGCCATTTCACAAGTGTCGGCTGCATGCGGTGCCACATGGGAAATCATAAGAACGAGGACGGCGTGGCGATCACGCATGATTGCGACGCCTGTCATATTATTCTCTCTCAGGGGCAGAGCGACTCAATCCTGGTTTCGACGACGGCGAGAGGATTCGAATTCCGGCATCCCGAGGATATCGGCGATGCCTGGAAGGAGATGGGATGTTTCGAATGTCACTCCGGGGTGCAGCCATAGGTTAGGCGGGTTTTCGGGCGGCATCAAACCCAAATTCCCTTACGCACCTTGAGTTTCAAGACATGCCTGGCTTGTCGTCTCCAATTCAATTTATTGATAGAACGAGGCGATTTTTGAAATTCGCCAAGCTCGCTAGCTATCCACATATTTCATCGAAGCGTGTACGCCGCCTGCGGGCCGCCGGCCCCCTGGGCCAAGAAACCCGGCCCGGATGCGATTTGCGGGGATGTTATCGGCGTGAAACTCTGGTTAGCGGAATGACGACGTTTCAAAGGCCGGGTTTCTCCCCTCGCCGGAGGCGAGGGGGCGGCCCGCTGGCCAGAACACTATGCCACCGAAACGCGCAGGCGCTTCTTTACGATTCGGGCCAGACGGCCGATGCCCTTGACGATTTGGCTCTCCGACGGGTATGAATAGTTGAGGCGCATGGCATTGGCGCCGGAGCCGTCATAGAAAAATCCTGAGCCGATAACGTAGGCTACTTTGAGCTCGATGGCTTCATTGAGCATTTCGAGTGTGTCCATATACTCGGGCAGGCGCAGCCACAGAAACATGCCGCCATCGGGCTTGGACCACCAGATACCCTCCTCTCTTGGCATGAGCGTTTCGAGCGCATCGAGCATGACTGCCGCCTTCCGCCTGTAAAGCTGCTTGCTTATCTCGATCTGCCGGTCGACATGGCCATCTTTGAGAAGAAAAGCCGCCACCATCGATACGAAAGCCGCCGTGCAGAGGTCTGTCCCCTGCTTGGCGATCACCATCTTTTCGATTACCGGTTTCGGCCCGACAACCCATCCCAGCCTGAAGCCGGGACAGAAAATTTTCGAGAATGTTTTCATGAGCAGGACCCGGCCCTCAATGTCCATGGTGTAGAGCGAGGGAATAGTCTCGCCGTTGTAGCGAAGCTCGGAATAAGGGCTGTCCTCCACCACGAGGAGATTATACTTATTGGCGATCTCCAGAACCCGCTTGCGCCTTTCATAGGAAAGGGTGAGTCCCGACGGATTCTGGAATTCCGGTATGAGGTAAATGAATTTCGGTTTGCGGCCGTCGTCGATCAAGCGTATTACAAGACGCTCAAGTTGATCGGGGTCGATACCATCCCGGTCCATCTCGATTCCCTGGAAGTCGGCGTCGAAAGCCCTGAAAGCCTGTATGGCGCCGACATAGGTTGGTTTTTCGACTATGACCGGATCACGGGGATCAATGAAAACCTTAGATAGCAGATCGAGACCCTGCTGCGATGATGAGACCACGAGCATATCATCGGTGTCTACTCTTATACCCTGCCGTCCCAAGAAATCGCGGAGTTGTTCCTTCAGAAACGGTTCGCCCTCGGTGGGGCTATATTGAAGCGCCAGGCGTCCGCACTCATCAATGGCCTTAGTCGAGGCCGCCTTGACAGCATCATAGGGAAATATGGCTGGGTCAGGGAGCCCGCCGCCGAACGAAATTGTCTCAGGGCGTCGTGTTAATTTGAGTAGTTCTCTTATCTCGGAGCGTTTGAGCCGTCCAGCCATTGAGGAAAAAGGGAATTCGATCATTTGCAGCTCCTTTCACCAAGAGCCAAAAAAGGCGACTTTTTGTCTTGACTTACGATATAAATACATATATAAATACAATTGTGTTACAATTTTAATGTCACTATGACAATAAGATCAAGAAATGGTTTACTTAACAATACATCGATGACGTAACTCATTGATAAATAATAGGATGGCCAATATGATTTGGAAACCTGTCATAATCCGTGGATCCGAGCCGCTGGCCCTGGCATTGCTAAAGGCGCTTGCCGATGATATTGCTTGCGGATCTCTTCCTGCGGGCGCCCGCCTTCCTACCCAGAGGGAGGTGGCTGACGATTTGAAAATCGCTCTGGGCACCGTGACGAGGGCATTTAATGAGGCCGAGAAGAGGGGCCTCATCTATGGCGATGGCAGGCGAGGAACATTCGTCGGTGAAACGCCCGGAGGGCGCAGGCTGCTGTCGGCCATGAGCAGCGCCGCGATAGCTGGTGTCGACCTCAGCAGGAATCATCCGGCTCATGCCTACGACCCGGACCTTAGGAGCGTTCTTCGGCAGATAGCCAGAACCCCTGAAATAGGAAGGTTGCTCCAGTATCCCCCGGGAGCGGGATTTTCGCACCACCGGGAAGCCGGCGCGCGCTGGTTGAAAACGATGGGATTCGAGGTCGATCCCCAGCGGGTGTTCTTATGCAGTGGAGCCCAGCACGCTCTGACCATGGCATTTGCGGCGGAGACCCATTCGGGAGACGCGGTGGCCGCCGAGGAATATACATACCCTGGCGCCAAGGCCGCCTGCGAAATGCTGGGGTTGGAGCTGGTGGGAATTCCTATGGATGATGACGGGATCATTCCTGACGCGCTGGAATCTCATTGCCGGCACGGAAGAATTCGCTTGTTATACTGCAATCCGACTTTGCATAATCCAACCACCAGAACGTCCTCGACGGCGCGGCGCAAGGAGCTCATAGCTATCGCCGAAAAGCACGATTTCGTCATAGTCGAGGATGAGATTCTCTCGCCTCTGCTGGACAGGCCGGTCGGGTATCTGGCGGCCATGGCGCCCGAGAGGTGTTATTATATAGTCTCAACATCAAAGGCCGTGGCGGCTGGACTGAGATTAGGTTTCATAGTGGCGCCGCAGAAATCGCGCCAGAGGCTGGTTGATTCCCTGCAGACCTCAAACCTTGGCGGGCCGCCGTTGATGGCCGAAGTGTTCACGCGTTGGCTCGACAATGGCGTCATTGAGAGGACGATCTCAAAAAGGAGGAGGGAGATCGCCGCCTTGCACCAGATCACGCGCGAGACATTGAAGGAATTTGATCTCCACTCGCATCGATCATCCTATAACGCCTGGCTGGTGCTGCCGGACAACTGGACAAGCGCTGATTTCGCGTCGGAAGCCCAGAGACGAGGGGTCTTGGTGACCCCGTCGGAAATATTCGCGGTCGACAAGAGAAGCCCGAACAATGCCGTGCGGCTATCGATCGGCTCGATATCCGATCGCCGGCAACTGCAACACGGGCTCGAAGTACTAAGGGACATTCTTGCGGGGATCACCCCAAAGGAGTCGGTCAAGGTATAGGCAATTCAAACATCGCGATGCATCTCACCACCGAATGCAGCGGCCAACCGAATTTATTCTTTAAAGTAGAGCTTGATATTCACTATTTCCGGCCGATTCCCTGTCCTGACCGGAGGGCCCCATGTGCCCACACCCGAGGAAACATAGATATGGGTGCCATCCTTGTTCTTATAACCCCAACTGACCTCGTATACAGCTTTGGTAATGAAATTGAACGGCCAGAGTTGGCCGTGATGCGTGTGGCCTGAGATTTGGAGGTCGATGTTGCGCGATGAGACCTGCTCCAATTCAAACGGCTGGTGGTCCATCAATATCACGGGAAGGCTCGTGTCAACCTGAGTTAGGAGCTGGTCGAGGGGTAGACGCCGGCGACCGGTGAAGCCGGCGATGGAGCGATCCTCGCGACCGACGAGGAAGAAAGCGTCATCTATTTTCACGACGCTATCGCGGAGGAGCGTGATCTCGTGCTCCAAGAGATAGCGGGTGGCAGCCTCGACACCGCCGATATATTCATGGTTGCCGGTAATGGCATAGACACCGAGAGGGGCCTTAATCCGCCTCAGCGATTCGCCGATATTCTCGCGAATTACGGGCGCCAGATCCTCATCGAGGATATCGCCGGGGAAAAGGACTATGTCGGGCTTGAGGGCCAGGATCTCGTCGGCGATCAGATCGAACCTGTGCCGCCCCACCAGCGTGCCGAGGTGGATATCGCTGGCGCTGACAATATTCAGCGAATTGCGGCCGTTGGCCGACTTGGGAATATCGAGGTTAAGTGTACGGATCCGGGGCGAGAGGGCATTTATATACCCCACCATTAATATCGTGGCCACCAGGCCAATCGATGAGAGCGCGATTATCTCCTTAACCCTGGGGTAATTGGCCCGGATAAAATGTGGGTAGAACGGCATAAAATGATTAATGAGTCTTACGATATCCAGAATGTAAATTATGAGAAAGAAATAGAGCATAGCTCCCAGCCAGAAAGAACCGACCCAGACAAGCATGTCGCTCAACCGGGAGAGATAGATTCGTTCGAGGAAGCGGCCGACTATGAACGATGCAGCCACAAGAGCGAAGGCGACCGCGTAATAGACTCGAACAGTCGAGCCCGGAGGAATCGCCTGCCAGCCCCTGACGAAAATATAGCAGTTGACGACGCCGTAAATTGCCAGGACTATCGAGAAGAATATCAAAAAGTTAGTCATCTTCATTTTTCAATGCCCCCAATATATGATCGATTCGGTAATTACGCCCCCGATGGGGGCAAGAAGCTCAGGATTTGTCGGACAAAGCTCTTTAAAATATCGAAAGCTTGACGTATTTTTTTGGATTTTCCTGAATATCCGCGATTAGCTCGTTGAGGGCGTCCATGGTATCGCTGATTTTCAAATAGAGATCGTCGTTATTGATAAACTGCCCGGCGCTGCCATCGCCGCTGTTGATCTTGGCCATGGTATAATCCACAGAGGTCAGCAGGCTGTCCAGCCGCCGATAAAGGCCATCATCCACCATCATGCGCCCAAGGCTTCCCTGGCCGGCGTTGACAGTTTCCAGGAATGTCTTCATCTCCGCCAGCGACGCCGTCAAATTTTTATAAAGCGATGGATCGTTCACAAGCATGGCCAAAAAACCCTGGCCGCTGTTGATTTTGATAGTGATATCCGACCACATGTCGAGGAGGGAATCGAGGCTCATGTAGAGCCTGGGATCGTTGATGATCTGGGCCAGGCTGCCCTCGCCGTGGTTGATTTTCCATGAGATTTCCTTGGCGTTCTGAGCCGTGATCTTGAGGTCGGTCAGAGCGTCGCCGCTCTTGGATATGAGATCGTCAAACTGCGTGGCTTCGATGCTGGCGATGAATTCTCCCTGCCTGACCTGCGGCGATTCCGGTGAGCCGACAGTGATGTCGACGGTCCTGTCTCCAAGCAATCCCTGGCTACCCAAACGGGCGTTGGAGTCCTGCCTGATCCTGGTGAAGCTGGCCTCGCTGATCGACATCTCGATAATGATCGCCTTGCCCGCTCCCTCCGGCGAGAACCTGATATCACTGACGCTTCCAACCTTGACTCCGCCGAGGCGCACCGGGGCTCCGACAGTGAGGCCCTCGACGTTTTCAAACCTGACCTTGAGCTCATATTTCGCCGTGAATATGCCCTCCTGGCCGCCGACAATGAAAATGGCTCCGAAAATTATCAGGAAACCAATGGCCAGCAGGATACCGATCCTGAGCTCTTTTCCTGTTTCCTTACTCATTTATACCGCCACCTTTCCGCCTGTTCTGAAGGACTTGACGAATTCATTTTCGCTTTCAAAAAACTCCTCCGGCGTGCCCTCGAAATGCACTTCCCCATCCTTAATCAGCACCAGTTTCTGGCCGACGAACGAGGCGCTTTCGAGGTCGTGGGTGACCACGATGACCGTGGTCCCGGTCTGGACTTGAACCCTTTTTATTAACTCGTTAATGGTTTGCGCGGTTATCGGATCGAGTCCGGTGGTGGGCTCATCGAAGAAGATATAATCGGGATCGCCGGCCATGGCCCGCGCCAAGGCAATCCTTTTCTGCATGCCACCGGAAAGCTCCGAGGGCATGAGATTTTCGGTGCCCGACATCTCGACAAAGGCCAGCTTCTCCTCGACGCGACGCCTGATCTCACCCTCCGACATATCGGTGTGCTCTTTAAGCGTGTAGGCCACGTTCTCGAAAACATTCATGGAATCGAACAAAGCCGACCCCTGAAACAACATCCCCATTTTCCTGCGGACGGTCATCATGTCGGCCTCGGAGAAATCGGTGGTGTCGACATTGTCGACGTGAATTCGGCCGGAATCCAGAGGCAGGAGGCGCAGGATCAGTTTCAGCAGGACGCTTTTTCCGGTGCCGGATCTTCCCAGCACGACAGTCGTCCGGCCGCCCTCGAATTCGAGCGAGAGATCCACCAGAACCGGCTTGTCGCCGAAGCTTTTCGAGAGATTTTCGATCTTGATCATTCCGGCCCGCTGATAAGAAAGAATATCTTGGTCATTACGAAATCGAGAACAAAGATGAAGATCGAGGAAATCACAACCGACATGGTGGTGGCGCTGCCGACCCCCTTGGTGCCGCCGCTGGTATTCATACCCAGGTAGCAGCCGATAGTTCCAATTATGAAGGCGAATACGACCGGCTTGATCAGCCCGGAAATCAGATCGCTCATCAATAGGGCGTTGAGAACGGTCGATTTGTAAAGCTCGTATCCGACATTCAGGTTGGTGGTGGCGATAAGCATTCCGCCAAGCAATCCGACGAAATCGGCCACAGCCACCAACACCGGCAGCATGATAAGGAGCGAGACGATCCTGGTAACGACAAGTTTCTTATAGGGGTCGGTGGCCATAGCCCGCATAGCATCGATTTGATCGGTGACGCGCATGGACCCCAGTTCGGCGGTGATACCGGCGCCCACCCGTCCGGCCACCACCAGGGCCGTCAGAACGGGGCCCAGCTCACGGACCAGGGACAGGGCCACGACCGAGCCGATATAAGCCTTGGCCCCGAATCGGCTCATTTCCATGCCGGTCTGAAAGGCCATAACCATGCCGGTGAAGACGCCAGTGAGCGTGACGATGGAGAGCGACCTGTACCCAATCTGATAGAGCTGCTCAATTGTCTCTTTGAAATAAAACCGCCCGGAGAAAAAGGCCCTGATGGAAAGACCGACAAACTGAGCGTATTTATAAAGATGGATAAGGAATTGCCCTATGGGCGTATCTGTCAAGAACTTCACCGCTATCTCTATGACTCCCAAGAATCACTATATTAGAATCTGCCTGGACAGACCCAGGCCATCGTCCAGCCGCGAATATACCACACAGCCGCGCGTCATGCCAAGCCAATTTGACGACCGCGCGACCCAAATTTCGAAATTACCGAATCAGGCATCAAACAACAAATACTCGGGTTATGACGGCGCCATTCGATGGAGGGCCGGCCCGCAGAAATAGAAAAGCCCCCGCCGCAAACGGGCGGGGGCTTTTGACTCATAGTGAGTGTTTGTTCCTACTTAATCATGATCATCTTCTTGGCCAGGGCGTTGCCCTCGACCTTGAGGATGTAGAAATAGGCTCCGGACGAAAGCTGGGCGCCGGCGTCATTGGTGCCGTCCCAGATAACGGAGCCGTAACCGGCATCCATCTCGGATTCGACCAGGGTTCTCACTTTCTGACCCAGAAGATTGAATACCAGAAGGCTGACATGGGACCGAATCGGCAGGGCGAATTCGATCTCCGTTGTCGGATTGAACGGATTGGGATAATTCTGGGCAAGCGCGAACTCCTTCGGCAACCCGGATGCGTCATCGAATACACCGACCGGATCGACCACAAACGTAACCGGGATAGTGATGATCGACTGATCGGGATCGTTGGAATTCAGGATGACGTTGCCGGTAAGGGTTCCAGGCTGCTGATCGACAGCGCTCATGAGAACCACGGCAATGCCCGAGCCGCCCGGGGGAACGGTCAAGCTGGTCGGGTTGACCGACAGCCATGGTGTTTGAACCGTGCCTACCATGCAAACGGCAAGATCAATATCATCAGGGGCCAGATTAGTGCCATCGAATACATAAGATGAACCATCGCCAGTAAGGGAGTTTTGCCACAGGAACCAGCAACCGTCGGTACTGGAGCCCTGAATCGACACCCAACCTTCAAACATCGTAACTGGAGGTGTAAGAGCAGAGACATATTCCTTCTGAATGAAGCTGGAGAACGTCTGGCCAGTCGGGGCGCCGGAAATTGTGAGATTATAGGTAGCGACGGGGTTACCGGGTGTTCCGCCGGCATCCTGGTAGAAGATGACCTGGAAATCGGCCGGATCTTCATCGCACTCGAACCAACCGCCTGAATAAACTGCATCGATACCCCAGAAGTGAATCTCGGTAACCTCGGCAGCCAGGCCGGTCAAGCTCTCATATCTCAGGTAATTCGGTTCCACATCGGTGGTACCGAATGTCCAGCTATCGGTCGGCAGGGTTGGATCCTGGCCGAAGAGGGAGCCGGTCGGGCAGACGATATCAAGCGTCATGGGGGGATCGTTGGGGTTGTCAATTTCGGAATTTCCGGCATTGAACTCCATGTCGGGCCGAGGCTCAATTGGCGCCGGCGGCGTTCCGGAGGCGGCACGATTCATTTGGGTGGTGATATTGACTATCAGCGGCGCGGTGCCGGTGTTGGTGATTGTCAGAGTATCCTGGTCGGTGCCGCCCTGAATTGCGCGTCCGCTGACGCTGGTTGGGGTAACGCCGATGTTGGCGCTGGTCAATTCGCAATCGACAAAACCCATATCATCGATATACCAGCCCGCATATTGCACGGAGGGATCGGTTCCAAAAACCAATCTCACCATTATGTCTGAGTTGGCATAAGCAGTAAGCGGGAAGGTGATGATCTCCCAGACCTGCTGGCCGTGCCCGGTAAAAATCGAATCGGGATAGAGGGGATTCGAGGTGTTGGCCACACCATTATACCCTGTCGTGGGCGAAATAACTGTCCAGGTGCCGCCACCATCGGTAGAGACGCCGAAATTGGCACCATCGTAATTGGCCTCGGTGTCATACCAGTGCGCGAATGCGATCGCGGGGGCGGCCCCGGCATGGGTGCTGAAAATCAACTGGCTAACGGTGCTGGCATTATAGTTTCCAGAGAGGTTTGTGGCCCAGCAATTAACGCCGGAGTAGGCCGAGCCCGGGCCGGATGTGGGCGTGCCCCATTGCCAATCGCCATCAGCCGTGAAGCCGCCGTTGCCGGATTCAAAATCGTATAGCAGGCTATAAACCGCCATGGCAGTGCGGGACGTATCGTTATAGCGGTTTTCGTCGGCAGGCAATTCGGCAATGCCGGTGAACGTATAGAGGCCGCCGGCCGAGGGCGTAAATTGCGCGAATGTTACCGTTGAAGTAGCTCCCGGCGCAAGGGTGGAAATAGATTGCGTGTTGTTGTATCCACCGGGATTGACTGTCAGCCTAACCGGGATGTTGCTTTCGGTGGCAGTACCCCAGTTACGGAAAGTGACCTGGGGTGTGACCGGGTTGCCGATCTGGCCGGAACCCGGAACGCCCGAAAACAGCCCGGCGCCGATATCATGGCCCATTTGCGGAACCGCGTATCTGAGGGCGAGGTTATTTCTGAGATATACCTGGTTAAAAGCGACCTGAAGGCCGTCCGTTCCGGTTTCGTTTTCTATGCCGACGGTGACATCGGATTGCCAGGTTGTGCCATTTCCGTACTGAGCAACAATGCTCATATCGTCGGAATCGAGGATAACCTGGATATCATGCGGGGCAGTTGGATCGGGGTAGTATGGCCAACCCACCCAGGAGACGATGAAGCGGTGCTCGACAGAGTCGTAATAGTAATAGCAATGCCCCACCGAGCCGCCATCGAGGTCATCCCATTCGACAGCCACGATGGCGTTGGGGTTCGAGCTCGTCGGGATGGCGTAGTTGGACAGGTAGTTGCTCGTCTGCGGCAGGAAAGAGATCCAGCCGTTGGTGGATACCGTGACTTCGGTGTAATCAACGCCGTAGAAACTAAACGTGGTTCCGATCGGGATACCAGTGACATATCCGTCATCTACAGTACCGTTCCAACTCGTGATTTCAGTACCGTTGGTGCTGATGTCGATCCAGTTGTAAACGGGGCCGTCGCCCTCATCGGAATCGACCCACAGATAGCCGAAAGCATCGGGGCCGCCGCGGCTGAGGAGCAATTCGCCAGAGCCGCCGCCGTCCGCCGCGGCCTTATCTTTTTCGAGCAGTTGCGCGGCCTCGTCGGCAAATGCAAAGCTAAAAGCCAGGGCGAAGATTAAGGTTAACATTAACAATCGTTTCATGAGTACCTCCTTAGTACAGCTTTCCTGTTATTAACCCTCTGATTCAATATCGACAATATTTATATCAAAATGATAACGTGCCGGTCGGATAGAAATGATTTGGATTGGAAAAAAACACAAAGATATCCCGCCGCATGAACAAACCGCTTAAGTCTCGCCCCGGATACAATAATTTACTTTCTCCCCGCGAGTATTATATGAGTCAGCCATGAAAATTCAACAATTATCTTGTGCTTCAATAATTATTTCGGGTCCATTAAACCTGACGGCCGAGGCGATTATCGGGGTCCGTTCAGCAGTGAATTTCCGGCGCTTCTTAAGACTATCGGTTCCGTCGATTAGGCCTTTTGCGCGATATTTACGGCCTGAGCAATCGGCATCATGGACAGTATCAATTAGCGGGCAGAGATGGTATCGACGCTCTGTGGTCTCGGGATAAGCGGATATGATCCAGAAATTTGGCCGCGACCCGGTTTATCGTCTCTTTTCCAGAAGCCATCCCCATGTGTCCCAGGCCAAGCAAACCGCGCACCTCCGCGGCGGCAATTGTCCTGGCCAGGAGATCGGTGATAATTCGGGTTGGCGCAGGAGAATCGAGACCATAGAGCAGGACTGTCGGCGCTGTGATTTTTCTGTAATCGGACAGAGGGGTTCTGGAATTGAAGATGGCCTGGAAATCGAGCGCCACCTTATTCATCTTGAGGGCCAGTTGGTCTCGTAACTTGTCCGCGTACGATGCGAACGAGCCGGCGCCGGACCAGTAGTCGACGAAAGCGCGGGCGGCCTCGGCCGGTTTACCGCGGGCCATTTGGGTAGTGATCTCGGAATCAAGGGATGCAATCTCGCGTGCCGCCTGAGCGGTCTCCTGGCGCTGATCGAGCAGGCCGAAAAGGACCGGTTCGTAGACAATGATGCCGGCGATTATTTGGGGGTGTCTGAGGGCGGCGGTCAGGCCGACAGCGCCACCATACGAATGGCCGACAACGAAAATCGGCTCGCGGGATTCGGAAAATATATCGTCCAACAGTTCGGCCTCGCGATCGAGGGAAAACGCGCCTGTTCCCGGCCACATGGGCGTATCGCCGTATCCATAAAGGTCGACAGCGACCACTCGGAACCGATCCGAAATCAATTCCGATAAAGATTCAAATTGCCGCGAGGACGATAGGCTGCAATGAAGACATAACACGGTCGGTCCCTGGCCCCGAGACCAGCAGGCTGGAGATATTTTTGGCATGTGCGCCGGCTCCTGAATCAAGAATATTGTCGATACCCCCCTGCACTCGATTATCGAAAAAAACAAACCTGGACAGCCCAATGTTTCCCGTGATACGCGATTTGCGGATCGAATAAACGGAACAGGAGCGCGCGCATGATGGTTAAGCCCGGAAACAATCAAACTCAAACCAAGACTGTGGGGAATGAAATGAAAATCGGAATACTCGGCTCCGGGATGGTTGGCCAGCAGCTTGGGCTGGGACTTAGCGGGTCCGGCCACCTGGTGAAAATTGGAACTCGAAACCCCGACAAGCTGAGAGATTGGCAAAAGCAAACCGGCGAGAAAGTCACCATCGGAAGCCCGGCCGAGGCAGCGGCGTTTGGCGAGATCGTCATAATAGCAACGAAATGGGCCGATGAGGCCACCCTCAAGGCCATTGACTCGGCCGACAGGTATAATTTCAAGGGAAAGATCGTGATCGATGTCACTAATCCGCTTGTATCGGATGGCCCGGGCAAGCCGCCGATACCGGGAGTCGGCTACCCTGACTCCGCCGGAGCGATTATCCAGAAACGACTTCCCGAGTCCAGGGTGGTCAAGGCATTCAATATTATCGGCGCGCATTACATGACTAATCCGAAACTCGAGGAAGGAGCGGCCACGATGTTTATTTGCGGTGATGACAAAGCATCAAACGATTTTGTCGCGAAGCTCGCCGCCGATTGGGGCTGGGATGTGGTCGATATCGGGGGGATACGAGAATCTTACTTGCTGGAGGCGCTGGCCATGCTCTGGATAAGATATGGATTCCTCAATAATCATTGGAAACATGCGTTCAAGCTGCTGAGGAAATGATGAAGATCAAAGGCGTCGGGTCTGACCCCGCACTGGGCCAAACGGACTCGGGCAGGGTTGAAAGACCTGACGCCAGCCATAGTCAGGCAGACTAAATTCCTGGTCTTACCCGATACCACACTCATTTGCCAGATCTGGGCTTGAGGCTGAATAGATATCTTGCCAGCAGTCCAGCTCGCACGATTCCAATTCCCTGATGAGTTGGATGGAATCTTGTTTCTCTTCTATCATCACCTTAAATAAACAGATCCAAATGTCAAAATTTCCTGCACTAACAAGACATAAGGCATTTTACGGCAAGCACCCTAAGCCCTTTTTCGGAACTCTAACAAAAGGAATATTTGTTATTATCCAAAATAACGGCAACGGCACCCTTGGATTTTTCGGATCTTGGGATGTTCATGTCACTTTTGTTGTTGCCGATCATGCTCGTTTTGCCTACTTTATTTGCTGTTAATGGGGAATTTTGCCCCGCTAACAAAAGGCTGTAGCGATTGAAAATAAATTGACACCTTTTTGCGATACTCCCTAATCCCTGGAGGCCTTATGAGGCGTTTTTTAGTTTTCGGTTTGTTGTTCACCTCATCGTTAACCGTGCCTGGTCACCTTCCGGCCAATCAGTCAGTTCAAATCGTCCCTGATGTCAGCACTGTCACGGCTGGTTTTAATATCACATCTTCCGACCTGTCCCGGACAGATTTCAGTGTCGGGATTCCGGCCATCTCCCTTTCTTCGGTTGAGTTAAACTCCACCCAATACCGGGAAGTGTCCTTGCCGGTGGCGGAATACCTGAACCTGGCCGAAACCTCTGAAGAGGGCAAGCCGGACATTCCCGGTCTAACCACCATGATCATTATACCCAATCGGGCCGGTGTCCGGCTCAATGTTGCCTACTCCGGATATGACGTATTCGAGAATATCAATCTGGCGCCGGTCCAGCCGGCCCAGCCCGAGTCTGATCCCACGCCGGTTCCGTTCGCGATCGATGAACCGGCTTATAACACCGACGATTTTTACCCCGGCCCCCTGGCCGAGGCATCCGAGCCTCAGATCATGCGTGACGTTCGCTTTATACAAGTGGCCCTGTACCCGGTGCAGTATAATCCGGTCAGCAAGGAAATGCGCGTTTATCGCGACTTATCGGTGTCGATTTCATACGACGGTGAAGTCGTCAATCCCAAGCTTATCAGGCATAGATATCTTTCCGACGGTTTCTACCCAATTTACAAGAATATGTTTTCCAATTTCGACGAGATATTCTCCACAACCGAGGTGAGGCGAGGCGGATACATGATCATCGCCAAGCCGATGTATATCGACTCTCTCAAGGCGTTGGCAGAGTGGAAGCATCGCAAGGGGTATCATGTCAAGGTGGTATCCACGCATGAGATCGATTCCCTGGACAATAATCCCAGCAGCCAACAGATCTTTAATTATATTCAAAACGCCTACCGTACCTGGGATACGCCCCCGGAATATGTCATGATCATAGGTGACCAGGACCTACTGACCACATCCGGCGTCGATGATTATCCTTACTCGTCGTATCCCTCGGATCACAAATATGCCTGCGTGGAAGGCACCGATTACCTGCCGGAGCTTTTCGTAGGGCGGTTATCTGTCGATAATATGGCGGAATTCAGAAAGGCCGTTTCGAAAATATTCAAATATGAGCGCAACCCTCAGATGTTCGATCCTCAACATTGGATACGCGGTCTTTCAATAGGCTACACTTGGTATGCGACGGCCCGGCTCACGACGCTCTGGGTACGTCAACTTCAACTGCAGCACGGCTTCGTGCGCGTCGATTCGATTTTCGGGAGCGGCGACGATCCCAGGGTCAGAACCTACCTCATCGACGGTCGGGCCATGGTCCAATACAGAGGAGCCGGCGACCAGAATGGCTGGTGGGGTCCGTCCTTCACTATCGGTGACCTGAGCACCATGCCGAATAATCAGAAGTTGGGTGTTATGGCTATCCTGACATGCGGTACCGGCGATTTCGGCTACGAATGCCTGGGCGAACATTGGCTCAGGCAAGGATATAGCCCCGACAGCCTTAAGGGCGGTCCAGCCTACTACGGCGTGACAGACCATTACACGCACACCAAGTGGAATAACCCCATCATGATGGGATATTATTGGGGCATATTTGCGGAGAATAACTATCATTTCGCCTCCGCCGCCGTAAGGGGGAAAATGCAGCAATACGCAACTTTCCCCAGGGCCCGGAACAGCGAAGTACGGCTCTATTTCCACACTTATAATATGCTTGGCGACCCCGAGCTCGAGCTGAGAACCAAGATACCGATCTATATCGTCGCCTCTTACGACGATACGGTAGCCTTTGGGCTAAACCATTACGAGGTAAACGTAACGGACAGCAGCGGCAGCCCAATCGAGGGAGCCTTCGTGACCCTCATAAAGAACGGTGAATCCGGCGAGGAGTTCTTCAGCGTGGAAAAAACCGACGAATCGGGGAACGCCGTCCTCTATTACGATGCGCCGACTACCGGCCGGATGGCTCTTACCATTTCCGGGCAAAATCTTATCCCTTGCCTCGCGAATATCGAGATAATCGGCAGCGAAATCGCCGTCGGCGCCGATTCCACCGCTATCGACGATGATGCTCAGGGCAACTCGATCGGCAATGGCGACGGCCTGACCTCTCCGGCTGAGACGATTGAGCTTACGGTGGCCATGACCAATTTCGGCACCGGCATATCTGCGACCAACGTCGTCGCAACCCTGGAATCGCTTGACGATAACCTGATTGTGCATGACGGTATCCGCGGCTATGGCGATATCGCCCCCGGCCAGAGCGCCGTCAACACATACCCCTTTATTGTTCAAGTGTCGCCCGAGGCCCAGGATGGTGACGTTTACAGGCTGAAGTTGAATGTGACCGACCAGAGCAGCGATAACTGGTATTCTCTGATCGAGATTCCAATTGCGGCGCCCAAGTTCATTATTCCCGGAGTGGTTATCTCCGATGAGAATAACCGCCTCGATCAGGGCGATACTGTTTCGGCGACGCTGACCCTGCAGAACGTTGGCAGCGTGATGGCGCCAAACGTGACTGCGTACATCTCCACCATGGATGATTACGCCACAGTGATCAGCGGCAACTGCACTTTCGGCGACATACCCGTGGACAGCAGTATCGCGAATCCCGACGGCCAGATTTCGCTGGCAACATCAGGCGCCATATTCGATGGCCACAATATCAATTTACTCCTGAATACCGTAACCGCGAGCGGGTCAAGATCGGCGATCCCATTTACCCTGTCGGTCGGCGCGCCCACCGTCAGCGACCCCACCGGTCCGGATGCTTATGGCTATTATATGTTCGATAACACCGACACGCTCGGTTATTCTCCCGCTCCGCATTATAGCTGGGTGGGTATCGCGCCGGCCGAGGGTGGATCCGGTACGAGGCTGAATTTCGGCGGCGACACCGATGATAAGTCCGTTCTAATTCAAATGCCGTTTGATTTCGTTTATTTCGGACATTCCGTTGGCCACCTCATAGTCAGCACAAATGGTTTCGTTGCGCTGGATACCTTCCGAATCGATATGGGCGGTAATTATTGGGCGCTCTTTTTCAATTGGCCGATTCCCGATCCGGGCAATGCCGCCGGGCAGATATCCCCCTTCTGGGATGACCTGGAGTATATCGGAACCACTTATGGTGTCTTCACCAGGAATGATACCACCAATCATCGATTCATAATAGAGTGGTATCATATGACACACACTACAATGGGCGGGATAGAGACTTTCGAGATGATCATCTATGACCCCGCATATTACCCGACTATTACAGGCGACGCCGAATTCGTGTTTCAATACAGCGCCGTGCAAAACACCGACAGCGAGGAAAACTATGCCTCGGTGGGATTCGAAGACCAGACTGAAACGATAGGATTGCAATATACGTATGACGGGGCCTACGCGGCAACCGCGGCCACGCTGGCAACCGGCCGGGCCGTTAAGATAACGACCAATACCGGCGGCGGTGGTATCAAGGGAACGGTCGACTTGAACAACGGCGGCCAGAACGGCGGCGTCCTGGTCAGGACGTCAACCGGCCAACGCCGTTTGACATCCGAATCGGGCGAATATTGGATCAAGAATGTCCCCGCGGGGTTTGTCGCCCTGAGCGCCGAGATCGACGGGTATTTTCCGGCGACCAGAGACAGTATCACTGTGGAGGCCGATCAGTCGCTGAGCGGGATTGATTTTGGCCTGGTCGCCTGCCCGGTGCCGGCCAATTTCCGCGCCAGCGATTCTTTGGAGGTGGTAGTCGAGCTTACGTGGGATGCTGTGGCTCACGATAGCCTGGTGGGTTACAATGTATTCAGGAGCAGATGGCAAAACGGCCAATACGTCAAGTTAAACGCGCAGCCGATAACATCCACGAACTTTGTCGATTTGGCTGTGCTGGACACCAATGTCTATTGGTATTTTGTCGAGGCCGCGTTTGCCGGAGCGAATTGGACAGCAGTTTCAGGAGCTTCCACAAAGGACTCCGGGCGGGTGAGGACCATCACCGGCGTGTCTGAAGATGCCGACCGGGTTCCACGGGAATTTTTCCTGTCGCAGAATTACCCCAATCCGTTCAATCCCGCCACGTCGATATCCTATGGCCTGCCTTCTTACTCGCATGTGAAAATCGAGATCTTCAACATGCTTGGCCAGAGGGTCAAGATCCTGGTTAATCAGGAGCAGGGCGCTGGATACAAGCGTGTCGTCTGGGATGGCAGAGATGCCTCCGGCGAAGCGGTGGCATCGGGAGTATATCTTTATCGCCTCAGGGCCGGCGAAAAAGAGTCTACCATGAAGATGCTAATGCTCAAATAAGCAGTCATATTGTGAGCGAAAGGCGCGGTGGCGTTTGTCATCGCGCTTTTTTATTTAAGGCAAAATTTATGTTAATTATGTGCATATATTTTCACCATGATACAGATTTCCCACTCAAAAACGCTCTTTATCCTATCGATTTACCAAGGTAAAGCGATGCTCAAAACCGGCTAACCCTGAAATTAGCAACAGTTTTCAAATAAATGTAAATTTGG
>Ga0154764_1060_pt1 | contig 19517 bp, 19 predicted proteins | sample Rifle2008BG16ft_FD_105772 | JGI IMG/M metagenome (GOLD analysis project Ga0154764, IMG submission 105772) | candidate division Zixibacteria bacterium RBG_16_53_22
TCTTAAGAAATCCAAGATAAATTAGGGTGGCTGCTTCAAGTCATACTGTATTCCGAATATTCCTTGCCATACAATTTCCATAATTAAAAAAAGACGCTTGATGCTATGCAAGAGCGGATATACAATGTTTATCGCATTTCTGGTGAAAGGAGATTGTATGTCAGGCAGAGTGTTTAGGATGCTCATCATATCAATAGTGACATCGCTTGTGTCGGTGGCGACGGCATATGCAGAGCCGGATATCGATCGATTCGACCCGCTCCTTAAGACGAGCTGGTACGGTGTCTACATGTCCGCAGGATCCGGCGGACAGGATGCCAAGATCGGTTATATGAGAATCTCGCTGGAAAAAATCGATGAGCCGGTCAACGGATGGAAGATGATGTCGGCGCTGAACATGAGCATGGCCGCCGGTACCGAGACAATGAGTATCAGTATTGAGGATACCAGGACATATAGCGCGCCTGGAAGCGAGCTCTATTCAAGCAAATACCTAATTGCAAGCCCGACCGGGAATATCGAGGTAAATGGCGAGGCTGCCGGTGCCAATTTCGTTCTGAGAACGTCGATTGGTGGGCAGACGACGGAGAAATCGCTGGGCTATCCGCTCGATTACCTCGACAGCGTCCTCTGTATTGAGATGAGAGCTCTCTCGGGACGAATGGCGGTCGGCGATACGTTCTCGTTCAGCCTGTTCGAGGCCACGCCGCCCATGACAGGTCTGATCCATCAGAGCGTGAATATCTCCGGCAAGGAGAACTACCTGTTTAATGGTGTCCCCACTGAAGTCTATATCGCCGATGTCACAATCGAGGAGGCCAATATCACGACCCGCACAAAGATCGACCGATTTGGGGATATGCTCGAGGGCTCGATCGGCGGCGCCATGACGTTCAAACTCGAAGATGAGGCCACCGCCAAACAGCTCGACAAATCGTTCGACACATTAAGCGATAACATTGTCAGAGTAAAAGGCGAACTCGACGAACCTTCCAAAATGAAGAATTTAACACTTCGCATAAGCGGCATCGACACCTCCGGCGTGCTGGCCACGAATATGCAGCGGGTTATATCGGTCACCGATAGCGCTTTCCTGCTTGGTATTACTGGCCAGAATGCGCCATTGGATGCGTCGAGATTGCCTGTGAAATCGGATGCATTGAATGAATATCTTCTGAATGAGCCATACCTGCAATCGGACGATCCCAAAATTATCAATCTTGCAAGGCAAATCGTAGGAAATAAGAAAGATTCCTGGGCGGCTGCCAGGAAGATAAATCGCTGGGTATATGAGAATATCGAGAAGAGTTTCACGCCCGATCTCTCGAATGCGCTTCAGACACTTAGTTCCCGGCGCGGCGACTGCGGTGAGCATACCGCGTTGGCCGTGGCGCTGATGCGTGCCGCAGGGATACCATCGCGGCCCATAGTCGGCCTGATTTACTGGCCGCCGGGACACGGATTTGGGTATCACGCCTGGGTGGAGGCTTTTGTCGGCGAGTGGGTGCATATGGACCCGTCATGGGGCGAGGACCTGGCCAACCCGGCGCGGATCGCGATTGCGCGGGGCGATATTATTGCGCAGGTCAGCGCGCTATATAAAATTATGGGAAGAATCAATATCGAGGTAGTAGAAGCGGAATAGAAATGATCTGGTGACGGTAAGTCGTAAACAGATGAAGATCGTCATCCGTCACCGTATCCTGTTTAGGGCAGCGTCATCCTTTCCCCGGCTTGGCGCTTAATGTACGGCGACGCCGGAGCTGGCGAACTGCTTGACCAGATCGCCGATTACGGCTTTGGCATCGCCAAAAAGCATGTAAGTATTGTCCTTGAAGTATAGTTCATTTTCAATGCCGGCAAATCCGGGATTTTTGCTGCGTTTGATGGCAAGCACCATTTTGGCCCGATCCGCGTCGATGATAGGCATGCCGTAAATCGGTGTCGACTTATCATAGCGGGCCGCCGGATTGACGACATCGTTGGCCCCGACCACCAGGGCCACGTCGCATTGCGGCATGTCGGGATTGATCTCATCCATTTCCGCCAGAGCCGAATAGGGAATATCGGCCTCGGCCAGCAGAACATTCATATGGCCCGGCATGCGCCCGGCAACCGGGTGAATGGCGAATTTGACTGTAATCCCCCGTTTGGTGAGCTGATCGTACAATTCGCGGATTCTGTGCTGGGCCTGGGCCACCGCCATGCCGTAGCCGGGAATCACGACTACCAAATTGGCCTGTTCGAGAATCTGAGCGGCGCCCTCGGTTGTCTCTTGCTTATAAACCCGTTGTTCGCCGCCGGCGGCTGCATGCTGCACTTTCCCAAAGGCGCCGAAGAGGACATTGGTGAAAGAGCGGTTCATCGCTTTGCACATTATGATGGACAGGATCAACCCGCTGGAGCCGTCAAGCGCCCCGGCGATGATGAGGAGCTTATTATCGAGGACGAATCCCATGGCAACCGCCGAAAGCCCCGCATATGAATTGAGTATCGAGATCACGGTAGGCATGTCGGCGCCGCCGATCGGGATGATGAAAAGAACTCCAAATAACAGAGATAGCGCGACAATGACCAGAAACACGGCGCCCGACCATGGCTCCGCCGGCATGAACACCAATAGCGTTCCCAGCCCTGCGGCCACGACCAGAAGCCCGATATTGACTATATTTTGAAACGGGAAAGTGACCGGCCTTTGAGGTATCCAGCGCACCTCCTGCAATTTGCCGGCCGCCATGAGACTGCCTGTAAATGTCAAAAATCCCAGGATGATTTCGGCGATGATGGCGATCATGCGGAACGGGGTGAGGTTCTCCGGGCCTTCGCCGAGCCATAAGAAGTATTTTGCTGTTCCGACGAGCCCGGCCGCGACTCCGCCAAATGCATGCGATAAGGCCGTTCTCTGAGGCACCGCCGTGAGCGGGACTCTCGAAAGCGGGATACCAACGATGGTACCAAGCACAATCGCCAGTATGATCCAGCCGTGATGGATGATCTGGGGCTGGAACCAGGTGGCCAGTATAGCGACAAGCATCGCGCCGGCGCCGGCGTAGACAGCCCGTCGGGCCGTCTTGGGGTCGTTCATCCAGTGAAGCGAAAAGATGAACAATATCATGGCCGCAAAGTAAGCGAGATGGGTGATGGCGTATATCATTGTTTCTTAAACATCCTGAGCATGCGGTCGGTGATTAGAAATCCGCTGACTATGTTTGTAACCGAAGCGAACAGGGCGATACCGCCGAGAAGGCGGATGGTTGGAGGGTAATCGGCGCCGGTGACAACGATCGAGCCGACAACCGCGATAGCCGAAATGGCGTTAGTCAGCGACATGAGAGGCGTATGAAGCAGGCGCGATACCCGGCGAACCACACCCAGCCCGATAAAGGTCGCCAGGGCAAATACAAACAGCATCGACCAGTAATCGAGCGGCTGCTGAGTTGCATTCGGCTGGTGCGGCGGCGATCCGGTTTGGGCAAAGCCGGGGACCGCGCCCAGGCCAAAAGCGATAATAACCGCCGTCGCCATAGCGACTCGCGCGATAACAGCGCTCCGCCGGCCATTCACTAACTGGCTCATCTAAAAATCCTTTCTATCAAGCACGAGGGTATTCAGGATTAGCACACCAACCTTAATTTCAATTTTTCCTATGATCCGGAGGCCGCGGCCTCGGATATGGCCGGCCTGACGGTGGCCCTGGCAGCCTGGATGATTTCGTCATCGTCGTCGAGGCGTATTTTGCCATCCTTGTCGACCAGATGTAACAGGAAATTCGTTATATTGCGGGCGTACATCTGACTCGAATCGTATGGCACGCTCGAGGCCAGGTTAACCGGCCCCATAATTGTGATATTGCCATGCAAAATGGTCTCACCCGGCCTGGTCAACTCGCAATTTCCGCCCTGTTCGGCGGCCAGGTCGACAATTATCGAGCCTGGTTTCATGGCTTGCAGCATATCCTGCGTGATAAGGACCGGAGCCCGTTTCCCGGGCACCGCCGCCGTGCAAATGACGACTTCGCTCTCGACCACGACTCGCTTCATTAACTCGCGCTGGCGGCGATAAAATTCCTCGTCCATGGCCTTGGCGTAACCGCCCACGGCTTCAGATTGTCCGGTTTCAAGAGGAAGCTCCACGAATTTCGCGCCCAGGCTTTCCACCTGCTCCTTGACTGCCGGCCGGATATCATAAGCCTGCACCAAAGCCCCGAGCCTCTTGGCAGTGGCAATCGCCTGGAGCCCCGCCACACCGGCGCCTATGACCAAGACATGGGCCGCAGTGATTGTGCCGGCGGCGGTCATCAGAAGGGGAAACATCTTTGGCAGGGCACTGGCAGCCAACAGGACCGCTTTGTAGCCGGCCACGGTAGCCATCGAGGATAGCACATCCATGCTCTGGGCCCGCGTGATACGCGGCATCAACTCCAGGGCGAAAGCAGTGACGCCGATTTCGGCTAATTGCTTCAGCTCGGCTTGGGAATTGGATGGATCGAGCATTCCGACTATTATCTGTCCGCCGAGATATAAACTCATGTCCCGGCCGCTTGTCTCGCGGTCCGCGCCCAGGCCCCGCACATACAGGATGATATCGGAGGCGCGTATGACCTCCTGGCGATCGGGCACGATCCTGGCGCCGCGCTCCTGGTATGCGGCATCGTTGAATCCGGAGGCCAGCCCGGCCCCGGTCTCCATGACAAAATCGAAGCCGGCTTTCTTAAGACCCGGCAATACGGACGGAACGAGCGCCGCCCGTTTTTCGCCGGGGTAGGTCTCTTTGGCGAATCCAAGGATCATCTGATCTTCCTCAATATCGAAAAGTTCTGCATAAATATCCGCGAAACAAGAACAATCCCCCTCCATGGCAGAGCGCCTCGTCCATAAACGACCGATGAAATTGTCGGGTTCCCGTCAGGGCGACTATTATTCCGCCTGCCAATTTGCGATTTTGCGAATCATTGTCAAGCGAAAAGGGGGCCGGCCAAAGGCTGTAATGGCCCGATAAACTCACTATACTCGAGGTCACCGGTTCGCAAAGCGCGCGCGGAAATCTTCCGCCGAAAAGACCTTATTCTCCGTACGTTATACGATAAATTTTGCCGCCGAAATCGTCAGAAACCAGCAGTGAGCCATCGGGCATGACCAATAAGTCGACCGGGCGGCCCCAGGCTTCACCGCCCACCAGCCAGCCGTCGGCAAAGGTCTCGTATGAGACGGCCCGGTCGCTGTCGAGCTTGACCAGCGTAATGCGATAGCCGATCGGCGTGCTTCTGTTCCAGGAGCCGTGTTCGGCAATGAAAATCTGGTTTCGGTATTCCTCGGGGAACATGTTTCCGGTGTAAAATCGCATCCCCAGCGCCGCCACGTGCGGCCCGAGTTTCATCTCCGGAGGCGTGAAATCGGCGCAGGGGCGCTCTCCCCCGAATTGCGGATCAGGAATATCGCCACCGTGGCAGTACGGGAATCCGAAATTCAAGCCGGCCTGAGGGGCGCGGTTGAGCTCGTCGGGCGGCATGTTGTCGCCGAGCAAGTCGCGGCCGTTGTCGGTAAACCAGAGCTCGCCGGTCTGGGGATGCCAATCGAATCCGACGGTATTGCGAATGCCGCTGGCGAAAACCTCGCGACCGCTGCCATCGGAATTCAATCGGGTGATGGAAGCGTAGATAGGATCGTCGCGCTCACATACGTTGCAGGGCGCCCCCACCGGCACGTATAGTTTCCCATCAGGGCCAAAAGCGATGAATTTCCAGCCATGACTTCTATCGGATGGGTATGAGTCATTGATCACTATCAGCTCGGGCGGATTCTCCGGGCGCGAGGCGATGTCATCGAAACGCAAGATTCTATTGACCTCGGCCACATAAAGCGCGTTATCTCGGAACGCCACCCCGTTCGGCATAAAGAGGCCGCCGGCTATGGTGTAAACCCGATCGGCGATCTGATCGTCATTGGTATCGGAGACAGCGTAGACGCGATCGCCGCGGGTGCCGACAAAAATTACCCCGGATGGCGAACGGGCCAGGGATCGAGCCCCAGGCACATCGGCATATACGGAAATCTTGAAGCCGTTCGGCATCTTGATCCCGTTCGGGCCGGGCCGGGCATCGGTGCCGGACTGCGAACAGGCGACCTGAAATGACAGCGCCAAAAGGGCCATCATCAAGCCGCCCAGCCGTGATCTTGTCGAATTCGTCATAGTATTGAGTTCTCCTTATGTTATTCCATGTGCTTAGACAGCGGCGCTATGCGCGGCTCCTTCAGGCATTTCAGCTTTATGGCAAAAAGCGCTGCCGGGAAAGGTACGGGGCGCCGCATGAAAACGAGCCCGCCAATCAGGTTCCTGAATTGATATAACAAATTTTGTCATAATCAGGTTTTCCAACAATTCACTAAGTTAATAGCGAATATTATCATCCCGCGATAAAGAGACTTATGCCATTGCCATCACAGACAGAACAAAACAATGAACGGCACTAATATGGACTTGACTGTCGCGACATAACATTCTATATTATAATAGCATACGATGTGGTCGACTGAATACGCGAAAATGCCCGACAGCGAGGCGCGTGAATTAACGATGTCGGAATTTGTTATTGTTATCACACCTATAGTATTGATGAGCCTCGATGACGGTGCTCAAGCATCGCGAGGTCATCAGAAAGAAGCTGGGGCTGACCAACAAGAGCGTAAATCTGGTCACGCATTTGCGCGGCTTGCAGACTGTCTATTAGGCTGGAGGGACCTCGAATTCGGGGGAGCTGCCAAAACAGAGTTTCCGCAGCCTGAGCGATACATTTACAAGACTTATGAGGACAGGCACCTCGACCAGCGGCCCTATGACCGCGGCGAAGGCCTGTCCGCTATTTATGCCGAAGACCGCTACGGCCACGGCGATTGCCAGTTCAAAATTATTGGAGGCGGCGGTGAACGACAGCGACGCCGTCTTGGGGTAATCGGCGCCGGCTTTCACACTCAAGAAGAAACTGACCAAAAACATCACCACGAAATAGATCAACAACGGGATAGCTATCCGCACGACATCGAGCGGGATGGTCACTATATAGTTTCCCTTAAGGCTGAACATAACCACGATTGTGAAAAGGAGCGCCACAAGCGTGATCGGCCCGATCTTGGGCAGAAATTTTTCGTTGTACCAGGTTTTGCCTTGTGCCGTGATGAGAGTGATGCGTGTTATCACTCCGGCGAGGAATGGTATCCCCAGGTAGATGAAGACGCTTTTGGCGATCTGCCCCATGGAAACATCGACCGCGATGCCTTTCAGACCGAACCAGGTAGGCACCACGGTGATAAAAATCCAGGCATAGACGCTGTAGAACAGCACCTGAAAGATGCTGTTGAAGGCTACCAGGCCGGCCGCATATTCAGGATCGCCCTCGGCCAGTTGATTCCAGACGATGACCATGGCGATACATCGGGCCAGGCCAATCATGATCAGGCCGACCATGTAAGCCGGATATCCGCGCAGGAATGTGATGGCCAGGAAAAACATCAGGATCGGGCCAATAATCCAATTTTGAACCAGCGACAGAGTCAGTATTTTCCAATCGCGAAAAATCTTGCCCATCTCCTCGTAGCGAACCTTGGCCAGCGGGGGATACATCATCAGGATCAGGCCGATTGCGATTGGCACATTGGTGGTCCCCACCTGGAATCGTCCCAGGAAAGTTTCAATGTCCGGGTAGAAGTAACCCAGGGCGATACCGGCAGCCATGGCGAGAAAAATCCATAGCGTCAGAAACCTGTTTAAGAAAGACAGGCGGCTTTTCGATCGGGCGATTTTCGCATGCTCCATAGCAATCATTTCGCTCCTATCGGATTGAGTTTCCTGGCCGAATTTCCAGATCTCAAATATTAATGAACAAAATATATACTCCCGCCAGGATAATCAATCCTCCTGAGGCGCGCTTTGTCCACAGCGAGAAATTGGCCGCGCCGCGCGAGGCCGCGAAAGATTCCACGAACCCCGTGACCGCGCCGGCCAGAACGATCAGGGCGCAATGGGCGAGCGCGTAAACAAAAAGCAGAAGCGTGCCGTAGGCTATCTGACCCTTGGTGGCCACAAACGCCAGTATCACCACCAGCACCGGAGTGGCGCAAGGCGTGGAGGCAAAGCCGAACAGGACACCCATTACAAAGGCGCCCGCCAGTCCCCCCACTTTTGGTTGCCATCTGCCAAGCGGCGATTTTATCTCGTAAACTCCAAGAAGCGAGAGTCCCATGAGAATCGCCACCGCCGCCAGAAACCAGTATAGGTACCTGCCGGTCGCGCCCAAAAATGAGCCGATTAATCCGGCCGCCGCCCCCATGAGCGTGAAGGTGAGCGCCAGTCCCAGGGCGAATACGAGCGAATATTTCAGAGCCTTTTTCCTATCCCCCCGGGCATAGCCGCCGACAAAACCGATTACCAGCGGAATCACCGCCAGGACGCAGGGCGAGGCTGCCGAAAGGAGACCGCCGACAAATACCGCCAGCACGGCGAACGCCGGGTTGTTCTGGGCGAATGCCGCGATCGATTCCATCTAAGGTTTGGCTCCGAGGGCGGAAAGGTGCGCCTCGATCGAATCGCCTGAGAAGAAGCCGATATGACGGTATATTTCGGCACCCAGCGAATCGAAGAATATCTGAGTCGGGATCAGCGTTATTTTATATTGCGAAGCGGCCTTGCGATTTTCCCTGATATCAATGAAGACAATCTCGGCCCGGCCAGCGTATTTTGCCCGCAGTTGCTCTAAAATCGGCGCCATCTTTTTGCATGGAATGCAGCTCTTGCTGCCCAGGTCGATCATCGTCGGAAGTTTCAGCGCGGCTGTTGGCTCGACCTTGGCAGAATCGCCGGGATCGGGCCTAAAAGGCGTGTCGTCGCCGTAGGCCGCAAGCGAAATATAGAGCGTCAGGACAGCCAGTAGCGCAATCAGCCTGGTCATGCTTAGCTCCCCTGCTCGGCCAATTTGTTTGTCAGGAAAGTGGTAGCCTCGGAAAGTGATGGCAATCTGCCGGATAATACCACCTTACCGTCAATGGCCACGCCGGGGGTCATGGTGATGCCAAACTTCATGATCTCGGCGATCTTCTCGACTTTCTCAAACTCAAAATCCTGGCCTTCGACCAAGCCGAGTTTAAGAGCCGCGTCTTTCATGACCTCGGCTGTCTTCTTGCACCGGGCGCATCCGGCCCCAAGCACTTGAATTTTCACCTTTATTCTCCTTTGATCTCAAACACCTTACATTCATTCTTCATTTTTTGCAGCGGCAATGCCTGCCACAAGGTTTTCGATCATCTCTTTCGATATTTCCCATTCAATTCGGGATGTTTCCTTGCCATCCTTGTCGTAATGCACGATCAGGGGGACAAAACCAACCTTGAAGACGCTATCGGCCAACTCCTCGGTGAAACCATCGATTTTGAGAATGTTAACCTTGCCCGCCAAGCGATTTTCGCTTGAGGCGCTGTCGAGAGCGGCCTCGGCAATGGCGCAATGAGCGGCCGTGCAACTGCAGGCCACGGAATAGTATACATAGGCCAGTGTCGGCTTGCCGGAATTGAGCATGAGGGGCAATTCTGAGATGGACGAATCCTCCCGGGCAGACGGCTTTCGGCCGGCGCCCCGGGCCGCGATTGAAAGAAAAGCGATCGACCCTATCACGGTGAGAAGCAGGGCGCATTTTGAAAGGTGCTTAGATCTGACCATAAATCATTCCCGCCATTGTTGAAAAGATGACAACTAAGAGCACATAAACTATCATTTTCTTAAAACCGATTATCTGGCTTATAACGATCATCGAGGGCAGGCTCAATGCCGGTCCTGCCAAAAGAAGCGCCAGGGCCGGGCCTTTGCCCATGCCGGCGCCCAAAAGCCCCTGCAATATAGGGACCTCTGTCAGCGTCGCAAAGTACATAACGGCTCCGGAGACTGAGGCGAATATGTTGGCCCAGATGGAATTCCCGCCCACCAGACCGGCCACCCATGATGACGGTATCAAGGCCTCGTGCCCCGGACGGCCAAAAAGGAAGCCTGATATTATCACCCCGATAAAGAGAAGCGGTATGATCTTCCAGGCGAAATCCCAGGTGGCGGAGACCCACTCGGAAAGCTCCCGCCGCTCAAACCAGAAGGCAATGTTGTATCCCAGGACCAGCACGAATCCTGAGGCGATAAGCCACTTGGAACGGAAAAGAGCGTTCCAGATATCATCTCCTGAGACCTGCGGCCGGGCCCAATTGGCGAAAATTAGGATACCGACCAGGGCGGCGAAGAAGACTGCCTCTTTCCATAGGGGCCGGGGCGGCTTTTCGACAACCGAATCTTGAAAATAAACCTCGGTATTTTTCCTTTCAGAGAATGCAAGGCTCATGACCAGGCCGATTGCCACGCTCATGAGTATTGCGCCGCCGGCGCGCGCCAAGCCCATTTCGAAACCGAGGACGCGGGCGGTCAGGACTATGGCCAGGATATTAATCGCCGGACCTGAATAGAGGAATGTTGACGCCGGCCCTATCCCGGCGCCGCGCGAATATATTCCGGCAAAAAGAGGCAAAACGGTGCATGAGCAGACGGCCAGGATTGTGCCGGAGACAGAGGCCACCGAATACGACAGCAGCTTGTTGGCCGAGGCGCCAAAATATTTTATGACCGATGCCTGACTCACGAAAACCGATATCGCGCCGGCGATGAAGAGAGCCGGCACGAGACACAGCAGGACATGAGCCCGGGCGTAGTCATTCAGCATGGCGAATGATTCGAAGAGGGCGCCGCGGAAACGGGCCCCGGCGGGGGTATCGCCGACCGGGATGAAATAGGCAAAGAGAAATACGGCTAACAAAATAGAAAGCCGCTTAACGTGTTGCGCCATGGGGAATCATCCGCGGCCCTTGACAGCCGCCAGGTGCCTTGTTGAGCGCGACTCGACCACCGATGTCACGCAACCCAGGAACCGCATGATGCAGGGAACCTCAAGGCGATAAAAAACCTTTAGGCCCTCTTTGCGGTCGCTGACCACCCCTGCCTGTTTCAGTATTGCCAGATGCTTGGAGATCGTAGAGTGGTCGGCCTCGACCAGTTCGTTAAGCTCGCAGACGCAGCGTTCGCCTCCGGCGAGGGCCTCCACCATCATGAGGCGTGTTGGGTGCCCCAGGGCCTTTAAGACATCGGCCTTGAGCTGTGCCGAAACGCGATCCCTTTCATTAATTACTTTCATATGTGGCAATATGGCCACATAGATTTGATTGTCAATACCTTTTTCTGGCATTCTTAAAAGGTCAGGAAATAAGAAACCGGAGCTTTCTTCGGAAGCCCCGGTGAGGTTGATGACAAACCGGTAATAAATTGAGTTGAGGTGTCGGGCAACTTAATGTAGGGGCGTATGGCGATACGCCCCCACAACATGCAAAATTGTCATTTCCGAGTATCGAGATTTTTCCTCATCAAAGCCATTTTGTCAACAGGCTGACCGGAGCTTTCTTCAGAAGCCCCGGTCGCGACTTCATTTTAGACTATTGTTGTTTAAATATCTCGTCGAAAAACAGCTTCATATCTTCCCATGAACGGCGGTCGGCCGCCTCGTTGTAGGCCACGCCGGTCGAGGGATCGCCGGTGTTCTTGGGGTTGGAGAATCCATGGACCGCGCCACCATACATAACCATCTGCCAGTCGACCCTGGCAGCATCCATTTCCTGTTGGAATGAAGTCAGGGCCTCTTGCGGCACGTTGGGGTCGGCCGCCCCGTGGAGAACGAGTACCCTGGCCTTGATATTTTTCCCATCGTCTGGATTGGGTGTGCTGGGGTTGCCGTGGAAACTAACCACCCCGGCAATATCAGCGCCGCTACGGGCGAGTTCGAGCGCTACCGTGCCGCCGAAACAGTAGCCGATGGCGGCAATACGAGTGGGGTCGACGAGTTTATTCATTCTCAACTGCTCCAGTCCGGCCCTTGCGCGCTCGCGCATGAGCGGGCGGTTGTTGCGATATTTGCCCGATTCCGCGGCGGCCTCCTGCGGTGTCTGCGGCCTCACAGTCTTTCCGTAAATATCGGGGACGAATGCCACATAACCGAGTCTGGCAAGTTGCTTTGCGCGCATCCGCTCATATTCACGTGGACCAGTCCACTCATGGGAGATGACGACTCCGGGATGTTTTCCCTGGACCGCCTGGTCGTAGGCCAGATACCCCTCGAAGGTGTCATTTCCAATTTTATATTCGACTGTCTCGGTGTGAATCTGGGCCTGGGTCGTGCCCGCGAGTGTCAGGATGATAATCGCGAGAACTGAAAACAGCTTCATAATGCCTCCCTTAATAATAATCTACCTGCTTAATATTCATGGAGATAAAAACAACGCGTAGTGGAAATGGTTCCCGGCCTATCAGGAGGCCGGACTAAAATCCACCCACTCTCCGCCCTGCCGCCTGACACAACCCCCGGCATGTTCGAGGTAGATATCGAGCAGCCTGCCGCGGATGTCAGCCGGAAATTCGGAGAGGAGCGATTTCTCGCGATCGAACATTAGCTTTTCAATCTGATGGTGCGGGCGGGCCGGTTTCCTAATATCGCCGAGAAACGGCAACATGTCTTTCCGAGAGAGAAGGTAAACAAGATGCTCGGCGCTGGCGGCGTCCTGGCGCAGACTCGTATTGGCGAGTTGCATCAATACGGGTCCAATCTGCGTGGCGGTGTATCCGCACCGGCGCGGGTCGGCATCCAGAGCCAGCAGCATCCCCACGATACGGCGGCACTTCTCGCAATTGCCGCAGGGACAGGCGCGACCTCTTTTGATATGCGTGGCATGGCAGGATACCTGTTGGCGCTGCAGATCGGGATATCTCTGGACCAGTATTTTTTCGATCATAAGCTCGGAGAGCGGCCGCAGGATAGAAAGCTGTCTTATTCCCCAGCCCTTCTGGGCGAAATAGCGGCTCATGGCGTTGTCGAAAAAGCGGCTCTGGTCGTAGAGGCCGTCATAATGCGGGATACCTTTGTGCCGATAGCGGCGGGTGGTATCGTACTCGTTGCCAATAATCAGCCGTCCCAGGCCGCGCTTGCGTAGAAGTGGTATCGCCCCGAAGATGAACACAGGCACGGTCCAGAGACGGATCGGGTACTCGTCTGCCCTGATGCCGGCGAAATCTTTCCTGATAAAAGGCAGGTGACGCAGCATCCAGTTGAAGAGGCGGTCGGAGTTGGTCCAGATACGCCCTGTATTCTTATATTTTCGCTGGAAATACCTGTATGAATTGAGGGCCGTGTACCAGTGGCGGCCGGATTCGTTGACAAAGATCGGATGTGTCTCATATCCCATTTCGTCCAAAAGGCCGAAACTTAATAGCGAATCCTTGCCGCCCGACGAGAGGACGGCATAGCGGGATTGGTCAGTCTGCCAGCTTGTTTTCGGCGGACTTCCACCCGCAAATACCAACTTCGAACGCAGGTAGCTTTTCATCTTGACGGTGGGAAGCTTTGCCGCTGGGCCAACCAGGAATGGATTGTATTCGAGAAATTTCTTGACGTAAATCTCGCGAGCGGTGTTCTCACCCATTTCTTTGAGAAAACGCATGTCGTGGCTGTCGAATCGCCCTCGGAAGACAATTTCGCGGGCGAAAAGGCCATAGTTAAGCGCGATTTGAGCCGCTATCATATCGGCCAGGTTTTGGCTGGACTGTTCGCCCGGCGCGAAGACGTTATCCTCGTATTTGTAAATTAGATCCAAAGAATCGGTCTTGCGTCCCAGGATGATTTTATATGTGGCAATTAGGCGATTGGGCGCGAGCCGGGCCGGGCCGACCTCGAGGCGGTCGATAGCTTCGAGGACCGCCAGCGGGTCTTTCATGGAAGACGTTTTATTGCGAGGATTCACATGCTATCAGGTTCGGGCCGCGCTAACTGCGCGGCGGCGCCTTCTCGGGTGCTCGAGGAAGGGCGTGAGGGCCGCGACCAGAGAATTAGCGCCGTTTAGCAAAATATCGACTGCCGGAAGGCCGGTGCCTGCGGAAATATCATGGCAGGCATTTTCGATTTCGGCGCCGGCCATGTTTTCGTGATTGACGGTGACTGCGACGACGGGCTTCGACGATATGAGCTGGATGGCCTGTATTTGGACCGAGAGGGGATGGATTCGATACCCCGGAAAGCCATCGTAATCCCTGCGTGCCGGGGCATGCTGTAAGATAACAGCATCGGGCCTGCCGGCGGCCAATATCTCGAATCCGCCCGGGTATGCCGGATTAAGAAGGCTCCCCTGGCCCTCGATGACGATTACATCCGGCCGGGCCTCTTTCCAGGCGCTCCAGACAGCATGTTCTATCTCGCCAGAAACGAAATCGTTAATCAAGGAATCGAGGATGATGGAGTATTTCGCTCCCTGCATCCAGGCAGTCTGGCCGGTGCCGACCATCTCTGCCGTCAAGCCGGCCGCGCGCAAAGCATCGATTAAAATCCAGGCGGTGGTGCGCTTACCGACCGCCGAGTCAGTGCCCAATATCGCTATCTTGAGGGACTTGACCTCCTCTATTTTACCTGAGAAGAAGTGAAGCTCGGAGCGGGGCGACGTTTTTCTGATATCGCGAATCCTGACGCCATGCTTCTTGGCCAGAGCCGTCAATTCTGGATCGTCTGATAAGAAGTCGTGCAAACCGGAATCGATATCAAGCCCAAGCGCAATCGCCGTCCTGATATCGGCTCGCGCATCTTCCGGCAACCGGCCGCCGTCGGGGGCCAAACCAACGACCAGGTGCGTGGCGGGATTCCCGGAATTAGACGCCGCCAGGAAGGCCTCGCGGACACCTGCAAAGATCCGTATGCCGTTAGGCCTGCTGTCTAACACCTCTCCAGCATCGGCCCCGGCGTAACGCGAATCGACTACCGAGAGCACCCGGTAACGTTCAGTGCGCCTGACAACACCGTGGGCGGTTTTGCCGTTGGTGGTGCCGAATGCCCCCTGGCAATAGACGATGGCGTTGCCCTCTCTTAGGTCCCGAACGGTCGGGAAAGCATTCACGTTTTCCTCCCGGTGAGGATTATTACGTAACGGTCGTTAGGGAATGGTTCCCGGCGATGCCGCTCGAGAAATGCGCTCAGGCCGGCACTCGAGGCCGGCAGAATGCTTAAGCCCTCTTTTTCCTGAATAGTCTTGGCGAAGGCCAGCATAGTCTTGTCGCTGACATCATCGGCCCAGCCGTTGGTTAGCCTGATAGCCTCAAGAGCGAAGTTACCGTCGACTGAGTGCCAGTTAATGAGCGGCTCGTTAATCGGCGTTTCCCGAATCAAATCCGGATTCAAGTCCTCGCAATAGAGTGAGCTTTTCAAGTAAGCCTGCACAATCGGGTTTTTGCCGTGCGAAGAGCCGGCCACCATACGCGGAATGCGCGAGGTTTTGCCGCGACGGTAGAGGCTTAAGAATCCCTTGTATATGCCGGCCATAGTGGTGCCGTTGGAAACCGGAACGGCAACCACAGCGGGGGCGTCGCGGAGTTCGTCGTAGATTTCATAAGCTATCTCGCCATAGGCCATGATTTGCAGGGCGGTATTGGAGCCGCCGGGATTGGCATCGTAAATTTCATCGAGCTCGGCTCTTTCGCGGGAGACTCGAACCGCCTCTTCATAATCGCCGGGGACCGTGATGATTTCGCTTCGATGGTTGACGATTTCCTGGACGCGCTTGCTGCGGTAGACCTCAGGGATATAAATGATGCATCTCAGGCCGGCCAGCGAGGCCGCCAGGGCGACGGCGGCGCCGTAGTTGCCGCAGGTGGCCGTGGTGATGGCGTCGAAGCCGCGCCGCATGGCATCCATGGCCTGGGCAAAGGCGATACGGTCTTTCTGGGTGCCCGTCGGATTGCCACCGTCGAATTTGAGATATATCTGGCGCAGGCCGAACTCGCGCTCGAGGTTGCGGGCGCGGGTCAGGGTGGTGTCGCCTATCTCGGAATCGATTATATCCTCGAACGCTTCCAGGCGCTCATCGAGTCTGCGATTTTTGTCGGATGCCGCCAGTGTCTGGCTTTCCAGTTCCGGCGCGATCGTCACGGTTGCCGGGCCGGGGCCGTCAAGGAGCGAGTAGCGTCCGTTGGCGTAGCCGTTAGTCGGCGGCGTGGCTGTTTGTTCCTGATTGGTTGTTGTCGTCTTTATATTGTTCACTTCTACCTTCCTGATCAAAAAAATAGAAAACTCCCTCCTGCAAGATTATGGAAACTCGGACGGACGACTATGGTGGTGTCAAAAACATGAAGATACGGGCTTTTATGAAACAGGAATTTTTCAGGCCGGTTTGGGGTGCCCCCGGCCCCGGGGCATTTGATACGGATGTCTCGCCTTGTGTCACTTCAATTCGGGGCCTTTCGCCGGCGGCCCTGGTACCTCCTTAATTAATGAATCGAGGCCATCGCTGTTCAACGCAAAATCGCAGCTCGATATTTATCTGACCAACGAGAAAATTTGTCAAGGGCAAATTTTCATGCTTCATCTGCCGCTCGAGATTTGCCGCTGCATTCATTCCGCGCTATCCTCAATTTATCTTCCGTAATTTAAACGGAGGAAGCGGCGATTATGTTTCATTTTTCAGGCAGTGAGGGGGTATTGGCGTGCTGCTTCTTGCCTTTAGCAGAATGCCCTGAATGCTTCTCGTGGGAACCCTCGGCCCGGGCCACTTCACTTTTCAAATCGCTGAAGAAAGTTTCGAAATCATCATCCTGGTCTTCGATAATGATCGACCCGGTGCTGGTCTTGTCGATCCTTGTCATGCCGGGGAAACGCTGCTCGAGGCGTCGAAGCAAGGCCGCCTGCTGCTTGTATGCGATCAAGAGCCGGCGGGTTTCCGAGATCAGCTCCCTTTGCTGAATGGCCTGCCGGAGAGTGACACGCAGCTCCTTGAAATTGCACGGCTTGCCGAAAAAGCGGTAGATTTCGCCGATATTGATGGCATTTATGGCGGTATCAAAATCGGTCAAACCTGTTAACAAGATGCGGATCGTGTCCGGAAATTCGCTTCGGACTATGCCCAGGAACGTCGTACCCGACATGCCAGGCATCGATTCGTCCGATAGAACCACATCAATGACATTTTCCTTCAGGATCACGAGGGCCTCCTCGGCCGAGCCGGCCGTGAAAACCCCGTAATCCTCTGATTCCAAAAACTGCTTTAAGATATCTGTAACTTGCGGCTCATCATCGACTACCAAAACCCTGTGCTGCATAAGCCTTCCTTTCAGATGACGGCTATAATGTCCTGGCCTGATAAGGCCTAATTCCGCGACGGGGCGCCAATATCGACGGCTACTAATATGGTTCGGCAGAATGATGTTTGAAGTTTATGTCAAAATGAGTGATTACTAAAAATAATCGCGGCCAAACTGGACCTGCATGACGCCGATCGCCTGCAGCTAACCCTCGGGGTCGGGCTCGATTTTGATAATCGGCTGGCCTGGCTCGACCAGGTCGCCGGCCCCGAAATGGATCGACCTGATGGTGCCATTCGTTGGCGATTTAATCTCGTTTTCCATCTTCATCGACTCAACGATCACAAGCGGCTGTTTGAGCGCAATCCATTCTCCCACCTTGACCAGAACCTTAACCACCTTGCCCGGCATCGGCGTGGCCACCTGATCCTTGGCGCCGTACTCGAGGGAGTCGCGCGAGAAGGTTTGCTGGTCGCCGCCGGTCTGGCCAAACGCCAGGACGTGCCCGTTGATGTGGACCTGCACCTTGTCTTCTGTGGCAGCCGCGAAGATCCGCCGAGCGCCGCCGTTGATGAAAATTGTCAACTCGTGGGGCGACAGGCGCTGAAAAGTGAAGCCGTACGATATACCCTCGACTGTCGCTTTATACCTCTGACCGTCCGGCGACGAGGTATCGCGCTCGATAATCACCAGGAAAGCTTTGCCGTTGTAAGATAATTCGTGTTCCATCAATCATTCCATTTCATTTTGTGTCATCGCGAGGAGGTCCATTTGGACCGACGTGGCGATCTCATTACGTAAAGCCGGGCCCGTCAGAATGCCATGAGATTGCCGCGTCATCCCGTCACTTCGCGCCGGGATTCCTCGCAATGACATAACCATACCTCTACCCCCCAATCTCCCATCCCCCCAGCGTCTCCCACGGCGCGGGATACCCGGCCGCGATTGTCCGCGCGCGCGCCCAGGGCCCCTCGGCCTCGATTTGCAGCGCCGCGGCCATCAGGGCCTCAGCCACGGTCTCGGTCCGGACATGTGGCGCCCAGTCGGGCATGTGGCGCTCGATAAAATCGGTGTACGTCCGCCCCGCCAAAAATTCAGGGTGCAGGACCGAATCGTGCAGGAATTCGATTCCTGTCTTGATCCCCAGGATCGGGAAATCGCGCAATGCCGCCGCCATGCGACTGCAACAAGCATCGCGAGTCGGCGCCCAAGCGATCAGCTTGGAAAGGATCGGGTCATAGTAGACCGGAACGTCATAGCCCGAATAGATACCGCAGTCATGCCTGATGCCCGGCCCGGTCGGTTCTTTCATGAAAAGGATCTTGCCCGCCGATGGCAGAAAGCCGTTCTGGGGGTCCTCGGCGTAGATACGGCACTCGATGGCATGGCCGCGCTGGGAAATATCATCTTGCTTAAGCCAGAGCTTTTCCCCTGCGGCAATCCGGAATTGCGCATGAACCAAATCTATGCCGCAGACCAACTCGGTCACAGGGTGCTCAACCTGCAAGCGGGCGTTGACCTCGAGGAAGTAGTATTCGCCGTTCTTGTCGACCAGGAATTCGACCGTGCCGGCGTTGGTGTAACCGGAGACCTCGACCACTTTCAGCGCCGTCTGGCCCATGCGGTGGCGGAGATCATCATCGAGCGCGGTCGACGGGCTTTCCTCGATAATCTTCTGGTGGCGCCGCTGGATCGAACATTCACGCTCGAAGAAGTGGACGACGTTGCCCTGGTTGTCGGCCAGGATCTGAAACTCGATGTGGCGGGGCTGCTCGATATACTTCTCCAGATAGACGGAGGGGTCACCAAACGCCGAGGCTGCCTCGCGCATGCCAGCCTCGACCGCGGCTTTGAGCTCGCCCTTTTCGCGGATGATACGCATACCCTTGCCGCCGCCGCCGGCCGAGGCCTTAAGCAGAACCGGGAATCCGATTTTCTCCGACGCTGCCAGGCACTCATCGGCTGACGTGCTCTTGGTTTTCATGCCGGGGATTAGCGGTATATTGGCGCCCTCGGCGGCATGGCGCGAGGCCACCTTGTCGCCGACCAGTCTCATCGCCTTGGAATTGGGGCCGATAAAGACGATCCCCTCTTTCTCGCAACGCTCGACAAACCTGTAGTTCTCCGCCAGGAAGCCGTAGCCGGGGTGGATAGCCTCGGCGCCGGTCTTGCGCGCCGCGCCGATAATGGCATCGAAACTGAGGTAGCTCTCCGTGGCCGGCGCCTGGCCGATATGAACGGCCTCGTCGGCCAGTTGCACGTGGAGCGCGGCCCGGTCGGCCTCGGAGTAGACCGCCACCGACTTGATCCCCATCTCCCGGCAGGCCTTTATGACCCGC
>Ga0154764_1063_pt2 | contig 19319 bp, 43 predicted proteins | sample Rifle2008BG16ft_FD_105772 | JGI IMG/M metagenome (GOLD analysis project Ga0154764, IMG submission 105772) | candidate division Zixibacteria bacterium RBG_16_53_22
CTGAGCCACAAAACGGGTCCAGAATGATCTCGCCTGGCTCACTCAGCATGTGCACATACTTGGCAATTAGCCACTCCGGCTTCTGCGTGGGATGGCTGCGGTTGGTGTGGTGCGGGTAGGGGCCAACTTCCAGCGAGTCGGTCCGGGATGCCTGGACGCTGTGCCCGCAGTTGGGGCATGGCACTTCCCACTCCACGTTGAGCAGTTGCTCCTGCGCCAGACGTTTCTGGCGGTTTCTCAGGCTACCCTTGCTGGCGCTCCATAGCTCCTCGAAAGACGAGCGCCAGCCACCCTTGCGCAAGCGTGGCGGCGAGTTGGGCTTGAACCAGACCACGTGCGCCCGGAAGGTCAAGCCAGCGTCGATGCAGATGGCCTCGAAGGTGGTGGCCCAGGAGGCCATGCCGAAGTTGATCAGCACGCCACCGGGCTTTAATACTCTGGCGGCGTGATACACCCACGGCATAGTTAAATGCGCGGGTAGGGCATTGTCCCAATCGAAGTGTGTCTCTACCACGCGATCCTGGGCGTAGAAATGCAAGATACCACCCCTGACCCCGTATGGCTCGTCGCAGAACACCATGTCAATGCTCTCATCTGGGACTATTTCAAGCATGGCAACAGCATCTTCACTCATCACCTGGTTGACTAGCTTTGTCATAGGTAACTTGTCGGCATTTCGTACCTGGGTGTGCAAGTCTTCCAGTATCTTGGGGTTGATGGCATACAAACGGGCCTGGTCATAATCACTCGCCATGGGCTATGTCCTCGTAACGTTGCAAACACTTGCGGCACTTTGGATAACCCATGTGTTGCCATAATCGAGAGTGACTATGCGGGTTTAATTGATTGCCACACAGCGTCGTCGAGCGACCAAACGGCGTCGTCGAGCTGCCAAAAAAGTAATGCAGCAACCGCCCACCCCAGGCACGCTGCCAGCTCCCACCTGTTCTCAAATGATCGGGGGTTATGTCATTCGCCATTGGGTCCCGGTCCTTCCGATAGTAACTCCACGATCTTGGTGCCGTGGTTGAGTACCCTCTCCAAAGCCACTTCCATAGGCACCCATTCGTGCCTGGCGAGTGACCGCTGCGCTACCTCGCTGGCCTCGATCACGTCCATAGATAGGGCGATGGTGTCGGCCAGCGCCGTGCGTGTCCATAGCGGCCACGTCCTGGTTACGTGCCGTGAAGCCTGGACTGCCGTCGCCTTGATGCGGCGGGCTTGGCGTTCGACGAACGGCAGCATACCCCGCAACAAGTGCACGTTCCTGGGGGGCAGTAAAGCGTAATCGTAGACCATTGTCAATAGGGACTCCAGCTTCTCGGCATAGTCTCTCAGCAGGGAATACTCCCTACCGATCTCGTTCGGCCACTTCGCCCGTGGCGTCGGCATTCCCCAACCCCAGCCAGCGACCTATCGCCTCTAAAGTAGAGCGCGAGTCGTGGCGCTGGATTTTATGCTTGACTACCTGGCCCACGATCATCGGCCCGCCGCCGATGGCTACCGCCCAGGCCAGACTCATGATAGCTAACAGCTTGCTGCCAGGCAGCACCACTACGAAGGCGACGAAGCCAGTGCCCACCAGCACGAAACCTACCACCACCTCGAACCAGGTCAACTCGGCAGGGCTGGGCCGGATGGCCGAGATGAAGATGGCGTAATAGACCGCCACCGCCATGATGACCAGGCTCCACAATTGCCAGACCACGAACTGCCACTCTTCCATGTTCCTCACCTTAAAATCATTAGAAACGTTCGTTCCGAGATAGCCCCGACATAGGACATGAGTACCGCTGTGTGGTATAATCATATCACTCAGCGGTAGTCTCCAAGCAGTCGGGCTGGGTGGCGACGATGCTGCCCAGCCTGGCTCGCCCCCGCGCCAGCTCGTCACAGAACGAATTGACACGCGAGGTAAAGTCAGAGCCGTTGGTGTGCGCTGCGATGTGATGAAAGCGCACGACCTTATGCCCTTTAACAGCCAGAAATTCCTCCCACAGCTCGCGGTTGGCGACGGATGCGCCGCCCTTTTTGTGCCAGCCACGCTTCTGCCAATTTGACAGCCAGCCCTGGTTGACGCTGTTGGCCATAAACTCACAGTCGGTGTACAGCTCAGCTTCGGAGAGTCTGAAGGCGCGGATGGCCTCTATGGCTGCCCGCATCTCCATGCGGATGTTGGTACTCTCAGGCAGCTCGACGCCAGACATGACTTTGACGGCAGCCAGTAGCTTGTCGGCAGTAAGCACTTTGATCTCCTGATCGCCGTCCAGCACGTAGTTGTCCAGCACGTCCAGGATGGCGTCCTGATCTCCGCACACCACTACGGCTGCCCAGCCGCCAGGGCCAGGGTTGCCGATCACGCTACCGTCTGAGAATAAAGTAGGAGGAACTCTCAATGGCCGTCTCCAAATCGAACAAGTTAATCAGAAAGCAGTTGAACGAGTTGAAAAAGCGGTCGCAGCTCATGCGAAAGCTGCGACCGGCCTATGCCCGGCGCTATAGACCGGGTTGATCGGATTTAAGCTCGTAAAATGCTGCCGATGCTTTTCCTTCCTTGCGGAATTCGAGCACCTCCGGGGCCAGCTTGGCGTAGCCCTCCAGCCCCTTACTGTCCCAGGTAATGCTGCCCTTGCGGTAGCGGCACTCCCAGCCATTGGCTTTGAACGAAGCGCCGCTGGCTACCACGTCACACTTGATCGACTCCTCGACTTCTTTGAGCGTGAGTCCAAATTCGGACTCGATCCGACTCCACTCAGCCGCCAGGTACTCCTGTATGGTGTTGATGGCCTGCGTGATGTGGGCGGTCCGCTCGGTGGTGATGCGCAACAACTGCGCTCGCAATAGCATCTTTTGTTCCAGATCATCGGGTAGTTCCACGTGAATAGTCTCCTATAGGGGAAAAAGACTGGCAGGCACGGCTGCCAGTCAAGGCTCACGACTTTGGAGGCATACTACCCCGCCGTGCCGGGGCTCTCAGATAAACTATACCACACGAACGTTCGTTTGTCAAGGGTTGTCCTAAATTTTAAGCTTGTCATAAAACCCTCTCCTTCAAGAGCACGGCGTCGGCTACCCACCCAAAATAATATCCAGTAGCCACCACGAAGCGGCTGTCCAGTCCCCCAGGACCCGCCCAGAACGTCTCGGCCACACCTGCCATGTACTTCAGGTAAAATGGTGCAACCATGGTGTCTATCTGGCGCGGGTTAACCGCATCGACAGCCCAGAGCTGGCACATGTGCATTCTAATGTTGGTAGAAGATAGAACAAAGATACCACCCACCCTGGGCCAGGTCCATAGACCATGCGCGTAGGTCAGCACCAATTCGGGCGGCAGGTCCGGGTTGCTACTCACCAACTGGTCGTTCTTGGGCCGGACGGCTTTGTAGAAGTCCATCCGGTCACTCCAGAACGCTCAATTGATCGTGGCGCTCCAATACGTCCAGCATGGCGTCGTAGATAGCCTCCCGGCCCGGCTCAGCCAGGATGGCCTTGCAGATGTCGCGGGTCGCCCGCCGTATGGCCTCGTTAATGCCATACGTGGAACTCCACTCGTCGGGCCAGCACACCTTGGAGAAGCCCACTCCTGTATAGGCATACCCGACAGCCACCATCTTTAGTTGTGCACACGTGTACGGTCGTCGCTGAGCCAGGTACTCGACGACGCTCAACGCCTCGACAACTCGATACAGATTTTTCTTGCCGATCTTCTTCATGGTTCCTCCTGTTAACGTTTTCATAGCCCCACGTGCTTCACTTTGTAAGGCATACGGCCCGGCGACCGTAGCTCCGCACCGCCCACATATTACAAACCAGTGCAGACCAAGCATGCCAACAGGCCGGTCTCGATAATGGTGATAATGCTGTCTAACTTTCAGGTCGTGCTCGCACATATGTCCTCTTCACGGGGTAACTCCGCTTTGTCCCAGGTCACGAAGTTGGCGTACTGGAACGCCTGGGTAGCTGCTGTGTTGATCTCGTAGCCATGGATGTAGCCATAGCCTACCCCGTCCAGCCAGCGACCGTAGATGGCACCGCCAGCAGTGTTGGGGAGCATGCCAAAACCCCGGTCGCATATGAAGGCGGTGGCAAACCAGCCAGAAAACTGTTCCCCCAGACCTTCGACGATGACCACTTCATTCTTCTGGATATTTCTATTCAGTGTGTTCATGGTGTCTCCACCGAGCGCATGTCAGCCCATTCCGCAAGATACCTGCCCAGTCTATCCAACGGCAGCCAATCGCCTTCACCCGGAAGTTTACGGTGCGAGATAGACCTGAAGCTTTTTCCATCCACCACGACGGTGATGTCGTGTTCGGACATGGGCTGGGCTGTGCCGGGTCGAGGCCGGTTGCCCATCATGTCGGTCTCATCCAAAATTAGAACCTTAAGCATGGTGTTCCTCCATAATCGCCAGAAACTCTTCAGGCGTCACGCGCCGCAATTCATCCAATGGTGTGAACAGCTCAGGGTAGGAATGTTTGAAGGCTGTCTCGCCCAGCGCAACATACACACCCAGGTCCTTGTATCCAAACACTTCCTGTATACCCGCTGCGGTCCTGACCGGGAATATCTCACCCACGAACACGAAGCGCCCACCACGAATGGTAGTCACCCACCTGTTCTCCACAACCAGCAGCAGAGCTTCTTTTATAGCCTGATCGAAGTCGCTCGTAATCAGGATGCAATCTCGGTTGCCGCCTTGTGGGTAATAATCTTCCGTAGCCCATACGAAATAAGTATTAGCCATGTCGTCCCAACCCTCCACTTTCCGGCGCAGGTGAGCTTCCAGGCCAACCAGATCGTATAATTCTACCAGCACCATATCTTCGTCGTCGCTAAAGTCTATGATAGTGCTGCTGCCATCCCGGAACAGGTGCAAATCGATTTCCGGGTACTCGGTGGATGGGTAGGCTTTTTCCAGCAATTCGATCAACTCATTCAGTGTCATAGTCGCCCGCGACCTCCTCAAATTCGACCTCAAGTGCAGTGTTGCGTTTCCAGCCACCCATTCTGCCCTTGCCCCACGCCTGCAATACTGCCAAGTCGATGCAATTCATGCTGTCACCCACGCAATCGTGGCGGGGCGGGTCGCCGTAATGCAACTGCTGTACCGTGTCCTTTTCGACTGGCAGGCGATCCTGGAGATCGACGTGCATCTCCACCTCAAACTCGCGCTTGCACGCCTGGCAGGCGATCTTGAGTAGAAACACCTGGCGCGTGTAGATACTGGGACACAAATCAGGGCTGAACTCTCCGTAACGCGGCGTACCGTTAAAGTCCCACCAAGTTGGCGACTCGGCAACCCTGGACGTAATATCTTCGTAGTCAGCGTGCATCCTGATCCTCCTCCACATAGTTGACCAGCTCCGCCAGTATCTTTTCCAGATGTCTGGCGCAGATGGAAATAGCGTCGCCACCGCAATCGGCGATGAAGTAAAAACACGGCTGCGGCTCTGGCTCGGTCCAGTTGTCCCAATAGACTTTCCATGCTGCGCGATGCTCCGGGTTGGTGCTATCATAATCCGGGTGGCTCGTCTTGAAGTGTTCGCGCATTTGGTTGCTGGCTTCTACATAACAAAAGTCGCAGCTTCTTACTTCTATGCTGTATAGACTACTCATGGTCGTGCGCGACCTCCTGTGAGTCCAGATTTGGACACAGATATACTTCTTCGGCAAATTCTATCCCCTCTTCCAGCATGGCAAATTCGAGGTGCCGCACAGCCTCTTCGGTAGCTTCGAGCGCCTCGAAAAGCGCATACCCAACACCTTCAGCCTGGGTGCTGCGGTGTAGTTTTTTCAGGCGATGTACACTCTCGACCAGGCCGATACGGCACGATCTTAGGGAATACTCTCGACCGGCGTTCATCGTGTCTCACCCTCCATACGGCACGCCTCGCACCGCTCGTCGAACAGACCATCTGACCACAAGCCACAACCGGCGCATAGCCCGAAGCTGAAAGTCGCCAGCAATGCCTTTTCCACTTCATCTGGCTCAGCGTCGATACCCAGCTTGTTCAGCAGCGTAGCCAGATTCTTGTTGGTGCTATATAGCCGGTCGGCGATGTCCTCTAACATTTCACGCTGCATGGTCGTGCGCGACCTCCTCCAGCTCTTTGATCAAAGCTTCCTGTTTCTGAACAACATATAATTCGGACAGATGGCGCTTGATAACAGAATCCATATTCTCATACAGGTGTCTGTCAAAGTCTCTGTCCTCATGATATGGGTTCCGATAAACCCACTTCTCGATGACTCGGTCGATCAGGTACTCCAGCCACCAACTGGCCTCGGTAGCGCCCTCAGCCGCAGCCAGCACACCGACCATCCTGTTAAGCGCATCTACACGCAGTACGGCATTCTTTGGATCTCCCAGTCCCATGTCACTCCTCCTCGTCCAGTATTTGCTCAACCTTGTGTTCCAGGAATTCGATATTGGCCTTGATGGTGTATAGCACCTGTGCGTAGTTGGAGTACAATCCATCCAGCTCTGGCTGATCCTCGGCGTTGACACAGGCGATCCTGAGCCGATCCCCGACGCTATAGAAAGCATCGGCCAGATGCATCCATGGCTTTTTGCCTGTGAGCGCCTGGAAGGTACTCCAATAGTCGCGTTCCACGGTACGTGCTCTTCCAGGTCGTCGGCCCAGCTTTGAATACGCTGAGCGAAAGCCGGGTTATGGTCGCTCAGCACGTTGGCAACTGCGCGTATGTCGCTTATGATCTCTTTCAGTTCAGTCATGGATTAGCCTCCTCAAACTTGGCCTTGAGGGCTGCCAACACTGCACGGTCACGCACCTCTTGCTGCTTGCGTGCCCACTCCTCGGCTTCGACCCGGCGCAGCTCGTAATCGTCGTGAGTGATCAGCCCCAAACGGTAGCCAGTGTAGATAGACGGCGTATCGCTACTGACATACACGAACTCGTCACCGCGCTCATAGCCACGCTCGACTATGAAAACGATGTACTCGTCGTCTTCCACGTACAGACACACTTTGGCATCGGCTTCCACGGCATGCGTGATGCGTTTGCCGATCAAGTTCTCCAGCCTGGTGATTTGCGTTCTCATGCGATACTCCATCTCAAGCTCTCAGCGTCTACCTGCGCCAGCCTGCCATCTGGCATGACAAACTGGACGTTCTCGGCTGAGTAGCCATGTTCGATCAGGAACTTAAGCCACAACTGAAACCAGGCCACCTGCAATTCAGGCATTTGTAGATTGCCATCAAACACAGCCGTGTGTCCATTGTCGAAGAACATAACTTTAAGCATGACGTTTCTCCTCCCGTAGCTTACCACCGATGATCGCCAGTTGTTTGTTAGTCATCGTCTACCTCTCGGCTGTTTTACTACGCTCAATGTCCAAGTATAAAGCTAACCCCCTACGCATGAACTCGGACTGCGTAATGCCCAACTCCAACGATAGATTGACAACCTCATCGTATATCTCGTCTGGTACAATTGCAGTTAAACCCTTTGTCCACTGCTTATACTCAAGAGTGGCAAAAGTCGAAACTTCTTTGTGTGCTGATTTTAACGTCTTTGGATCTATGTACGAGATCGTAGGCATACTTGCTTACCTCTTTTGTGCATCTAATCCTGATTCACGGGTGGTGAAGGGCGCAGGAACCCCTGTCTCCAGGGGCAAATAACATCCACGGTCTGGAGCCAGGTATGCTATCACTCCCTCCGGTCGTCCCACGCTTCGCTCAAACGGTGCCAGTCTTCGCTTCACTCACCATCGCTAACGTGTCCGGTCCCAGGTGACGAAAGGGTATCGTACTTCGTTTGCTGGATAAGGGTTAATAAGGTTTTATCGGGGGTGTCGCTCACCGCTCCGCCCTGGATCAGCCCAGGACCGCCCTGGGCCTTATGGGCTCGCCATCATATGACAGGCCGCTTGCCCGATATAAGCCGCCCTTTGTGATAAAACAAATGCCAGTCTGCCCCATAGGGTGACTGGCAATGCTATGCACGTGCTGGAAACCGATGAGTGTGGCATTAGCCCTTGTCCGTCATCAGATACGTCTCAAACATTTTTGGCACAATACCCAACAATACAGCTATCCTGTGTGAGCACAGGCCGTCAGGCGTGTTCTTGCCACAATCGCATAGCATCTCACTGTTTGAGCGAAGCTCGACGCTATGTGTATTGCCGCTTGGACTCAGTGTGATCCACGTCCTGCTCCCAACTTGTGTTACCTGGATTTTTCTGGCGTAGTTTCGACTATGACGCGAGCCAGGTAGCTTCCTGGGCGGAATGCCGCGCTTCATCGGTTCCATAAAAAGACACGCTCTCTCTTGTGTCGCCGCCGCTGTAACGAGTTCCCGCCACCAAACGGGTAAACGGACAGCGGCACAAGAGACAACGTGCCTTTTTGGTGGAGGTTTGGCCCGTTACAGCCATTTAATTGTGGCTACAGCTTACCATACAAACGCGCGTTTGTCAAGGGCTTACGCTAAATTTTAAGGTTCATACACCTAACTTGATCGCCAGCGCGATGGACCACAAGCCCGCGATCAAACATGCGGGTAAGACCACGTACTTGAGCCACCCTGCTAATGTAATCATTATCATCCACCTCCTCCTATAGTAATAATAGCAATAACCCCACCTACACTGCAAGCACCAATAATGGTGCCCCACATGAAGAAGTACCCGCAGCCATACGCCTTATCACTGTCCACAAGTGGGGGAGCGGTCTCAGTTGCTAGAATACCTAGCAACCCAACTATGGCACACAGAATGAGTATTGCGATAAACATCAGAACCAGTTCCTCCTGGGCTGAGATGACAATATAGACTGTGCAGCACCTACTGCTCCGCTTCCCCATGCTTCCTCAGCTAACCTGGCGAGGCTCTTAGTGTCTGTATCACGGATACCCATAAATCTGCACGCCTTTTTGAAGCTGTCCTCGCTCAAATTAGCTTTATTGAGCGCATCCTTAACTTGCTGTTCTGTGTAAGCCATTTTAATCTCCTATTGCCCACACCCAGGACACCCACTACCAACTAGATGGGGCTTGTATGACTTTATATGGACCGTCATGCTCGGCCCATCGATTGATAAGGCTTTGCACAACCGAGGCCAGAATATCTGTGTTAGACGGCCACTTATCTACCATCTCATTGAGAACCTCGGCTCTGAAACGGCTGTCTTCTACAACAGACTTTACTAGGTCCTGTGTACCATACCTGACTGCATGTCTGATCAAGTCTCTCTCCATCTGGTTCCAATTTATAGATGCTGGAGAGTTCAGGCTCTTACTCACCACGCACCTCCTTTTTAGCAAAACCTGCTTCATATGGAGTTAGCTGGATATATCCTCTAGTGATTAGATCAAAGGGCTTTTCATCAGACCGTATCCAACTAAATGGCACAATCCACTCTTGTGGATCGCGCACTACAACAAATGTGTTCTCTTTTACAAACACAGAACCTCCCATGTTCTTCTATGGCCTCCTTACTTACTGCCCGCACCCAGGACACCCGCCAGAAATAAGTTGAGCCCACCCATTATAGCGAGTAGATATGGCATGACTTACTCCTTGGCTGCATCAGCCCACTCGTCCAGCCTGTCGTCGATCAGAGCCGCGTCTTCCATGATCTGATCCCACATGTTGTCAGCTTTCAATCTGGCCCTGGCTGGGTTGTCCAGCATGAAGAACACGTTGACGAGGTGTCGGAAAACCACCTGGGCCTTTTCCGTCGCTTCTTTGAATTCACGTAGGGTGCAGACCACTTCTTCCATTGTCGATCTCCTTTAATGTGTCGGCCTCGCCCGCGACCTCTTCACCGACTTGTGCAGCGCCCTGCTTTATAAATGCGCTCTCCTGAAATGCTGCTGCACGCCCTTCGCCTGCCGTGTGGGGTAGGTAGGTTTCGGACCTAGCACCTGCCCGCCCAGGTATCCCCTAAGCCTCCGAGTTGCAGTTATTCCCTCGGCCTGAAGCCACACCTCGACTGGACAGCTAATCCAATCTCTGATGCAACAGACTACTGCCTGCTAGGGGGCGTGTCCCACCACGCCGCTACCCCATGTGCCTGACTCTCCAGGCTGTCGCGCTTTTGTCAGTTACGTCATCTGCCCAGCTTCGGTTTCAGAGGCGCTTGCTTCCGAAATTCACCACGGGCCTACCGGTCTGACCCTCGGAATCTACTGGGTGCCGCCTGTGCGCGGGGGCAGGATTTGAACCTGCGCAGGTGTGACACCAGTACCAGCCCCACACCCCATCGGATTACGTGTCCGACCGCTATGCCATCCGCGTACCCCACGCTATAACTCAAGAGATAGCTTCATGCATCGCTATCTCGCCCGCGACCGTCGTCGGGTGGCAAGGGATCTGGCGCAGGCATGGGGGGCAGTTGCTCCTGGTGTGCTCGCTCGTATTGCGCCTGTGCAATCTCGTGCAATGGTGCAGCGCCAGGGATTTCTTCACCCCATTCGTCGTAACCTGCTTCGTGTAATTCCAGCCACGAAAAGTCGCGTTTAGCCACGTCTGTCCCCTCGCCCAAACAGAAAAGCTCGCAGCCCACCATAACTCTGTACGGTGCGCTTGTCATTCGCCACGTCGTTCATGGCTTGCTGTAAGTGGGCCACCCGCCCGCCACTGTCGCCCGCGAGATACGCCGCGACATGTTCAGCCGCGATGTCCAGCGCCTCCTGATCGTACTCACTCTTGTTCTTGAACAGGTTCGTCTTCGCCATTCTGATCCTCCTGGCCGTCGTCGTTCAGGATGTCCTGTACGCCGTCCCAGATTTCCTGGGCCACGTCGTCCATGGTCTCCTTCCACTCAGTCCCGAAATCCTCAAAAGTCGGTTCGTCTGACATATGGATCTCCTTTCTTGAGTCCAGGTGTTGGACTCGACCTCGCATTATCCCTGGGGACGCTACCTACACATTACGCTCAGGGCGTGAGATTGCATAGCCCGTTGCACGGCACAACAGAGCCGTGCAGTGCTCTTACTTGTCTGTACCTGGCGTTACATAGCTGTGCCATGCCCATTACGCAACGAAAACATGCTTGACCCAGTACATAGCCAGAGTCTACTTAACCCCAACAGCAGACTGATTTACCCCGCCTCGCCTTACCAAAACTCTACCCCACAGGATGTTGCATTGCCCAAAACGTTGCTATCGATACTGAGCCTACACGCCGCTATCTCAGCGTTGCCAGGACTTTGCCTAACATTGCCCATTGCGCTGCTGTGGTACGAAATGCGTAGCCCACGGCTGACCAAACTTTGCCTAACATTGCCGATGCATAGCATTCCGAACATAACCGTCGCTTTGCGTCGAAACACTGAGCCAGCACATAGCATGCTCAGCTCAGCCGTCGCAGCTCGTACTCGAATGTACCATAGATCTTGCTGGAGCGAAACTGCCCCAACCCCTTGCGCCGCCCGTAGTCGAACCACTCGCGCAGCGTCTCTTCGTCTACGTCATCTCCAAGCACTTCCATGGTGCACTCCAGACTGGTGCCGGGCGGCACTACCTCACTCTTGGCCAATGCCACCCGCTCACCCATGGGCGTGGATGCCCGCAGCGACCGCTGGAAGTCCGAGACGCCGCCGCCACTGAAGCTCATCTCGTCCACGTAGGCCCACTCGATCTGGCCTGCTACCTCCAGTGGAACACGATGCGGTCTGAAGAACACCTGACTGTCCACGAACTTCCTGAAGGCTCTGAGGACACTGTTACTGGCGATGAGCGAGTCATCCACCTTGCGCAGTGTCGAGGCCGCCTCTTTCATGAAGCCGCCGATCATGTACGACATGATGTACGGTCTGCCATCCGGCAGGCGGTGGAAGCCAGTCGTCTTGGACTCGCCCTCGTCTGGCATGTCCTCGGCCTGCTTATCAATCGTCTCCGGTGCCAGCTCCACACCGGCCTTGGCGGCGGCATCGAGAGACTTCTGCTTAAAGTAGCTGGTGTAGATGTCCTTGTTGGCGGGCGCTGTGCCCAGCATGGGCTCCAGCAGTGTGATCTTGAGATGATACGTCTGTGTTTTCACGATGCCTCCTCATACCACGGGTAATGCTTCGTACAGCTTGTTCATGTCGTTCAAGTACTTAGCCAGCCACTCAGGTGGGTTGTCGCGCTCGTCGGGGGCAAAGCGAACGAGCACCAGCCCCAATTCGTCCAGCAGCGGCTCGACGAACGCCACGTGAAAGCGCCACACCAGGGCCATGGTAATGCTCATATCCCTGGATTGGCGCACCAGCTCGTTGACGTAATCAACGTGCTGGCGCAATAACATAAGTCGCTGTTTGTGGGGGTGATCCACGCTATGCCTCCTATGATGGAATAGGGGCCAGGTAGCCTGGCCCCTCTCTGGATTACAACATCTTCACCAGATCGTACTTACCCAGGTAGCCCCGGATGATGACCGCTTCGCAAGCCTCGAAGTATCCGTAATCGTCTTCCTCTGGCTCCTGGCTGGGTGGATGCGTAAGCCACACGATAGTGGCGTGGCTGCCGCCTACGGCTTCGCACAACGCCTGGGCCAGCTTTAGTTCAACGATGGCATCCGCGCTGGGGTTGGTACGCACATACCAGGCCGCCCGGTCGTAGAAGTCCAGTTGCCAGCCGGTCGGGATTTCGTGCTCAAAGCGTTCGGTAGCGTACAGCCGCCCTACTTCGTAGCCCAGCTCGTGAGCACTCTTGAGATGGTCTGAGCCGTGCTCCGCAATCCAGGCGTTCAGCTCGGCCTTCTGACGAGCCTTCTCTACCTCGCGGCGGACCCCCTCCCGCTGGCTGGATACCTCGCCAATCAGGCTGGTGATCTCCCCCTCCAGGGTACGGCTGGTGTAGCTATTGCGCCACTTGGGCGTGTACCAGTCCGGGTAGTCGATGCGGAAGTTGCGCAGACCATCCAGGTCGTCGTCGTCGGCCAGGCCCTTGAGGACGGGTAAGACCTGGTTGTAGAATTGGCGGTGGCGCTTGTCGCTGGCTTCGCGCTCAGCCTGGATGGTCTGATGCTCTGCTCGCCGGAAGTACACCTCCCGCGCTACCTGGATGACATGCTCCAGGTTGGGCTCGGCGTCCAGCTCGACCGTCTGCGTCTTGACGTAGGGGTACTCAACCGTCAAGAGTGGGTAATCGCGGATGTCGATGGCAGTTGGTTTGCCTATGCTGTCGAAGCTGACCAGCTCTGCCAGGGCGGCTCGCTGCTTGGGGTTAATAACCTCCAGGTCGATCTCCCACACACGTTTGGGACCGGTCACGCGACCATCCCGCGCCAGCTCTTCTCGCATGAGCTTCTCGCTGGCGTTCCACAAAATCTTGATGCCAGACACGTTACACTCTCCTGCCGCACACGCGGCTTGAAAAAGGATTTGATATTCTTCGCGTGCCACACAGCACGTCGAATTCGATGGAATAAGGGGCTGACTTACGCCAGCCCCCAACGATACCAGTCAGTCCTGATTATCTGAGTCGATACCCTGCTAGGTTTTCCTCTATCTGGTCGTGTCAGGACTGACAGCCTCATATTAGCACACGAACGAGCGTTTGTCAAGCCCTTTTTGCCGCAAAGTTCAAAACTTTAAGGTTCAGCTTGACATAAGTAGCAGGTCGCGGGCCGCATGAGCCTACTTTGGCTTAGGCGGGCGAGGTTTGGGTGGGCGTGGATCAGGTGGGTGGGGCCATATGGTAGGCATTGGCTTATATCCATTCCTTGACGTATAGGCTTGGCTCTCCCCAGACGGCCCAATTGAACGTGTTACACCCCATGTCGTCGGTTACAAACTTTATGGTGGGTGGGTCATCTGGATAGATGATGATGTCTTTTATTTGATTGTAGTTCCACATTTTGACGGACCATATCTTGTCGAAGACCAGTCTGTCGTTGACGAATACCTGAAATTTGATCGAGTCGTGTGGAGGGAACTTGGCCTTGTCGGCGATGCCTGTGAAGAATCCGAGTTCCCATATGCCAGGATCTGGTATGCAAACCTCGTACTCGAATGCAGTTCCAAACAGGGCGTGTGGGTGTGCAAAAATAGCATCCATGGCAACGCCGCCACAAATACACCCAGGCCAGACCTGAACCTTAACCTGCGGGTCTTCTATTTGGTGAATGATCTTGGCCTCGTCAAAATTGGCTATAAAATTGTAGTTCACTTCGTCACTCCTTTAAAAGTTGCGTATATCAGTGGGATGCCGATCACAGTCAAAATCATTTTGACAATTACATGCCTACTCCTTCCTGGCCCAGGCTGTTACGTGCCCTCTGGCTGCGCAGCTCACCCATGAGCCGATTCCGGTTGGCAGCCATCATCTTGATAAACGGCCCTATGAAGTGTTCATGGACCTCGTAGGTGGTCCATGAACAGCCGCAACTGGCGCAGCGCCGCCTGCGCCGCCGCCACAACGTCATCTCGCGAGTCTCAGTCACCATGCCGATACCACCGCACTGCATGCATTCCATGATGTTTCTCCTTAAAGCCGCCCCCATGAGAGCGGCATGAACGATTGTATCACACAAGATATAGGGGTGCAACATTCGCGCCTTAAAATTTGAGATAACAAAAAAGGCCAGCCATCCCCGGATTCCTCCGAGAACGGCGGGCCTTTTTCAAGGACAGTCGTTTGTGTTTTCAGCCAACCCACGCCATTGGGGGCGGGCAATTATTCAATTAGTGAGTCCAGGTGTTGGACTCAGAATGGCATGTGATCGATCACCTCGAACACGTGATAGATCAAGTTGCCGCCATCCAGTTGCAGCGTGCCTTTGTGGACCAAGTCGTATACGCACTCCTGAATGAACTCACCTGTGCCGACTGCCAGCAATCGGCGTTCTTCTGCATCGCGGTGTGGCTCTACCAGCGCCCAGATGACGACGATGTTATGCTGCAACTGGGCATGCAGGAATTGAGCTCCTTTTGGCACGCGCAGTAGATTCTCGCCTGGCTTAAGATAGTATTTCCATACAGTTACCACGTCAATCCTCCTTTAGTTTACGCAGGCCGGGCAGTACCCAGGCGCGGATGAACTGATCGATGTCCGCCTGCGGGTAGTTGTGAAATAGATTTTCCAATTGATCGTAGATGCCGTGGTCATCCAGGCAGTTCTCGTTCACAGCCGTTAGCGGGCATTGGGGGCAACTGGTCTCTTTCCCATCGAAACCGGGCTTGTACCACACCTGGCACAGCGGGCACTCGTGAGGTGCGATGTGCAGCTCGATCTGATCTGCCAGCACCTTCTCGAACTTCTCGATGGTCAAGTCCAGCGCGTTATCTTTGGTGACGCGCTCTCGCATTTCTACATACCAGTCCATGTTAGTGCCTCCATCTCACAATCGGCATATCTGGAAAGAAGTAGGCTGCGTCATCTCGGCTCAGCTTATTGCCATGCTCGACTACGTATTCAGCCGCATACTCCTCACTGGCTGGACTGGCAGACCCGATGTAGGCTGCCCAGTCGAATATGTATCCATCCAGGTAGTTGATCGACGCAGCGATGACGACCGCCCTGTCGCCACAATTCCAGAAACGACTTGACCTGATTTCGGTTGACCAATTACTCATCGTGCCCCTCCTCTCAGGCGCGGCGGCCAGAACAGTATCATAGCGTCCTCGATGGGTATGAAATCCTGCCCGCCGTCGGTCTGGTACAAGGTGGCCTGGCGGGGGTCAACCGTCCATACATTTTCGCTCTGGTTGTAGTAGCTATGAAAGTCACCCTTTGACCCGTGATGGGTTTCGATCCTGACGTAGCCCCTGGATTTGATGGGCTTGAAGCCCCAGAACTCGCGATGGCGGTTCCTTTCCGCCAGCGGGATCTTTTTGGTGAAAAACACCGACTGATAGAAGCCGATGTCCATCGGCAGCTTCTCGTATTTCCACTTCATCTCGAATCCGTCCTGCGGCCCCATGTTCTCGAAGTCGATGATGGGACCGTACACCTCACGGCCCACGACTGACCAGGCCGTGTGGAACTCAAGATCGATGGCGTATCTGATCGTGTTCATCGCGCCTCCAGTCCAGCATACATTTCCCAGTTGTCGGCGATGTCCTGGAACATCTCGACTGCCAGATCGAAGTCTGTGCCTGTCAAGCGCCGCTCTGCACCATCAAACCAGTCCAGGAAGCGATAGTCGATGTGGCTGATTTCGTGGTCCTGTGGATCGACGTAAATCTCGAACTGGTCGCCAGGCCCGCCTGTAGACAACTGTACTCTGAACATTAGCTGGGTGTCGATGCTTAAGATGCCTTGCCAGTACGAGTCTCGGCTCTCTGCGTCGCAATTCTCTTCTACGTCGATCTCATCGCCATTGCCACAGCCAGGGCATGCCTCGTATTCGTCCTCCGTTTGCCACTTGTGTCCACACTTCTGGCAGGCCAAATCGTACACCTGCTCGGCGTGGCCCAGGGCCTCTCTGATACGCTGGATCTCATGCTCCAGCTCGTCATTGATGCGTTCTTCACACGTCTTGTCACTCATTGGTTATTCCTCCTTGGTCTGTACTGGATGGCTTCGGCCAGGTGGGCCACGTGGATGCGTTCGGCATGGGCTAGGTTGGCGATGGTCCTGGCAATCTCTACTATGCGCAGTGCCCGCCGATAGTCCAGGCGAATTTGCTGGATGGCCGCCTTCAACAAAGCCACACCTGCCTCGTCCAGATGCATGTCGGTATGCCGGGTAGCTCCATCGACGCGCTTTAGCACAGCCTCTTCTGGCTCGCTCAGCTTACCAGATAGCATGCCGATGATCTTATGCACGTCGCATGGGGCCACCTCAATGGTCAGGTCGTAGTTCTCCCGTTCTCCGAAGTGCTTGCTCCGCCAACCGGCAGCCATTTGCAGGCTGCACGTGCATTCTCGTGCAGCATCACCCCAGAACCCGCATGGACAGGCAGGTATGGCACGTGACTTTAGTTGATGTTGACGGGCATATTCGGCCAGCACACCCGCCTCACTGTCCCATGGGCCGATGAACTGGACAGAGAAGTTGCCAGCCAGGGCCACTTCGATGGCCCGCTTGGCGTGCTCGTTGCCGCAGATGTCTTGCAGTTTCATTGGTTTTCCTCCTGACCTTCCGTCGTGAATTCTGACTTGGGCTGTACGCCTAGCACGCCCAGTACAATCTGAACCCCTTCGTCGCCATAAATATTGAAGATGTGATCGCGCAGGCTGATGTCGGCTGGTGTCTTGATCCAATCGTCAAACGCGCCTATGTCGAAGCCATAGAGCGGGTGCATCCAGCGTGTCAGCGGCACATTGAAGATGTGCATGAACTTGTCTCTATACTGGTTGAGCAAATCCATGTTATCTTGTATCGACATTATTTTCCCTCCTTAAGAAACTCTTCTATAGCCTGGCAGGCCATCAAATGCGTGTCGGCGTGCTGCTGGTCCCACGTCTCTCCAGCCTCTGGTACGTTGTAGAGAACTTCCAGGATGTCTTGCAGCAGCGGTTTGAATGCGTGGATTACGTCCAGCAGATCATCGATAACGTTCAGAATATCTTTATCTTCGCTCATTTAGATCTCCTCTCTTTACGGTTTGCGAGTCCAAATTCGGACTCAAGTAGGCTGACAAGAAACCTGAGACCGCCGCCTAATGCAGCGGCGGTCTGCGAATCTACGTCTTCCAGGCACTTGATGGTGTGCCTGAATCCCCGCCACAGAACAAATGCCAGCAGTTGGACCTTGTCTTTAGTAGGCATAGGCCATACCCACCGGACCAATGGTGGCCTCCTGGAGCGCCATCTCTTCCTTCTCTGCGGCAGCCCACTCACACTCCATCTCTTGGCGGTGATGGGCGAACCACCAACGCATATGCTGGTGACGGCCCTCTACGATTTTGTCCATCTCGACGCAGAACTTGTACAGCACCCATAGCGTGCCGTACTCGAAGTCTTGCCAATCGGGATGGCTGCGAAAGAAATTGTATCTAGAGCCGATCAGGTTGATTTCATCCAGCACCAGCCAGCCGCCACTGCGCCCGGCTGTGTAGAGCAGCGGATGGGTGTCAGAGACATCCTGATCGGGGTGGCCTTCCATTATGTCCCAGTCGGGGTGTTTGCCGGTAAAGCCCAGCCAATCCTCGCAGGCGGCATTGAAGAGCCAGTCCTCTTTTTCGACATACTCTTCCCATTTGTCATCCCACCTGTGATCAGTCTTCACGTCGTAGTGCTTGCCAATGGTAAATGACCAATCGTATACTTTGATATTCCAGGCGATAGGCCAATAGTCGTAGGCGTGTCTGTAATCCTTGTCCTCCAGGTACTTGATGATGTCTGTCTTACGCTTGAGCTTCATGGTGTGCCTCCTTCAGATAGCAGTTGAAATAGTTGTCCTCTACCACTACGTCGATGTAGTGATCTTCATCCTCATTCTGGATCATACCCAGTGTCACAGCCCGTTTCCAGGCCAGATCTACCAGGCGGCTATTGAGAGTCTCACTGCCAGTCGACTCGTACAGCCAACTGGCTACGGGCGAGCTGATGATAAGCTTATTCACCGTTTCCTCCTTAATGGTATCGCTCAGGTGAAATCACGCCGAGCTCTTCCAGCTCGGCGTAACGTCGATTGACTTCTTCTTCGGCTTCCTCATCCTGCACGTCGTAATCCAGCACGTGGACCTCGACGCAGGCATCGTCGTAGTACACCCCGGCCTCTGCGCCGCCTTCGATCAAGATGGCGACTTGCTGTTTGGCGGTGTAATCTTCGTTTGAGACCAGCGTGTAGCCATACTCCACCAGGACATCGGCCACGGCGTCGATCCATGTGCCGCCGTGGGCAAGTATGGCGGGCATGCGTTGCATGACCTGCTCACGGAATGTACTGAGATGGTATAGGTTTTCTTCGAGAGGATGACTCTCTACTTCTGCTTTCATTTTTGACCCTCCTTGGCGTTGCCATCCTTTAGATTGCTCAGACCAATCCATCCCTCGCCGATGACCTTCCATGCCAGCCGATACCTTCCGTCAGATGGCGAGTCGTTGTCCCACCCGCCTGGCCTGAACAGGCTGTCTGCAAATCGCTTGGCCTCATTCCAATACTCAGCCGCCAGTTGTTGGGCGTATCCATTTGCAGCAAAGACGACCTGTTCCTCATCCGTTTGCGGCTCAGCGCGATACAGCCTGGCATCGTATTGAAAAACAAGCTGGTCGCCTTTACTTAGGATGAAGCGCCGCAATCCCTCGATGCCATATCCAAAGCCGTGGGCATATGGCTCAAATGTGGCTGAGTGACCATCGTCGAACTCGACATGTATTTCCCAGTCGCCATACACTTTTACCGCTTTCATTTGTCCCTCCTTTTAAGGACAGTATAGCATAAAACGAACGTGTGTTCAACAGCCCGTGGCG
>Ga0154764_1018_pt1 | contig 19191 bp, 17 predicted proteins | sample Rifle2008BG16ft_FD_105772 | JGI IMG/M metagenome (GOLD analysis project Ga0154764, IMG submission 105772) | candidate division Zixibacteria bacterium RBG_16_53_22
CGCCAGACGCTGTCGCCGTCGTTCTGGTAGTTTTTGGCGGCGTTGATACCGCCCTGGGCCGCGATGCTGTGCGCCCGGCGTGGCGAATCCTGAATACAGAAGCTCAGAACATTATACCCCAACTCGGCCAGAGAGGCCGCGGCCGAGGCGCCCGCCAGGCCGGTGCCAACCACGATGATCGTGAATTTCTTCTTATTGGCCGGATTGACCAGCTTGATATTCGATTTGTAGTATTGCCACTTCTGCTCAAGCGGCCCGGTTGGGATTCTGGCATCGAGCTTCATGACGCGCCCCCGGTGAAATAGATAAAGATGGGTAGAATCAGAAATCCCAGCGCCAACAGAATAGCCAGTATCACCCCGGCAGTGTAAAATATCGGGGTCAATACGCGGTTGTTGGCTCCCAGCGATTGGAAGGCGCTCCAGAATGCATGGCGAAGATGGAAACCCAGAAATATCATCGCGGCCACATACCAGATGACATACCACTTGTTGGAGAAGACCTCGACCACCAGCCGGTGGAGATCGCGCACCTGGACATTATCGATTGTTGTGACATAACCCTGCTCAATCCCAGGGCCATATTTGAACGTGATGACATGGAGGGTAGTGAAGACCGCAATCACCAGGCCGGTCCAGACCATGGTGGTCGAGGAGACTGTCTTCTTGCTCGGGGGCCCGGCCGATTCATATTTGACATAATCCTCGGGCCGCGCTCGGAGCTTACCTATGTAGACAATTACACCCCCGATGATATGGAACAGAAAGAAGAGCAAAAGACCTATTTCAATCAGAGTTACGAGCCAGCCCAGGCTGGTCAGGAAATGGGCGTAGCTGTTGAAGATGTCGGGATTGCGCGCAAAAAGGGTCAGGTTTCCGGCAAGGTGGAGGATGATATATACATACAGCCCCAGGCCGGTGATGGCGGTGATTATCTTCTTGCCGACAGAAGTCCAGAGATACGTAGAGAAAAAAGACATTGCTCAGTGAGTTTCAAATGCTTCTTGATAATATTTATCAATAAATCAAAGGCCGAATATATGAAATGCACCTGGAATTGACAAGGGGAATCAAAAAGAGGAAGCCAAATCGCTTGGGGGCGTGGAATCTCTGGTCGACCATCCGGCGATCATGACACACGCCTCGGTGGACCCTGAGACGCGCGCCAAGCTGGGTATCACCGATGGCTTTATCCGCCTCTCGATCGGTATCGAGGACAAGGACGACTTGATAGAGGATTTAAGGCGGGGGCTGGGGAGAGCATAAGAAATGCGGAATGCCCGGACGGGTCCGACAGGACCCGGAGGGTCCGTCTGGACGGATTGCGGAATGAATCGAGAATGAGTAATAAGGATCGTGTTTCGTAGGTCGAAACCGCGCCAAAGGCGGGCAAGCCCCCGAGGTTTCGACTGTTTTCTACACAGTGTCATCGCGAGGAAGCCGAAGGCTGACGAAGCAATCTCATTGCATTTTGCCGGGTTGGTTTGATGCCGGGAGATCGCCACGCTCCCCAAATGGGTCGCTCGCGATGACACGTTCATTATAGAGGCATGGCATGCTGTGTTCTCAGTTGATTACAAAAAACCGGGGCTTGGCCTCAAGGTTCCGACCTTGCCGGAAAAGCCCCGGCTATTATGTCGTGGGGGTTTGCGGTGCGTTTTCAGTAGAGGCACGGCCCGGTACGGGTCCAGAGCGACATGCCGTGCCTTTTTCACGGGGCAGACCGGAGGGTCTGCCGCCCAAGATATGTGCAGTTTCCTCGCGTGGCGGACGTCCTCGCTTTGGAGCCGTATGGCCTCGTCCGCCACGATCTTGGGTAGGCGGGCAGTTTATCTGCCCGCGTTGTGAAGCGCGATCGTTTCTACCGCATTCTCACCTGTCGGCAGACAAGCTGCCGACCTACCAACAAGATTGATGGCACGGGAATCGCAGTTCCCGAGCCACCGGAATCGAAAGCTCTGACTCTTGTTGTATTATTCCACCCCACTCGCCATGGGCGTGGCCTGGGTGGGAGCGGCCTTCAACAACTCGTTGAAACGCGCCAGGACGATGTCGGCCTTCTCGAATTGGTTGATGCGGAGTTGCCTGAGTTCCTCCCCCGCCGAGTTGATAAAAACAATGGTCGGCACGCCCTTTATGCCGTAATCGGCGATCATCTTCTTGACCTCGAGCGCGTTCCCCTTGGTGAGATCGGCTTTCAGCATCACGACCCCCTTGCTGGCGGCGATGACGCGCGGGTCGGAGAATGAGAATTTATCCAGCTCCTTACACGGGATACACCAGTCGGCGTAGAAATCGATGACGACGGGTTGGCCGTTGGCCTTAGCCTGCATCAGCGCCGAATCGGTATATCTCTGCCAGGCGATACCGCCGCCCGATTCGCTTGTAACATGCGCGGGAGTGTTATACCAGATCGCCCCGCCGATGAATAGGATGGCGAATATATAGCGCACGATCCTGAATCGCCAGGTCTTGGCCGGGGTTGGCTCGAAAAATCCGAAATAGAGACCGGCGGCAACAAGCGCTATCACCACCAGCGAGGTATGAAGCGGCCTGGGGAGAATCGTATTAAGGAAATAGAGCGTGGCCGCGAACAACAGCGCCCCCATGACCTTCTTGGCGTAAACCATCCAACCGCCGGATTTCGGCGCCTTGGAGAGGAGTCCGGAGAAGGTACCGAGCGCCACGAACGGCGTGGCCAGCCCCAGCCCGAGAATGAAAAACATCGAGAAGCCGAGCACTGGGTCCCCCTTCTGGCCGACAAAGGCCAACAGCGAGACAATGAAGGCTGCCAAACAGGGCGCGGCGGCGATCCCCATGGTCAGGCCCATGAGGGCGGCCCCGGCGATCCCCTTGCGCGAGCCACCGCTGGTGATCCCCATGAGCCATCCCGGCAAAGCGATTTCGAAAACGCCAAACGCATTCAGTCCCATGAAAAAACAGAGCAACGCCAACCCGATCAGCACAGCGGGGTTTTGAAGCGCGGCCCCCATCAGAGAACCGGTGAAGGCGGCGATAGTGCCGACCGCAGCGTAGCTGATGGCTATCCCCAAACCAAAAACGGCCGCCATCGAAAACTGGCGGCTCATCTTGCCCGAGGCCTGTGACCCAAAATAGCCGATCGTGATCGGGATGATCGGGTAGACACAGGGGGTGAGGGTCAGCCCCAGCCCCAGGATATACATGGCGATGAAGGCCAGAATGTAACCGTATCGTCCGACGAAATCCTCGGCCTTGAAATTCTTGAGCATGGCCCAAAAGCCTGGCTTTGCCTCCTGCGATTGCGACGGTGACGGCGCGACCTGCCCGGCAGTTAGCCCGAGCGATTTGAAAAGGGGATCGTTTTTCGTCGATGCTTGTGCCTCATTCGAGACTATCTCCAGGGTAACCGGCAGTTCGTGGGTCGTGGGAGCGACACAGGAGCGGTCATCGCAGGCCTGTGTGGTTACCTGAACCGGGACAGTTACGGCGCCGGGAGCGACGTTGCCCTTAGCTTTGAAACGGGCCGTGATCCAAACGATATCATCGTAAACCGAAAGCGGCATATCGGGGCTGAAATCGAGGCGCACCGATTTGCCTGCCGGGTAATCGATATTGGCGACCTCGAATTTCGCGCTGTCGGCCAGGGTCAGTTCAGTGGGGATCAGGAAATCCTCGTTGGGGCGATTGGAGTTGACATGCCAGCCCTGGTCGATAGTCAATTTGACCGCGACCGCAATCTCCTGCCCGGGAGCGACTTTCGAGTGCGAGGCGTAGGCTTCGACCGCCACGGGATCGACATCCGAGGCGGCATCGGCGGATGCCGGCTCCTGCGCAATGACATACTTTACAGCATAGAAGAAAGTGAAAAATAGCAATCCGAGCAGTGTCAGGATGATAAGTGTCTTATTGCGTTTTCCGATTTGGCTCAACATTAAATTCTCCTAATTTTCTTTCGACCGTCACCAACGTGGTAGGCCAATATACTCAATTGATATCCCGATTCACAAGGGGCATGAGGGGGCGGCTGGTGGTGTATCAACCGGTTATACGCGCCGAGGTGGCAACATGATAGACTCTGGGTAGGTCGGCAGTTCATCTGCCGACAAGAAATGCGGCCAGACAAGCTGGCCGCCTACCCAATGCCGGTCCTATAAGTGATATAACATAACGTAGACCACGATGCCGGACATCGAGACGAACATCCAGACCGGCCAGACCCAGCGCACCAGTCGGCGGTGCTGGTCGAATTTCTGTCTTAAGGCATAGTAGACGGCCAACAGGATGAATGGCGCCATCAGGCCGGCCAGGATGATGTGAGGGACAAGGATTATGAAATAGAGTGGCCGGGTCCAATCGAATCGCCCGTACGGCACCGAGCCGACTGCGCCGTGATATATAAGGTAGCTTGTCAAGAAGAAGGCCGAGGAAACCAGGGCCGTGATCATGATCTTCTTATGCCTGTCGGCTCGCCCTTTCTTAATCTGGATTCGTCCAATGAAAAGTAAAATGGCACTGGTGAGATTTAGCAAGGCATTGACAGTAGGAAGATCTTTAATCGAGATCATGATTCTCTGGCCAGCTTGCGGATGTCCTGAAGGAGAACCTTCATGCTCTCATCGTCGACGCCATCATAATAGCCGCGAATCATGCCCTGGGGATCGACCAACACGAAGCGGCTGGAATGACCCATCGGCAGTTCGCGGGCCGAGATCATGAACCCCTTCTCGGATAGCCAGACGACCTTTTCAATCGGCTGCCAGAGGAAGACCCAGCGGTCGTCATCGACACCGAAGTCGCGGGCGTACTCCTGCAAGACGCTGAGCGAGTCGCGCTCGGGGTCAACGGTGATGGATACGAACTGGATATTGTCGGCGCCCTCGAATTGATCGTAAAGCGCCTGCATATTGCCGCTCATGGGTGGGCAGATGGTCTGGCAGGAGGTAAAGATAAAATCGACCACCGAGATTTTACCCTTCATATCGGCCAGCCCGAATGGGGCGCCATCCTGCTTGATGAATTCGAATTCCGGCACCTGTCCCAGAAGCGGCAGGCCCGAGCGGGATTTCTCAGCCAGGCCGATTATCAGCAGCCCGCCGATACCGAGAATAAAAGCCGCCATGATTCCGACCAGGATGCCGGCCGGTATTTTACGCTCCGATTGCATGGTCACCCCCTGTTTGCCTTCTAAATGCCGAGTAAAGAACGAATATGACGCCTATAAACAGGCTGGCTATCCAAAGGTGGAAAAGCTGCAAGAGAGACGGCAGTCCGGCGACCACAAGAACCAGTCCGACTATAAGCTGCGCCACTATGAGGACGATCATGCCCCAGACGCTTTCTCTGATCAGGCCCGAGAGGTTGCGGCTCTTCATAAGAATCGTGTATCCGGCAAGTATTGTTACGGCGGCGATTACGATGCCGAGTATGGCATGCACGTAGTTCACCGGCCCGATATATTCCCGAATTTCCGCTCCCGAAAGAAGCGGGAATCGTTGACGCAACACCTCGAGCCCCTCGCGCACTTGCGTGCCGAGAATAACCTGAATTATGCCCACGATCCAAAGGAGGCTCATCCAAAGGCGAGTGCGCCGCGGGAAGATCGCGCCGCGGTCAGCCTCGGGTTTTTCGAGGTAATACGACTGCTGGGTGACAAAGATCAGAAGGCTCACTATAATCAGCGCCAGCACCATATGGATTGAGACGAAAAGCGGCTTGAGTTGTGATTCCACAACCTGTCCCCCCTGCCAGCCCTGGTATGCCACCAGCACCAAGGCGGCCAGCGACGGGATGAGAATCTTGTTAACTTTCCGATAATTCTTGATAGCCAGAACGGCGGTTATGAAAATGAGGATCCCTATGGTGACGCCAACCAGGCGATTGAAGTACTCAATCCAGGCCAGAGTGAAATTAAACTGGCTGGGATTGATATCCGGCGGGAGTTGGCTGATGCTGGTCGGCGGAAACCATCGCCCGAAACATTTCGGCCAGTCGGGACATCCCAGGCCGGCGCCCGAGACTCGCACCAGGCCGCCGATGAAAATCAGCGTGTAAGTCGCCAGGGTCGAAAGGAGCGCAAATCGCCGAAAGTTCTTCATTTCGTTTCACGTTTTCTCATTGTTAATTCCCTAATAGCCAATATGCGCCGTATTATCAAGCATAATTAATCTGTGTCAGGTCTGAAGACCTGACACCACATATCATCAATTCGGTCATTTCCCTGTCGCCTGGCGCTTCATGCCCTCCGGATTAGGGTTCCCGGCAAGCGAATCATCGACAGCATGCCTGGTGGAGATAGAAGCCGTGTCATGCTCGCCGGTAGCGGCTGGGGATTCGGCGTGTCCCTGTTTGAGCGGAAGGCCGGTATTGGGATCGTAGATCTTGGCCTCGCGCCTGATCGGCACGGCCTCGTAACCGTTGATATCACCGCGGCGGAGGATATCGGCCATAGTCAGCGCGATCAAAATAGCGAGCATGACCAGGGCCACGCTTACGATAATCATGTAAATTTTCTTGTCGTAAAGGAGGTGCATGAAGAAAAGCGCCACCAGGAGCCCCTTGAAGCTGGCAATCCCCAGGGCCACGATGGCGTTCCAGGGGCCGAGATGAATTTTGGATATTGTGACGGTCAGGGCTGTGAGAATGAACAACGCCAGACCTACGGACAGGTAAATCCGAAGCGGCGTGATATGATCGGAATGTTCTTGTGCGCGATTCGCCATTTATTGTCACCCCACCAGGTATAGCAGCGGAAAGAGGTAAATCCAGATCAGGTCGACCAGGTGCCAGTAGAGGCCGGTCAACTCGATTGGAGTATAATATTCAGCCGAGAAATGATTCTTGAAAGTGCGGACCACCATCAACGTTATGACCACCATGCCGCCGATGATGTGCACGGCATGAAGGCCGGTCATGGTGAAATATATCGAAAAGAATATGTGCGGATTGGTGCCCTCGATGCCGGTGTAGGTGTAAAACCTGCCGGGCAATTGCCCCAGGTGAATCTTGTGGCTGTACTCGAAATACTTGATCACCAGGAAGACCGCCGCCAGCGCCAGGGTGGAGAATAGAAAAATCAGGGTCTGCTTCTTTTTTCCCACCTGCGTGGAGCGTATGGCCAGGGCCATGGTGACCGAGCTGGTGATAAGCACGATAGTATTGACCGTGCCCAGCGTAAGGTCGAGATGCTTATGAGCGTTGTAGAACATATCGGGATTGAGAGTGCGGAAGACGGTATAGGCCAGAAACAATCCGCCGAACAGGAGAATCTCGGTCATGATGAAGATCCACATGCCCAGCTTGGAGGCGTCTCGCTGCTGGGCCGGGTCGCTAAAATGATGCGCCAGGTAGGCGGGGCGGCTTTGCGAATGATTCAAGCTTGGGTCCTCATTTATATCGTAGGTTTAACATCCGCTGTATCGTAATCGTAGGGGCCGTGAGTCAACACCGGTGGCGTTTGGAAATTTTCGGTCGGCGGCGGCGAGGTGGTGGTCCACTCGAGTGTCAGCCCGCCCCAGGGGTTATTGCCGGCCGGCTTGCCTTTCCGCAGAGAATGTATCAGATAAATCGCCGTGATTATGAAGCCTAAAGCCAATATCCATGAGCCCACCGAGGAGTAGAAATTCAGCGGACGATATTGGTCGAGGTAAGTGTAATAGCGGCGCGGCATCCCCTTGGTGCCGAGCACGAATTGGGTCAGAAATGTGACATTAAAGCCCAGAAATATGAGAGCGGTCCCGATTCTCGACCACTTGATGCTGTACATTCGTCCGAACATCTTGGGCCACCAATAATGCAAGCCGCCCAGGAAAGCCATGACAGTTCCCCCCATCATGACATAATGGAAATGGGCCACAACGAAATAGGTGTCGGTCAAATGCACGTCGGTGGCCAATGTGCCCAGGAACAACCCGGTCAATCCCCCGATTGTGAACAAGAATAGAAATGAGAACGCATAGAGCATCGGCGTTTGAAGCCAGATCGAACCCTTGTACAGGGTGGCGGTCCAGTTGAAGACCTTTACTCCTGACGGGATAGCGACCAGGAAGGTCAAGAATGAGAAAATCATCGAGGCCAGCTGCGACTGGCCGCTGATGAACATGTGATGGCCCCAGACCAAAAAGCTTATGAAAGCGATCCCGAAACTCGAATATGCTATGGCCCGGTATCCAAATATCTTCTTGTGCGAGAAGACAGGGATAAGCTCGCTGATTACGCCCATTGCAGGCAGAATCATGATATAGACCGCCGGATGCGAATAAAACCAGAAGAAATGTTGGAATAGGACCGGATCGCCGCCCATGGCCGGATCGAATATCCCAATGCCGACAATGCGCTCCAACGCCAACAGGATAAGCGTTATACCCAGCACCGGTGTCGCCATTATCTGAATGATAGCGGTAGCGTAAATGCTCCAAATGAAAAGCGGCATCTTGAACCATGTCATGCCCGGGGCGCGGAGCTTGTGGATGGTTACCACAAAATTTACGCCTGTGAAAATCGACGAAAAGCCGAGTATGAAGACCGCAAGGGTCATGGCCACGACAGCGCCGCCGGTTTCCGTGCTGTATGGAGTGTAGAAAGTCCAACCGGTGTCGACCGAGCCGGAGAATATGGCGTAGAGAGCCACCAGGGCGCCGACGATATAAATATACCAACTGGCCAGATTCAGCCGGGGGAAGGCCACATCCTTGGCGCCCAGCATCAGGGGCAGGACGACATTGCCGAGGGCCACGGGGATGCCCGGAATGATGAATAGGAATATCATAATGGCCCCGTGAAGCGTGAAAATCTGGTTGTATGTCTGGGGCCCCATGATATCGCGGCCCGGCGTCAAGAGTTCCAGGCGGATCATAACTGCGAAAATGCCGCCCAGCAGAAAGGCTGTCAGGATACTTACCAGGTAGAGGACACCGATGCGCTTATGGTCGAGTGTCAGAAGCCAGCTTTTGATCCCTTTGGGATGATTGAGATAATTTATTTCCGGTATCGTATTCATTGTTGTTCACCTTGTTCCTGGCCAAGCGATTTTATATAGGCGATGAGGGCATCGATATCGCGGGGCTTTAATAATCCCTGGTAGGTCGGCATCACCGGCTCAAAACCGTCGACGACCTTGGCCTCGGGGGCAAGAATCGATTCCCTCAGGTAATTCTCATCGGCGCGCACCTGGCTGCCCCCCTGCAGATAGACATTCTCCCCAAACAGATGCAGAAAACTGGGGCCGACGTTAAGTGAACCATCGACGGTATGGCAGGTCACGCAACGTTTGGAGGTAAAGAGTTGTTCGCCGTAACTTTCGAGATCTATCCCCTCGCCCGGTCCGGCGGCAGATTCCAGCCACTCGGTGTATTCCCTATCGCTGACAACCTTGACTATCCCCAGCATCTCAGAATGCCCTTTGCCGCAGTATTCGGAGCACTGAATGTTATGTTGACCGGGATAGGGGGCGTTAAACCAGACGGAAGTATAGCGATTGGGGAGCACATCCATTTTGACCCGAAAATCGGGGACGAAGAAACTGTGGATGACATCATTGGACGACATCAGGAGTTTGATCGGCTTTCCGGCCGGCACTACCAGTTCGTTGACGCTATTTATGCCGGTGGGGTAGTCGAAAGTCCACAGCCAGCGCTGCGCCGTGACCTTCACCTCGAGGGCATCCTTGGGGGCGATGTTCATTCTCATATACAAAGAGAATCCCAGGAAAAAGAGGATGATGACGATCGCCAGCGGAATCACTGTCCAGACGATTTCCAACTTGATGTTGTGGTCAACCTGCGAGGTCGGGGCGATCTCTCCGCGGCGGCGATACTTGATGAAAAAATATGTGGCCGCGCCAACCACCAGGACGAAGAAGAATATCGAGATATAGAGAATGAGATAGAAGAGCCAATCGACCTCGCTTGCGATAGTCGAGCCGGCAGGCGGCATAATCAGGGTTCCGGTGGTATCCATGTCATCAATCTTCCCAAATCGTCACTAATGGGCCAAGGCGTGCGGATCGTGACGCCTGCGGTCTTTGATCCAGAGAATCGCCAGGAATATCACCATCAGGCCCAGCGTGGCCAGGCCACCGAGTTTCATGAGGTTGGTGGCAAATAAGACATATCCTCCGGAGGCGGAGTCGTAGTGATAACAATAGAGAATGAATTTATCTATAGTATTGCCGATCTTGCCGTCGGAGGCCTCCATCAGGGCCAGCTTCAAATCCTGTTTCTTAAACTCGATACCATATAGATAGCGCGAGATCATGCCATCCTCACCCAGTATCATAACGACCGCGGGATGGGCAAATTCCTTTATCTTCTCGTCGTAGAAATATTTGAATCCGACCGCGTCGGCCAGAGTCTTTATCTCGGGTTCTTTGCCGACATGGAAAATCCAGCCTGGGTCCGTACCCGACATGCCGATAGATTCGAGCAGAGTTTTCTTCTTAGCGGCGGCCAACTGCGCCGTTTCGGTCGGGTCGATACTGACGGTGATCAGCGAGAATTCCTTTCCGGGTGTCCAGTCGAGTTGATCGACCCCCTTGGCCAGTCCGTTGAGAACGAGGGTGCAGAGCATGGGGCAATCGTAGTAGGCCAACACCAGGATCACCGGCCGGCCTTGCCCGAAGTAGCTCGAAAGAGGCACTACCTCTCCCCGATCGTTGGTGAAGGTCAGATCGAGCGGGATTCCGGCGCCGAGGTGCTCGTCGACATCGATCTTCTCGAGTTTCTCAACCCGGTCGGCGGCCACCTGCGAAAATGAGTCTGACGCCAAGGCGGCGAAAATCAGATTTACGAAAATTATCGCCTTAATTATTTTCAACCGCGATTATCTCCCCGGGCCAATCATATTATTCATATATCCATATAACTACGCGATCGCATGGCCCCACAACATTACAACCATAGGACTATCAACGGATTGCTATTGTTCCCCTGTTTTCCCCTGCTGATTCTCATAAGCCTCTTTGGCGATAAGTTCCATGGCACGATCTATGGGAATCTGATAAATCCCCTTGGTAGTATCGATTACCTTATAGGAATTTAGAGTTTCGTCCTCGCGGGCGCGCAACTCCCGCAGGGCAATCGATTGCGGCGCGAGCACTACCTCCTCGATCAGGCGCTCCTTAGCGGCTATGAAATATTGGTCGATTAAAATCAAGCTCAACACCAGGAGCACGATTGAGACAATTCCGATGATGATAATCGGTTTGAGATTGGCCTCGTGGGTGTCGTACCCTGCCTCCCCCGACTTCTTATCAATCTTGATTTCGTCAGTATTCTCAGTCATGTTCCCCTCTTAGTCGCTGATAAGTTGAGCCGAGGCTGTAAGCCTGGGGTCATTGACCGGCACCAGCGGCTGGGAGGCCATCCGGCGCCAGAAAAACCATAACGTCAGGCCGCCGATCCCGAGCATAGCGGCGATATCGATCCAGAGGCCCACCAGGGGCCGATCGGAGTGACTCGGCATGACCACCCAATAGAGGTCGACCCAGTGCATGAACAAGAGCCAGACCGCCATAATCTTCATGACCGTCAGGTTGCGCTTGGCGCCGCGCGAGATTAGGACCACGAACGGAATCACGAAATGCCCGAAAACGATTAATAATGTCAGCGGTCGATATCCCAGCCAGCGGACACGATACCAGATCGTTTCCTCGGGGATATTGGCATACCATATGAGAAAGTACTGCGCGAAAGCAATGTATCCCCAGAAAACAGTAAAAGCGAACAGAAGCTTGCCCAGATCATGGTAATGCTCGAGAGTGATCAGGTCGGCAAGATATCCTTTCTGGCGAAGGAGTATGGTCACGAGGGTGATAAAGGCCAGCGCCGAGAGAAGGCTTCCCGAGAATATGTAGACTCCGAATGCGGTCGAGTACCAGTGGGCGTCCAGAGACATCAGCCAGTCGAAAGCGGCGAATGTCACGGTGAAGGCAAACAGCAGCATCCCGGGGGCGGAGAGCTTTTTCATACGCTCGGTTTGGCTCTCGGCATACCCCTTATCCTGGGCCAGCGAGGTTTTGTACAGACCCCGCGCCAGGAACAGCCAAATGCCGACATATATGACCGCTCGAATTATGAAAAATCCGGTGTTGAGATAAAGCGATTTCTCTTTTAATACCGGGTCGCCGGCCACAATTTCGTGATGGCTCCAGTGATAGAGATTGCCAATTCCGGCTATGATCGGTATGAATAGAATCGCCAAAAACAGAAGCACCATCATAACATTTTCCGAAAAACGGCGCAACACCACGCTCCAGGTGGCATTGGTAAGGTGATGAAGCATGGTAAAAAAGAGCCCGCCCAGCCCGATTGTCAGCCAGAAGGCATAGGCCGTGAGATAGGAAAAGAAGAAGTGATCCCTGTCGATCGCAAATCCGGCAATGCATCCCGCCAGCCCGACAAATCCAACCATCAGAGCCGCTTTTCCAAAATTTCTATCGCTTGAAAGGCGAAATGTATTTTCGCGAAAATCCATCACCTGATCTTGCTCCTCAACTCCTCGGGCATATCCTCAAGTCCGGCGTTCTGGCTTCGCTGGAGCGCCCTGATATAAACTACGATAGCCCACCTGTCCTCAGGCCTGACCTGATCGGCGTACGAGGGCATGGTCCTGATACCGTTGGTGATGACATCGAAAATATAACCATCGGCGATCTGCCGCAGTCTATCGCTGTGGAATGTCGGCGGTGGAGTGTATCCGCGTTGAACCATGATCCCCTTGCCATCGCCAAGCCGGCTGTGACACGGCGAGCAGTAAATATTGAAACGCTCCTGGCCGCGCTCGATGAGTTGGGACGTGATATGAACCGGCGTCATCTGCAAGAATTGGCCGCTATCATCGCGGCCCTGGAAGAACGCTTTATCATCATGCAATTGCCCCCGGGCTACGGTACCCGGCACGGGCTGCCTCATGGCGGAGCCATCGGGAAAGAACTTGCCGGCCTCCTGCGGCTTATACTTGGGCTGGTGGTCCATATCGGGGACGACATGAATCGGCGGATTGTCGGTAGGAAGCCCCCTGAAACAGCCGGTGGCTATTACGGCCGTACAGACCAGGCAGAGATAGAAGACCACGCGCCTGCCGGTCATGTCTCCAGAACCTCCACGTTTACCCCACCAAGCGACTGCAGAAGCTCGCGTGTTTTCTTTAGCTCATATTTAGGATCACCGGATTCCACCGATATGAAAAAACCATCGTCGGTAACACGCTCGAAATTCGCGGAGGAAAACAAGGGGTGATTATGGCGCGGCAATCGGTTTAACATCATCGAACCGATAAAGGCCGCGAAAGCCGATAGTAGGACGGTCAAGGCAAAGACCACCGGAAGGAACGCCTGAAAGCTGTTGAACGGTTTGCCCGAGATAATGACCTTATAGTCGACCGCTGACATCCAGTATTGCATGTAGAAGGCCCCCAGGAGACCGATTGCGGCAACGGTCCCGACGATGAATCCCAGGTAAGATCTGGTTACGCCCATTGCGGAATTCATGCCATGTATCGGATAGGGGGAGTGACAGTCGAATTTGCGATAGCCGGCGTCGCGGACACCCCTGGCGGCATCGAGCAGAGCCTCGGCCCCGTCAAACTGGGCCAGAATGACCTGCATCTTTGTTTCCTTTTTGGCCATCCTCATCAACCCCTGACGTTTCCCGTTTCAAGCTCAATCGCTTCCGGCCCTTGGTGGTGGACATTTGCCTGGGGCAGCACGGCCTTGACCTCCGACATTGCGACCATCGGCAAAAATCTGACAAACAGCAGGAATAAGGTCAGGAAAATTCCAAACGACCCTATCAGCATCCCAATATCATAAATGGTTGGCTTGAAGTATTGCCAGCTTGACGGCAGAAAATCCTGTGAAAGCGATGACACGATAATGACGTAACGCTCGAACCACATGCCGACATTGATCAGTATCGACGCCACAAACATCACCGCTATATGCGCCCGAAATCTCTTCGACCAGAATATCTGCGGCACCACCACATTGCAGAAAAACATTATCCAGAAAGCCCAGGCGTATGGTCCGGTGGCGCGGCTCCAAAACGTAAATCTCTCATATAAATTGCCGCTATACCAGGCCATGAAAAATTCGACGACATAAGAATAGCTGACCATCAAACCGGTGACCAGGATGATTTTATTCATCTTGTCGAGGTGATTGAGGGTTATGTAATTATCAAGCTTGAACACCTTCCTGGCGATAATGGCCAGGGTCAAGACCATGGCGAAACCCGAGAATATGGCCCCGGCGACAAAGTATGGCGGGAAGATCGTGCTGTGCCAGCCGGGCAGGATACTGACCGAGAAATCGGTCGAGACCACGCTGTGAACCGAAAGCACCAGGGGTGTCGAAATCCCCGCCAGCAGCAGATATGCCAATTCGTAATGACGCCATTGCCTGTTGCCGCCGCGCCAGCCGAGAGCAAAAATACCATAGATAATTTTCTTGATCCTGTTTTTCGCCCGATTTCTGATCGTGGCCAGGTCGGGAACCATGCCGAGGTACCAGAATAGAAGCGAGCAGGTGAAATATGTCCCCACGGCAAAAAAGTCCCACAGCAGGGGGCTTCGGAAATTGGGCCAGATACTCATCTGGTTGGGAACCGGGAAAACGTAAAATAACAGCCAGGGCCGCCCCACGTGAATCGCCGGAAAGATGCCGGCGCATATCACCGCGAAAATAGTCATGGCCTCGGCAAATCTGTTGATCGACGTTCTCCAGCGCTGGCGCAGGAGAAACAGGATGGCCGAAATCAACGTTCCGGCATGCCCGATTCCGACCCAGAACACGAAATTGGTGATATCGAATCCCCAGCCCACCGGGATCTGTAAACCCCAGATACCGATGCCCGTAAAGAACAAGTGCCCCAGCATAATAAAGAACATCAGCGACAGCAGGCCGGTGATCGATATGAGCGCATACCATAGCCTCGGTGTTCCGGACTCGACCACGCCGCTGATCTTCTCGGTGACATCGTGGAAAGTCAGATTGCCCGCGATCAACGGCTGTTCACTCTTATTGGGTGCGTCTGGAGCTTTGATATTCATCGTTATCTAAAATTACCCCATCTAAACTACTAAGCCTGTTTCTTTTCAAACTCCTCTAACAGGGGATTGGGATTCCTGAGCCTTGCCAGGTAGGTCGTCCTCGGTTTAGTGTTATATTCGGCCAGCATTCCGTAATTCCGATTTTGCATCTTCATCTTCGAGGCTCGGCTCTCCGGGTCGGCGACATTGCCGAACACGATAGCCTCTGTCGGGCAGGCCTGGGCGCAGGCGGTGGTGAACTCGCCATCCCTGACAGTGCGGCTCTCGCTCCTGGCCGTGATTTTCGCCGCGTTTATGCGCTGCAGGCAATAGGTACATTTTTCCATGACGCCGCGCGAGCGCACCGTGACATCGGGGTTGAAAACCATTTTGGCCGATTCGGGAGTCTTACTTGTGTAATTGAAGAAGTTGAATCGGCGAACCTTATATGGGCAGTTGTTGGAGCAATAGCGAGTCCCGATACAGCGGTTGTAGACCTGAAGATTGAGCCCCTCATGGTCATGCAGGGAGGCGGTGACCGGGCAGACCTCCTCGCAGGGGGCGTTCTCGCAATGCATGCAGGGCACCGGCTGATGAACTATTTCCGGATCGGCCAAATCACCGTTGAAATAGCGATCGACCCGGATCCAGTGCATTTCGCGTCCTCTCCCGACCTGCTCTTTGCCTACGACCGGGATATTATTCTCGCTCTGGCAGGCCACGGTGCAGGCGTTACATCCGATACAAACATTCAAATCTATCGCCATGCCCCATTGATACTGCTCGCTGATTTTGTGGTTGCTCGCAAGCGTATAAAGCGGCGGAATCTCATGCCCCTCGTTGGCGAATGCGGGATGTTCCCTGTAATGTTCCAGGGTTGCCTCGCGAATTATCGGACGCCCCTCCATGCTGTGGTGGTTTTGGGTAGTGACAATTTTATATGTTTGCCCAGTGCCCGCGATTGTCAACCCGCGATCGAAGCAGGGCGCGCTCGACACCCTGAGCAAATAGGCGTTAAAGCCAACATCATCAGCGACTCGTCCACCGAATTTCCGGCCGTAACCGAGGTGGAGCGTAACCGAGTTGTCGGCATGCCCGGGAAGTATCCAGATCGGCGCCTCGAGCTTGCGGCCGCGATATTCCAGCGCGGCGATATCGGAGTTATTCAAACCCAACTGTTTCGCCGTGGCTGGGCTCATCAGGGCAACGTTGTCCCAGGAGATTTTTGTCTGAAAATCAGGCAACTCCTGAAGCCAGGCATTATTGGCAAATCTCCCATCGTATATGGTTAGGGATGGCCGGAACGCGATCTCCAGGTTGTCCCGGGTGGGTAGTTCGCGGTTGAAAGGACTGGAGCCAATCTGCGCGAATACCGAGGCCTCATCGATCGGGGCATTGACAGCAGGGCTGGCGATTCCCTTGAGTAAGCCGTCATGCAGGACACGTCGCCACTCAGTCTCGAAATCGCCATTCGAGATAATCTTCTGCCAGGTCTCCCGCACGATGTCGTAGCCGCGGGCGTCGCTTCCGGTTGTCAGGAGGCTCAGCACCTCGACTGAGCCGGCGCCGCCATAAAGCGGAGCGATCAACGGTTGAATTACGCTTATGGCTCCATGAATCGAACGAGCGTCGCCCCAACTTTCGAGATAATGGGCCATAGGTACATGCCATTCGACTGCGCCGGAGGTTTCATCGACATGAGAACTCAGATGTATTGTGTGCTCGATCTCTTTGAGGGCCTCGGCGAAATTCAGGTCGGCCGGTGCGTTGTAGATGGGATTCCCGCCGAGTATTGCCAGCGTGGTTATGCGCTTGCTCTTCACATCATCTACCAGGGTTTTGAGGCTTTCAATGCTGGAAAGTTCCGAATCCGAAATTTCATGAAACGCGACCGCATTTCCGATATTGCCAAGCGCCGAATTCATGACATGAACCAGCGCATGCACCGGTGCCGGCTGATCTCCTCCGGCAATTACGAGGCTCTTGCCGCGTGCACGTATTAAGTCGGCGGCCAGAATACGAATCCAATCACGGTCGAATTCATGCCGGGAAAACGGCCCAAGCACGCCGTTGTCTCTTATTACGACACCTTGCGCCTGCAATTCGAGCGCCAGGGCGGCAGCGAAGGCGCCGACAAGGGCACTGGGGATTCGTAGCCTGTGGTCAGCCAGGGCGCCGGTATTAGAGAAAGAGCTTTCGATCATATAAAGCCGGTTCATGCCGTCCCGTTCGGAGCTTACCCGTCTGCCGTCGATAAATCCCTTGGCATTTCTGATATTATCGCTTCCGGCATAGACAAAATCCGAATCGAGCGACAGGATAACCTCGGCCTTATCGAAATGATAAATCGGTTGCAGGTTCAGCCCTGTGGCAAGCCTTACCCCCGTATATTCATTTTCATTCCCGAGCGGTTCATAGGCAGCCCACCTGGCCTCGGGAAACGTGGTGCGGAATAGATGCGCCAACCGCGATAGTGTGGGAGATGAGAACGGCTCGACAAGTATTGCCAGCCCCCGCCCGCGGTCCTGGGCATATTTGTCATAGAGATTTCGCCAGAATGTTACAAAATCGTTCCAACTGGATTGCCGCCCCTCATGCAGGACAGCCTTCGAGCGGTCGGGGTCGTAGAGGTCGAGTATCGACCCCTGAATGAAAGTGTTGGAGCGGCCCAACGTCGCCGGATGATCGGGGTTGCCCTCGATCTTGGTCGGGCGTCCCTCATGGCTTTCGACAATAAGGCCGAAAGCGTTGCCCATGAAAGGCATGGTGGTGGCGTAGTAATTCGGCACGCCGGGAATTATTTCCTCCGGGGCCACCACATAAGGGATAATCTTTTCAACCGGCCGGCGACATCCCGCCAACCCGGCCATCGCAATCGAGGCCCCCATGAGGGAGAGAAAGGAGCGGCGCGAGACCGGGTCGTTCAATTCATTGAGTTCCGACGCCCCCTGGGGAAATTCCCGGTGCAAAAATTCCTGGAATTCGGGCGTTTCCGCCGGATGATCGAGGCTTTTCCAATATTCGCGGCCTTTTGGCGAATCGCTTTTCATCTATGACATCCTGAGCAATCTTCCGGTGGCGCTATATTATTTTCCGACCGGACTTTCCGGGCAAACTGCACCTGGTCGGCCGGCGGTGTCCAGTTCATATTTGTAATTTCATTTCGGGGCCGCAATTGCGTGTCGGGATTTCTGTGACAATCGAGGCACCAGCCCATCGAAAGCGGTTTTTTTAACTCCACGATTTCCATGTTGGCGACATTGCCGTGGCAACTAACGCATCCAACCCCGGCCCGCAGATGAGCGCTGTGATCGAAATAGGCGAAATCGGGCAATTGGTGGACACGAACCCACTGGATCGGCACACCGCTCGACCAGCTCTCGCGGACAGGCAATAAGCGTTCGTTGTCGGTTCCGATTGTCTTGTGGCAATTCATGCAGATTTGTGTCGGAGGGATATTGGCCACTGCCGAGACCTCGACGTCGTAATGGCAGTAGCGGCAGTCTATGCCAAGGTCGCCGGCGTGAAGCTTATGGCTGTAACGGACCGGTTGCGCAGGCCGGTAACCGACATCGGTATACCACGGCGAGCCGTAATACCAGAAAAACCCGACAATCGCCAATACGAGGATGATGGTTCCGGCTGCAATATAGACAGGTATTTTATTAGTCCAAACGGGGAATATCTGCGCCAATTTTACTTTGCTCCAATTGTCACATGCTCAAACTTGAGTTTACCGCCGGCTCCCCTATTTTTGTGCGATATTGATCCAGCGTGACACTGTCGCTGCCGGCCACGCCCGGCAAAAGCATTTCCGGTAAATCCGTACGGACGGCTAAACTGTCTAAGGTCCATGGCAGTTCCGATAAAAATCCCGCCATTTTTGATTCGAAATCCCCGGCCAAGTCTAAACAGGCTCCTGCGCTATATGGAAGATATACCCTGGCGACGCATGCCGGAATGCATCGCGAAATCTAAAGTTTTTGACTGTTAAATCGGCCAGAAGATATGATTGCAGTCTTTAAAAGGCAAGCGATTTTGCCCAAAAAAGAAGCTGGGTCGAGTAATTATTTCTGTCCGTAATAGAGCGCTCTGATATAGGATGTCGAGTGTGTCAGCGCCTCTTTGTAGGAGATGATGGGGCGATAATTGAGCTCGGAAATGGCGCGCGAGATATCGAACATGGCGT
>Ga0154764_1108_pt1 | contig 19170 bp, 18 predicted proteins | sample Rifle2008BG16ft_FD_105772 | JGI IMG/M metagenome (GOLD analysis project Ga0154764, IMG submission 105772) | candidate division Zixibacteria bacterium RBG_16_53_22
CCGCCATCTGCGCCAGGAAAGGCATTACGCCACGCCAGCTGGAGAAGGACGTCAAGGAGCTCCAGGATACCCTGGTCAAACAGGGCGCCATATTGTTCGGGACCCACTGAACAAATGAACATTGACTTGATTATTTAAATGTGTTAATACTGTAACCAATCGTCAGGAGGTATTCGCAAAGTGGAAATCTACGGCGAATATGATGTAGTCATTGCCGGTGGCGGTACTGCCGGGGTCTCGGCGGCCATCGCCTCGGCCAGGGCCGGCGCCAGGACTATCCTCATCGAGCGTTTCGGCGTGCTGGGCGGCCAGATGAACGTCTCCGGCCCCCCCGGCTTCGCCTACTGTCACCTGTGGAACAAACGCGGCGAACAGTGCCTGGCCGGTATCATCGAGGAGACCCATCACCGGCTGGAGAAGGACGGACACGCTCTGCCCTATCCCCCGCCCGAAGAAAGACGTGGCCGGGCATTCGCATTCGTTGACCCCGACTGGTGGGGCCTCATGATTTTCGAGATGATGACGGAGAACAAGGTCGACCTCCTGCTGCATTCCCTGGCCGTGGGCGTCTTGAAAGAGGGAGATGCCGTCAGGGGCGGTATCGTCGAGAACACCTCCGGAAGGCAGGTCGTGCTGGGCAAAGTAATCATCGAATGCACCGGGGAGGGTGACATAGCGGCGCGGGCCGGCGCCCCCTACGAGCAGGTCTCGAAAGACGAGTTCGAGATCGAGCCGCCATCAATCAGCTTCACCATGGACGGTATGGACTGGAACAAGTTCATCAAATATGCCAACGAAAACCCCGAAGATATTATGGTGGTGCGGCGTAGAGGCGAGGCATCTGAGTTACAAGCGGTAAAGAAGGGCATCGAACGGCTCAAGAATGCCAGAAATGTCATGGACCTTGTTCCGATAGGAGCATTGGCTTTGCGCGCGATTACCGAGAAGGCCCTCGCCAACGGCGATTATCACCAGTACGGCGACCTGGGCTTCTTCTTCACCCCCAGGGAAGGCGGCAAGATACAGGCCATCTTCCAGCACTCCTCCCAGGTCTACCAGTGCGACGCCACGGACGTGAGAGACCTGACCGCCGGCGAGGTAGAGGCAAGGAGGCAGGTGGTTATCGCGCTGAAGGCCGCCAGGAAGTATATCCCCGGCTTCGATACCGCTTATCTCACCAGAATCACCAGCTACCTGAGGATACGCGAGACCAGGCGCATCATGGGCGACTACAAGCTGGCAATGGAAGATGTCTACGGGGGAAAGAAGTTCAAAGACGTCATCGGGAAAAGCGTCATGACCATGGGAAGCCACCATACAGCTACGATTCATACCCTGGCTTTCGTCCCCGGACGTACCGAAATCAAGGACGGCGGGTCGTTCGACCTGCCGTACCGGATGCTCGTGCCGCAGAAGGTTGAAAACATGCTGGTGGCCGGCAAGATGGTCTCGACCGAGAGGGACTGTTACCTCAGGTTCCTGCCGGAGACTATGGAGACCGGGCAGGCGGCCGGGGTTGCCGCCGCCATCTGCGCCAGGAAAGGCATTACGCCACGCCAGCTGGAGAAGGACGTCAAGGAGCTCCAGGATACCCTGGTCAAACAGGGCGCCATATTGTCCGGGACTCACTAGGGGCTTATTGAAATGACTTTATGAAGGAGGTATCAATTATGTAGCAGGAGTCAACCGGTCCGGTAAAGAGATGAAGACATGGGAGGTATTCTAATGAAAAAGTTCTGGTTCTTTTTTCTAGTCCTCATCGTAATGGGCAGTTTAATCCTTAGCAGTTGTGGCGAACCAGCGCCCGCCCCCGCACCAGCCCCCGCACCAGCTCCCGCGCCGGCGCCCGCCCCCGCACCAGCCCCCGCGCCGCCGCGGCCAGCACCCTCGCCGACGCCAACACCGGCGCCAGCTCCGGCGCCAGCTCCGACGCCGCCCTCACAGGTGAAGTATGGCGGTATTCTCAAGGTAATTCGTCCGGCGGCGCCGCCTCAGTTCGGCTGGACACCCACCTTTGCCGCCGGTGAGGTCAATGGTGCTAACCCGGCTGTCGAGGCCCTGGTCTCCTTCGATAAGACCGGCTCGCCCTTCCCAAAACTGGCCACGGACTGGCAGATAGCCCCGGACGGAAAGTCTATCACGTTTAACCTGAGAAAGGGCGTCAAGTTCCATGATAACACCGACTTTAATGCCGAGGCCGTAAAATACAACATAGACCTGGAAATGAAACTGCGTCCCGGCGAGCTTCCGGGGGTAAAATCAGTAGATGTTGTTGACGAATTTACCGTCCGGATGAACCTCGACTACTTTGCCAACAACCTCTGGGACCGCATGGGTTCAAGAGCTTTAATTTCATCGCCGGCGCACCTCGCCAAGGGTGAAGATGCCGTCAAGTTCTTTCCGCTGGGCACCGGGCCCTTCAAGTTCGTCGAATGGAAGCGTGACGCCTACATAAAATTCGAAAGGAACGATAACTACTGGCAGGAGGGCAAACCCTATCTTGATGGCATTGAGATCCTTTTCATCTCTGACCCGATGACAGCCTCAGCCGCTCTCCTGGCCGGAGAGGCGGACCAGTACACCCAGCCTGGTTTCAAAGAGGCAGCCGACCTGGTGGCGCGGGGATATAGGGTAGCTGCCGTTCCCGGTTTGATTATGGGACTGGCCCCCGATACCAGGAGCGCGGGCTCCATATACAACGATATCAAAGTACGCGAAGCTATCGAGTATGCCATTGACCGCGAACCTCTGGTTGAAACTCTGGGATACGGGTTCCTCGAAGCGCGCACCCAATTCATTCCCCCCGGCTACCTGGGGTATGTCGCCGGACTGGAACGGAAGTATAACCCGGAAAAGGCCCGGCAGCTCCTGGCTGAGGCCGGCTACCCCGACGGGTTAACCACGACAATCATTGCCGATGCGGAGTTCGTATCGCGGGACATGATGAGCGCCATACAGGCTTATCTCGCCGACGTTAACATTACTGCCAAAATCGATTACGCCGACCCCGGCAGGTATGCGGACTGGCGTAGAAAAAGCGGGTGGGAAAACTCCCTGATGTTCATGCGCAACGGAGGTTTTCCGTGGCCGCCAAACCTTTCCGCGTTCATCCTTGACGAGAACCGTAACGATTACTCCAGCATGGAAAGGCCGGAAGGGTTGCAGGAGACACTCGTGGAGCTACTGACGGCACAGGACTTCAATACACAGTCCAATCTATCCCAAAAAATGACGCGGATGTTGTTTGAACACGCCACGTTTGTCCCGCTTTATACCCAGTACTCGCTGGCGGTTACAGCTCCATATGTTCATGATGACGGGGCTTTTGAAACTGTGATTACCCAATGGACCCCGGAGGACTGCTGGCTGGACAAGTAGATGCGCGAAATTCACGAAAATCACCGCTTCCAGGCTCGGCCTGGTCGGGGATAACGGGGAGTGCTCTGGGTGCCTGCTGTCAAAAGGCATCTAAAACCTGATGTTGCAGGCACCCAGACTATCTTGTTCTGAAATAAAAGTCATATGAGACTTCCACACCGTTCCGGACCGAGTAGCGCCGGATGGGTGGGCCGGCATGTAACGCGAAACGTCAGTGCCTCTTGGGATGATAACGGCTATACTACGGTCTGAAAAGTGTCAAGGTTTGCCGACGCTATGGTGGTGCCTTTCAGCCCCGGTCCTGTTTTAAAACCGGATTTATGACATGAAGACTATGGGGGAGTTGTCAACACTCGCGGGAGAAGAGTTATGACCACATATATAACTCGCCGTCTGATACAGGCACTCGTGGTCCTTATTCTAATCAGCCTCATGGTGTTTTTTGCCATGCGGACCCTGCCTGGTGACCCCCTGATGATTTATATTGTGGAGCAGGATATAAGCCATATTACACCCGAATTGGAAGCCCAGCTCCGGCATGAATTCGGGTTAGACAAAAGCCTGATATTGCAGTATTTCGACTGGATGTGGGGTCTGTTCCGCGGTGACATGGGGTTATCCATACATTACCGGGAATCCGTGCGCACACTGATGGCCGAGCGCATACCGGTAACATTACATTTAGGCCTGCTGTCCTTTATAATCAGCAGCGTTCTTGGTATAACTGCCGGGATGGTGGCGGCCCTCCGGCGGGGCGGTGCGCTCGATAATATCGTAACGTCTTTTTCTAATTTTGGCATATCTGTACCTCATTTTTGGCTAGGCATATTAATGATTTACGCACTCGGGCTATATCTTGGGTGGTTGCCTATACAGGGTTATACTTCACCATTTGATGACTTCTGGATGAGTACCAAACAACTAATTATGCCCGTCTTCGTTCTGGCTACCTGGGCCATGGCTTTTGTCTCGCGGCAGGCCCGGTCAAGCCTGCTTGAGGTCGTGCGGCAAGACTACGTGCGTACTGCCTGGTCTAAGGGCCTGCGAGAACGGACCGTCGTATTGCGGCATGTCTTGAAAAACGGGCTTATCCCGGTGGTGACGGTTATGGGTGTACAACTGAGCCATATTATCGGCGGCTCGGTGATTATTGAGAACGTTTTTAATATTCCCGGGGTAGGCCGGTTAATGGTTGCTTCCGTCTTCGGCCAGGATTTTCAGGTTGTTCAAACTGGTATTCTGATTGCGGGTGTGGCCGTCGTGGTAGTTAACTTTTTCGTCGATATCTCCTACGGTTGGCTCGACCCCAGAATCCGCTATCATTGAGGAGTATTCAGAATATGGAAAGGAAACTCGCTCCTGAAAGAGAGTTCTCGGAAGCAAAACCCCGCGTTTCCGAATTTCGACGCTTCGTCCGGGTAATGTTCAAGAGGGGAGTTGTCGTCTTCGGTCTGATGGTTATCCTGATCACCATAGTCACCGCTATTTTTGCCCCCCAGATAGCCCCCTACAACCCCAATAAAACAGACCTGAGAAACGCACTCCTCCAACCCAACAGCGAACATCTCCTGGGTACGGACGCCCTGGGCAGGGATACGCTAAGTCGGATGATTTTTGGTGCCCAGGTTGCCTTGCTGGTCGGCCTGATGGCTACCGGCGTTGCTGCCTCCCTCGGGATGACCCTGGGGCTGATTGCCGGCTATTTTGGTGGCATCATATACATGATTATCATGCGGCTGGTGGACGCGCTCATGGCCTTTCCGATAATTTTGTTATCTTTAGTCCTGGCGGTGCTGCTCGGGGGTGGACTTACTAACATCATGATCGCCGTCGGTATCGGCCTATCAGCTACCTACGCCAGGGTAATGTGCGGCACCGTGCTTAGCGTCAGGGAAAACGAATACGTCCTGGCAGCACGCACCAGCGGGGCCGGTAACTTGCGCATCATGCTGCGCCACATCTTGATGAATTGCTTTCCGCCCATGATTGTATTGATAACGATTAACATGGGTAGTGCCATCATGATTGAAGCCGCCCTCAGCTATCTCGGCGTCGGTATTGCGCCGCCCGGAACTGCCTGGGGTTCAATGGTCACCGACGGGTATCGTTATCTTCTGACCCATCCCACACTCGCCCTGGTGCCCGGCGTGGCGATTATGCTCGTGGTGTTTTCCTTCAACATGGTTGGTGACGGCTTAAGAGACACTCTCGACCCGAGACTCCGGGGAACAATCTAGCGTTAAACAGACAAAAGATACGAGTTAGCTGAACGATAAGATACAAGCAATGAAAGGGCGGTTCTTTCTCAATGAAGATTTTTGGTGAGTACGATGTGGTGGTCGTCGGTGGGGGGACGTCCGGAGTTGCCGCGGCGGTTGCATCGGCACGGGCCGGCGCCAATACTATTCTGATAGAACGCTTTGGTGCGCTGGGAGGGCAAATGAACGTTTCCGGCCCTCCCGGTTTTTCCTTTGCTCACCTGTGGAACAATTACGGTGAACAGTGCCTCGCCGGTTTTGTGGAGGAGACACATCACCGGCTGGAAAAAGACGGACTGGCCGTGCCATATCCAAAACCCAAAGACCGCCATGCCAGTAGCTTTGTCCTGGTTGACCCTGACTGGTGGGGCCTCATGGTTTTTGAAATGATGACGGAAAACGGCGTTAACCTGCTCCTGCATTCCCTGGCCGTGGATGTTCTAAAAAAAGGTGGCTCCGTTACCGGTGTTATCGTCGAAAATACCTCCGGCCGGATGGCCGTCCTGGGCAGAGTGGTCATCGACTGCAGCGGGGAAGGGGACATTGCTATGAGGGCCGGGGCTCCCTACGAGCAGGTTTCAAAAGACGAGTATGAGATTGAGCCGCCATCAATCAGCTTCACCATGGACGGAGTGGACTGGGATAGAGTGCTGCAACATATGCGGGAAAGTCCAGAAGATGTGATATTTCAGCGCCGGGAAATGTTTCTTCCACCGGAAGAGGGGATAAAATTCCGAAAAGAATATCTTAAGCGGGTGAAGAGCATCGATGACATGCTCCTGCTGGGGTCAATCTCTTACCGCCAGCTCACCAGGGACCTTGTTGCCAGGGGTGAGCTTCATCCATATGGCGACCTGGGCTTTTTCTTCACCCCCAGGGAAGGCGGCAAGGTCCAGGCCATATTCCAGCACTCCTCCCAGGTACCTCAATGTGATACCACAGACGTGCGGGAACTGACCGCCGGGGAGGTAGAGGCTAGGAGGCAGGTAGTGATAGCGGCCAGGGCCGCCAGGAAGTATATCCCCGGCTTCGAGAACGCTTACCTCACCAGAATCACCAGCTACCTGAGGATACGCGAGACCAGGCGCATCATGGGCGACTATAAAATAACCTTAGATGATGTCTATGAATCGAGGAAGTTCGAAGACGTCATCGGAAAAAGCGTGATGACCATGGGTGGTCACCATGTCGCTAATATCGATACGTTATCGCAATTCCCCGGAAAAGGCGGCGCCAAAGATGGTTCGTTTGACCTTCCTTACAGAATACTGGTACCGCAGAAGGTTGAGAACATGCTGGTGGCCGGCAAAATGGTTTCAACCGATAGGGACTGTTACCTCAGGTTCCTGCCGGAGACCATGATAACGGGTCAGGCGGCCGGCGTGGCCGCCGCTGTTTGTGTGAAGAAAGCCGTGACGCCAAGACAGCTGGAGAGGGATATCAAAGAAGTCCAGGACATTTTAGTGAAACAGGGTGCCATACTATTCGGGACACGCTGATAATTTCTTATGGTGCCCAACGATGAAATGGCTGAGTTGATTACCAGATACCCGGACAGATTGGCGGCGGCCCGGGCCAAGTTAGCCATGAATGATATCGATGCCGCCCTCAAGGAGGCCGATAAAGCCATCATTGATGTTGCCAGGAAGCTAATGCGTTTGCCCTGATAACTTTTTCTTCTTACGGTGGCCACCTGCCTGAGCCCGGAGGCCTACTCTAAGGTAAAGGCTGGTGCTGGTGCCCCTACCGTTGGCAACCCGACGCACAATTGGTCACGTGGCATCCCGCCATCCACCTATATAAAGCGCTGTAATCACTGAAGACCATCGCCGAAAGGGGAAACACCACCGGGAAGCCTGCAGGCGGCGCTATCTGAGTGCAGGGGGAAACGGCCGGACCGGAGGATTTACCAGAGTGCCGGGAAAGGTATCGATGCTACCGGGCACCGCCAGTATTGCCGATACCTGTCCTTTATTTTTGCAAAGAGCCTGACCTCAGACTTGAGAGTATAGCGCCAGACGTTTTAATACGAAAACAGGAACATTAGACAGTAATCATCCGGTAAATTACGAGATAGATTGAGGCTTGTTGTTAGTGGATGATACCGCAGGACTTACCCCGAAGATAAAAAACAACAAGATATTCTTTGGCTGGTGGACAGTACTCGGTACGGGGATAATTTGTGGCCTCGTGCAGGGTTTCTACGTTTACGGCATCTCGGTTATTTTTAAGCCGTTGTCTGCCGAGCTTGGTTTCAATCGCGCGGTGACCTCGGTTGGCGCCGGGATAGGAAAACTTGAAGGCGGCATTACCGGTCCGCTTACCGGCTGGCTCGTGGACAAATTCGGTCCCAAGTGGGTTATATTCTACAGCGTTTTGTTCATCGGTGTCGGGCTGGTGCTGGTCAATTACATTCAATCGCTCTGGGCATATTATGTTGTCTGGGGCGTGATTATTTCCTCCGGGGTCAACATGGGTTTGACCCTCCCGGTGGACAAGACGTTGACCGACTGGTTTGTGAGGAAAAGGGGTCTGGCGGTCGGGATTAAGTTCGCCTTTATCAGCATCGGGGGTGTCGTGGTGGTACCGATTATCACCTGGCTGACCCGAGACTACGGCTGGCGTCTGGCCTGCGTTATCTGGGGATTAGTAACATTTGCCACCCTCCTGCTGGTCATATTCTTTGTCAGACAAAAGCGGCCCGAATATTACGGTTTACTCCCGGACGGAGCCAGGGCGGAAGCGGACATAGCGGGGGCTGACCTGGTTACCCGGGGGATACAGTATGCTTCTGAAGTTCAGGAAACAGAATTCACGCTCAGGCAGGCGTTAAAAACCCCGACCTACTGGATACTCATGGTAGCGGGTATCGGCTATCTGGCGACACATAATGCCATCGTGGTGCATGCCATTCCTTTCCTTACCGACATGGGGATTGACCCTACCCTGGCCGGGTTCATGATGAGCCTCATGATTTTCTTCACCATTCCGTCACGGTTTTTCAGCGGGGTGATTATCGATTGGGTTAAGAAGGGCCATCTTAAATTTGTCCTGGCAGCCTCATTTTTACTGGAGGCAGCGGGAATAGCCGCTTTCCTTCTCAAGCCGGGCGTCCCGTCAGTCTATATCTTTTTTATTTTATTCGGCTTTGGAGCGGGTGCCCCGACAACGCTGGTCGTGCTTATGCGGGGGCGTTACTTCGGGCGAAAGGCCTACGGTTCCATTGCCGGATTCTCTTCCATGGTCGCGTCGCCCGCGGCGCTTGTGGCTCCCGTTTTCGCAGGCTGGGTCTATGATACTACCGGCAATTACACGTCTGCTTTTATCCTGCTCGGCGCGTTGGCCGCGTTCTGCGCTGTCCTTATGATGTTTATCAAGGCGCCCGCGGCCCCCTCGCAGGTCACCAGTACTTCCAAATTCATGTAGGGCGCCATCGACCTGGTCAATTAACCGTCAAGCCTTCACTTTTACCGTCCGGGATAAATTTTTATCCCTCTAGGCCGCCGCCCTGAAGATCGAACCTATTACGGCTCGGCGATTTTCCCGTTTCCTGGCGACCAAAGCGAGGGCCCGGGGAACATCCGCCATGAGAGCCTTCGATTGTGCGGCGGCATCCGTATAAAAACTGACCATCTTTTCCTCAATCTCGATGGTTTTTTTCAGCGCTTCGGCGTAGCTGGCCGTATCGTTCAGCTTCGCGGTAAAGTTGTACTTATCCGGGTCCAGCTCGAAGGCGAAACAACCCTCTAAGGCGTCACTGATAACCCCGTAGTACGCCCTTTCCACCTGGGCTATATACTTACGGTTCTCGCTGGCGAATTCAAGCCAGATGTCCTTATCTTTACCGTATCTCCGGGACAACTCCTCGTAGAAACCGGCCAGGTCCTCCTCAAGCTTTCTGCCGAAGCTGAGGACCTCGGATGTAGTCTGTAACATTATGCCGTTACCTCGCTTCCTAGAACCACCGCTGGATGGCGACCTTGCTTTCCGTAAAGAAACGGATGGCGTCCCGGCCCTGGCCGTGAAGAACGCCGAAGAATGAGTCCTTCATGCCGCTGAACGGGAAGAAAGCCATTGGGGCAGCGATGCCGATGTTGATACCGATATTGCCGCAGGTAACGCGGTACTGGAACTCTCGCGCTGCCCGGCCGCTGGCGGTGAAAATACAGGCGGCGTTACCGTAGTGGCTGGCGTTTATCGCGGTGATGGCTTCATCCAGGCTGGCGGTCCTCATCACCGTGGCCACCGGGCCGAAGATTTCTTCCCTGCCGATAGCCATATCCGGGGTGACGCCCTCGAAGACGGTCGGTCCGAGGAAACAGTCATCCGGGTAGTCGCCGGTAATCTTCAGCTGCCGGCCGTCGAGTAAGAGCCTGGCCCCGTCGGCGATGCCTTTTTCTACGTACCCGATGGTCCTCTCCTTGCCGTCCACGGCCTGCATCGGCCCCATCTGGACCGATTCGTCCAGTCCGTAGCCGACCTTTATCCGGGAGGTAGCCTCAACGAATTCATCCAGGAACTTTTTGTATGAGGCACCACCCCTGCCCACGATGACGACGTTGGCGCCGGAAAGACACCGCTGTCCGGTATTGCCGAAGAGAGACGTCAACAGGGCCGGGATGGTCCCCTCGGCGGCGTCCGGCATTATCACCAGGAAATTCTTGGCGCTGGCCTGCACGATGGCCCGCTTGCCGGTCTGACCGCACCTGGCGTAAACCTCTTTGCCGACATGCGTCGTCCCGACGAAGGTTATCCCTTTGATATCCGGGTGGTCTATCATTATCCGGGCGGCTTCCGCCCCCCCGTGGACCAGATTATAGACCCCCGGCGGGAAACCGGCTTCTTCAATCAGCTCCGCCAGCCTTGTCTGGCTGATGGGGGCCCGGGGAGACGGCTTGACGACAAACGTATTGCCCGTGGCGAGGGCAAACGGCGAAAACCAGAGCGGCACCATGAAGGGGAAATTGAACGGAGCGATGTGCCCGAAGACGCCTAAAGGCTGGTAAATAACATACTCATCGATGCCGGCAGCGATGTCCTCCAGGTTATACCCCATCATCAGGGAGGGGATGCCCGTGGCTACCTCCACCATCTCGATGCCTCGCCTCGTTTCCCCCCTTGATTCATCTATCGTCTTACCGTGTTCCTGGGTCTGAATACGGCTGAGTGACTCGAAGTTCTCTTCCATCAGGTCCCGGAGCCGGAACAGGCACCGGACCCTGGCCAGCGGCGTGGTGCGCCGCCATTCCGGAAAAGCGTCAGCGGCGGCCTGTATGGCGGCATTCACCTCGTCCGCCGTTGACGTGGGGTACCCGGCGATGACCTTCCGGGTGGCCGGGTTGACGACCTCCGAGACCTGCCCTGATTTTGACTCGACCCATTCTCCGTTGATATAGTTTTTCAGTTCCAGAGGCTGCTTAATCGGTTCTTCCAGAATTGCCATGCGTCACTTCTCCTCGCCGGTTATTTCACATCGTAGGCTTTCCGGTAAAGCTCGATTATCTCCTGTTTGGTTGCCTGGCGGGGGTTATTCGCCGGGCTGCCACTGGCGATGGCGTCTTCGGTCATCCGGGGGGCCAGCTCTTCCAGCCGGGCCTGGTCCACACCCAGTTCCCGCAAAGACGGCACCTCCACATCCCGTATCAGCTTGTTAACGGCTTCGGCCCCCCGCCGGGCGGCTTCTTCATCGGACAGCCCGCTGATGTCCTCGCCCATGGCCGCCGCGATGCGCGCGTACCGCCCCGGATTACCTGCCAGGCTGAAATCGGTGACCACGCCCAGCAGGGCGGCGTTGGAGGCACCGTGGGCCACGTGGAAATAAGCCCCGATGGGCCGGGACATGCCGTGTACCAGCGCCACCGACGAGTTGCTGAAGGCGATGCCCGCCTGGAGCGCCCCCAGCATGGTCTTTTCCCTGGCCTCGACGTTTTGAGCGTCCGCCCAGGCCTGCCTCAGGCTGCCGGAGATGAGCCCGATGGCGGAGAGGCAGAAAATATCGCTCAGCGGCTGGGCTTTCACCGAAACGTATGCCTCGATGGCGTGGGTAAGCGCGTCGATGGCTACCGTGGCGGTGAGACCGGGGGGGCAGGAAAGCGTCAGTAGCGGGTCCACAATGGCGACGTCAGGTATGATATAGGGGCTGGCGATGAGCATTTTAACATTCGTGCGGGTATCGGTGATGACGGTAAACCGGGTTACTTCACTGCCGGTGCCGGCCGTAGTGGGGATGGCCAGCAGGGGGACCCCCTTTTTCCGGACCTTCCCGGCACCCCTGTACTCTTCAATCGAACCGGGGTTGCTGACCATCACCCCGATGGCCTTGGCGGTATCGATGGGACTGCCGCCGCCAACGGCCAGCAGAAAATCACATCCGTTTTCCCGGTATGCCTGAAGACCTTCCCGGACAAAGTCGATGGTGGGCTCGGCGGCGACGCCGTCATAAACAGCGTACGATACGTTATCCTGCTCCAGAGCCTTCCTGATACCGTCCAGGATGCCAAGGCCGACCATGACTTTATCCGTGACAACCAGGCCTTTTTTCAGGCCCAGTCTCAGGCAGTGCTCGCCAACACGCCCCGACGACCCCGCCCCGGTCACGACTACTGGCGGAATGCAGAATTCCCTCGCTGGTAACATGCTCACCTCCCTCGCGACAGCCGCAGGTAGTCCCGGACGATTCCGGGTCAAAAACCGGTGTGAGGACTTGTAAAGGTCGAGAACCTTCTACAAATACATTATCAAGGCGTTTTAACGAGCCTGCTTCCTATCACTGAATACCGATGGGCCTCCTAGTAAAAAGCATAATTTGGTACAACGTCTTTGTACTTCTTCACCAGGCTGCCCCAGTTGGCGGGCAGATTCACTTTCTTGGTTACCCACTCGTTGCCCGGCCAGCGACCTCCGGCATATATGCCGATAAAATTACCGGGACCACCGGCTACTATTATCCGTATCCAGGCCGGATTCTCTATTACCGGCGACGATTCCATCTCGTTCAGGACCCGGTAGGCCTTGGGTATCTTGATAAGGGCAGCTTTATGATAGCTTGGATTGCGGTAGGCGGGCACACGGGCGAACTGAGTGATATAGGTAATAATCTCTTCCTTCGTCCAGCCATTTTCAAACAGCGTCTTGGCATGAGCCGGGTTCAGCACGATACAGGTCAACCCCCGGCGGGTGACACTGTGTATCATACTGTTCAGTAGGCCATCGTAATCGGTGCCGGGAAAAACCGGAACACTGGAATTGGGAAAGATAAGCGAGACCGCGCTGTCATCTTTATGTAAACCGTTCTCCACGTGGAGAGGTCCCCACGGATTTGCTTCCTCGTTCTCGGCCATCACCATGGAATACTTGCCGGTGTTCCCGAGCACTCCCATGTCCTCTATGCCCGGCCTGGCGCCACCGATGTTCTTGATAATGAGAGCCATAGAGCGGCCGATGGTAGCATTGGCTATATTTCCCGGGCTCAGGGTGCCGGAACTATAGTTGATGTTCAGGTCCTTTCGAATCGGGCCGTTGAAAATCCAGAACGGTGCCCAGGAGCCGGTGCTTACGCCCCACACGTGGAAGAAAGACTCCGGGTCAAGCAGGGCTTCCACGCCGGCAATCAACACCGGCATGTAGGTCGGTAGTGCTCCCGCCATTACGGCGTTGATGGCGACCTTCTCTACGGTGGCCTTGCCCCGCCGCGGTACAATCTTGCCTAAAATATGGTCTGCGGGCAGGTCCGTTCCGGTCAGCATCTCTTTGACGGCTTCCTCGGTAGGCGGTATTATCGGCAAGCCATCTGCCCATCCCCGTTTGTAGAAAAACCGGTTGATTTCTTGCAGATTGCCTTTGAAAATGATGCGTGGAGTTTCTTCAACCTTTGGCTGCTCGGGAGACTCTTCCTGCGGGGACAACGGTTTGGTCAATCCCTTGATGATGTCATCCATCATAGAGTCGATAATCGGCTCGACTATCTGCTCATTGATACATTCGCAGGGCACTGCCGAAGCCAGCACCCGTACCGTCGGCAGTCCTTTACTGGAGGCCGCCGACCTCGCGTCGTACATGAAATTTTCATTGACCAGCGCCACCGCCGGCTTATTCAGTTGTTCAACATAAACGGCATCGTACACAAGGTACTTGGTGCATGAACCTCAGTCGCCCACGGCGGCAATCGCAGCATCAACCCCCTTGACCCAGTCGTTAAATCTGGCCACGTCAGGAGTATCCATAAGGTCCTTGTTGTAGTCATATTCAAACCGGCTGAACTCCGATGACGGGAACCGTTCCCTGAGTCTGGTCTCAATAGCTTTGATAATCGGTGTTGAAGCCGGTTTGACCGTGTAACAAAAAAGTCCTATTTTTTTCCCGGCGAGGTCGCTTACACGGGGAGTGATACCGCTTGCCGGTACGCGGTCGGCTTCAGCCCAGGGGCTGAATACCTCGTATTCATTACTCATGTTTACGTTTCCTCCTGTAACAGTCCTATTCGGTTAATTTTCGACCTTAATCTTGGCGGCTATCTTTGTTGCGTGACTTTCTTATCACGCCAATTCCGTCAGATTACCGGAAAAAACCACCATGCACCGTATTTTGATATTTGGGGGGGCATCAGATATCAAAATCGAACTGCGGTATCGTGAATATGATAGTAATTTTCTCTATCGCTTGTCAACAATCTGCAAAGAGGAATTGAGCGCAATTATCGCTAAATCACGGGAAATATAAGCGTCACGGAAGAAATTAACCGAAAGTACGGCAGGAGCGTATAACAGGAACCGTTTTTCGAAGCATCAGGACCGGTGAAAGGGGTACGTCTTCAGACGCCTGAACAGCGGATTAGGGCATTATTTGCATTCGGTTGCTAGATTGACAACAGGTTATCGCCGGACCATCATGCCGGGCAGCCAGAGACTCAGCTGCGGGAAAGCCACCATGACGGCCAGGAAGAGTATCAGCACGACCATAAAGGGTAATATTCCCCGGAGAAGCTCGCCGGTCCCGATGTTAAAGGTGTTCCTCACCATGAAGAGGTTTATCCCCATCGGCGGGGTAATCAGGGCTATCTCCATATTGGTCACGAAGAGCACCCCGAACCACAGCAGGTCGTAGCCCATGGCCTGGACGACGGGGACGAAGAGGGGAATGGTCAGCATCATGATGGTAATCCCATCGATGAAGCAGCCCAGAATGAGCAGGACCACCATGATGCTGACGATGACGAAAATAGGGGATATCGGCAGGGCGGTGACGAAGCCCGTCAGGTCCCTGGCGAGGTCAGAGCTGCCTACCACGTAGGCGAAGTAGGTGGCCCCGACCAGTATAATCAGAATCATGGCGTTTATCAGGGCCGTTTCTATCATGGCCCGGTAAAGGCCCTTGAGCCGGAGGCCGTAAAACGACACGGCGATGACGAGGACGACAAAAGCCCCGACGCCGCCGGCCTCGGTAGGGGTGGCGATGCCGAGATAAATCGAACCGAGGACACAGCCCATCACCAGGACAACGGGCCAGACCCTTCTCAGCGACGAGAACCTTTCTCCCCAGCGCACCGCCCCGGTGGCGCCGCCGAGCGACGGGTTCCGCGAGCAGAGCACCACCGGTACTATCGAGAGCATGATAGCCAGGATGATGCCGGGTACGATTCCCGCGATGAAGAGCCGGCCCAGGGCCACGTTGGAGAGGATGGCGAAGATAATCATGGTGGCGCTCGGCGGAATCAGCGGGCCGAGGACGCCCCCGCAGGTCAACCCGCCCAGGCCGAGCCCCCGGTCATAGTTGTACCGCTCGAACTCCGGCGCGGCAACCTTGCCCACGGCGATAATGGTGGGGCCGCTGGCGCCCAGCGCCGCCGCCATGCCGGCTTCACCCCAGATGCTGGCGGCGATAAGCCCTCCGGGGACGCGGGACAGCCAGTTCCGGGCGGCGCGGAAGAGGTCTTCCCCTATCCTGGTCTCGGCGATGATGCAGGCCATCAGCGTAAACAGGGGCAGCGGGGTCCAGTTCAGGTTGAAGAGCAGCTGGAACGTTATCCAGCCCACCTTCTGGAGGCTGCTGCCGCCGAAAGTAAACAGCCCCACGATGACGGAAACGAACCCCAGGGAGTAGGCGATGGGCACTCCCAGCATCAGGAAGATGAGCATGCCGGCCACGCATACCACGGCCGCTGTCGTATAGTCCATTAAACTCTCAAGTCCTCAAGTCGGCCCACCGGGCGCTAGTCCCCCGCTCCCTGGCGGTCGCCGGTCAGCCGGGAAATGCCCCGGTAAATCCTGGCCAGGATAACCAGCAGGAGCAGGGCGTAGCCAATCGGCACCATTATCTTCACCGGGAACAACGGCTCACGCCACGTCGAGCTGCTGACCTCGCCAATCTTCAAAGAGAACAGGGCGACCTCGAGGCCCTGCCACACCAGTATGAAAACAAAGAAAAGCCCCATCAGCGGGGCGACGATATTGAAGAGAATACGCTGGAGGCGTTCCGGCAGGTGGCCGCTGATAAAATCCACCCTGATATGCCGGCCCAGCCTTTCCACGGCCGATACCGCGAACACGAAGGAGAACAGCAGGAACATGGTGCTGATTTCGTAAGAATACGGCTCCGGGCTGTGGAACGCATAACGCCGGGCCACCCCGTAGGTGGCGGTAAACATCATCACCACGATGAGGACGCCGCTGAGTACCAGAAAGGCGTGGCTGGCCCCGGCGATGAAACGGTCTATTTTCCCCCTGGCGTCACCTGTCAATCGGAAGGCCTCCCCCGGATGCCGCCCGGTGCGGAGTCATTTCCCCCGGCGCCGACCCGTCGATGATTAATAATACAATATGTGCCGTTCTCCGACTAGTCCGCGGCTCCGCCTTCGAGCTCGAACGCGGGCAGGGCCCGGGCATCCACGAGCTCAATCCAGACACCGTGGCCCGCTTCGGGCGGTACCCAGGCCAGCCGGAAGGGACTTTCCGGGAAAAGGAAGGTCTGGGTCTCCTCTTCCACCCGGATACCCTTCGCCTTGAGCGACGCTATCTCCGCGTCGAAGTCATCGCAGAAGACGCAGAGTCCGAAGACGCCCTCGCCGCGCTCCCGGAGAAACCGGGAGAAGCGACTCTCAAAAGACGGGTTCGGCTCCATCAGTTCTATCCGGGCGCCGCTCCGGGTGGGGAGCATCACCAGTCGGCATTCCGGGGAATTATCGATGATGCCTTCCGGCCACGGCTCCAGGTGGAGGATATCCCCGTAAGACTTCACCGCTTCTTCCAGGTTATTGACGACCATGGTCACGTGGTCCACTTTTTTCATCATATCAGGGCTCCTTCAGGCCCCGGCGGCGGTACAGTTTTACCCGGGCCGTTTTATTATCCATCAGGGCGCCAGGATACGCCCCCGTTGGGGGAGACATATCCCGGTACCATGATTCTATTCTCTTTTCTTCATCGCCTTCGGGTGAAACCCCGCCGCGGCGATGGCGCGCTGATTACTTGTAAGGGTACTGCGCGTTGACTTTATCGGCGATGGCCTTTATCTGCTGGCCGAAGTCGCCCAGGCCGTTGAGCTGCTCGTTGATGTACGGCTGGACCAGCTGCGCCCACCTGGCCCGTTCGTCCTTGGGCAGTACGTAGACGTCAATGCCCATCCCTTTCAGTTTCGTGATGTCCTCGTCATGCAGCCTGACGAAGGTATCGTTCATGGTCTTGGCGGTCTTCCGGGTTTCCTCGACGAAGATGTTCTGGACGTCCGCCGGCATCGCCTTCCACACGTCGAGGTTGATATTGTAGGCATTGGAGCCGGTGGAACCGTAGAAGATGGTGACGTAGTCAATAACATCGGTCAGCTTGGTATTCATCGCCCCCTGGGTCCCGGACATCGTCGCGTCGATGACGCCCTTCTCCAGGTTGCTGTAGAGGTCGGTCCACATCACCACCACGGAGGAGCCGCCCAGAATCGAGGTCAGGGCCGCCAGCTGCGGGTTGATGGCGCCGACCAGCAGGCCCTTCCAGTCGGCCAGGGCCTTGACCGACTTGGTGGACTCGACTTCCATGCCGCCGGTGGTGAAGACAGCCAGGGCTTTCTGGTTGAATTTCTCCATGAATACCTTGTCGTGCAGCGGCAGCAGCTGGTCCATGGCTGCCGCACTGGCCTCGACGCCGGTAAACAGGAAGGGTATCTCGGAAGCGCCGATTCTGGGGTCCAGGCCGCCGTAAATGCCCCAGGCCACGTCCATTATCTCGACGGCCCCGGTCCTGACGGCATCAAGGTACTCCGGAATCTTGGCCAGCTGCTCGCCGGGAAATATCTTGATTTCGTACGCGCCGCTGGTGCGCTCTTTGATTCTGGCGGACAGCTCTTCGTCTTTTACGGTGAGCATGTCCCCGGGAGGGGCAGGTACCACCAGCCTCAGGATGACCGGCGCTTTGGGAGCGGGTGCTGGCGCCGGGGCTGGGGTGGGGCCGGGGGCCGGTGCCGCCTTGGAACAACCGGCCAGGACGGAGGCGACGACGACGATAATTACCATGAGTACGGGCAGCAGTCTTTTCATTATATCCCTCCTTGTGACATTCCTCGACAACATTTAATATATAATCCGTGCATGATAACAGGGTAATATATCTCCGCAACCAGTCTGACGGTTCTGTTCACCTCCCTTCGCCCGGGAATATGAGGCCGGTTCAACCTTCCCCCGAATCAGATGAGTTGCGATGTCTTTAACGTCCCGGGTTGCCCTGAGTATCTTATTATTCCGGCTGGACATGTTTATTTTCCATGTGACTTCATATATGATAATAATGGCTTATGTTACACTCATATTATTACGTTTGTCAATCCGCCCGGACGTGTAAAATGAAGGGATAGGCGGAAATTTCCGTTATTGACAGGACTTCGACGGGAAATTATATTATGGGTTGACCGCCGGCGGGCTTATCACGGGCTTAGACGAGGGGGTAATAATCATGGAGTTTACCGATAACGGCGTCCTGAAGTTCATGAAGCAATATTTCCGGGACTATTCTGATTACGCCCAGAATCCCGGGACGGTGCAAAGAATGTACGATTATTTTACGCCGGACTTTGAATTTACTCCCTTTATCGCCGGGAACGCTACTATTTCGGGTCGGGAGAACTTCCTGCGCCTGATGTCGTCGCACCCGTCCAGTCACGAATCGCTGACGCCGGATGACATCATGATTGACATCAAGCGGAGTGTCGTCGTCGTTCTCTTACGGGCGGAGCTGGCGGATAGCACCACGGGGGAGGTGCTGGTGGCCAAGAGCTATCACGTCCTTTACCAGCTCGTCAAGGACGGGTCCGGCGGTATCAGGATTAATAAAGTGCTCTTCTTCGAAGAAATACTGCCGCCCGGGACGCTGGACATGGGCGACGTTTTTAAAAAGGACCCGGGCATAGCCGGTCTTTTTTCCGGCTGACATCAGGAGGCAGCGATGGAGCTTACGTACGATAATATTCTGAAGTTCATGAAGGAGTACTTTCCGGCTTATAACCGGTATGCCCAGTACCCGGAAACGACCTGCCGGATGCTCGACTACTTTGCACC
>Ga0154764_1058_pt1 | contig 18850 bp, 19 predicted proteins | sample Rifle2008BG16ft_FD_105772 | JGI IMG/M metagenome (GOLD analysis project Ga0154764, IMG submission 105772) | candidate division Zixibacteria bacterium RBG_16_53_22
CTACTTCCTGTGATTTGACATATTATCTCGCCTGCCTTATCTTCCCCCCATGAAGGCCTTGATTGAGAAGGTTAAGCGGACCATCGACCAACATAAGATGCTCAACGACGGGGACCGCGTTCTGGTCGCCCTCTCCGGCGGTCCTGATTCGGTCGCGCTTTTGCATCTATTGACGGCCCTGAGAACAGATTTCGACATTGCGCTGGCCACGGCGCATTTGGATCACGCCATCCGCCCCGATTCCGGCAAAGACCGCGAGTTCTGCCGGGCGCTATGTAACCAACTGCGGGCAAGGCATGCCTTGCCCCTACGATTTCATTCCAAACGCTCCGATATTGCCGCATTGGCCCGGCGCCGGAAATTCTCGATCGAGGAGGCCGGGCGCGCTGCCCGCTATGAGTACCTCGAATTCCTGGCACGAAAATATGGTTATACCAAAATCGCCACCGGCCATACGCTCGATGACAGCATTGAGACTGTCATTTTCAATATGACCCGCGGCTCCGGTCTGGCCGGCCTGGCGGGTATCCCGGCTGTCCGAGGCAAAATCATTCGACCTTTAATCGACTGCGAAAAGGCCGAACTTATTAAATTCCTTGACCGCAACAAAATCGATTTCCTCAAGGACCCCACCAATGTCACGATGGCCTATTCCCGTAATAAAATTCGAAACAAAGTCATCCCCGTACTCGCGGACATCAATCCCGCAGCCCGGAAAAACATCGCCCGGTTATCGGGAATTGTGGCTGGCGAGCTTGAATATATCCGCAATTCGAGTGTATCAGCCTATAACCTGGCAGTGCTGAGAGCGGATAAGACCAAAATAGTTCTTGATTTAGAGCTTTTGGATCGATATCATGAAATTTTGAGGAAAAAGGTATTGGAGGAGGCCCTTAGACGGCTTGTCGAGGCCCCTTCCGGCCTAACCTCCGACGCTCTTGAGCGGGCCGTGGGGATTATTGCCGGCAAGAGCGGGGGAAAAGCCCCTCTCGTTTCCGGTGCTTATATCGAAAAATCCTCTGGCCGGGTAGCGGTCGCAATAGAGATCGCCAAACATCGTGGCTTCAGGCTAAGAGTGCCAGGCAAGACCGCCTTGCCCGGCGACGGTGCATTTTTGCGGTCTGTTGTGAAGCCCAGGGAAACTGTCGGTGAATTCGGCCCTACTAACAGGTCCGCCTGCCTGGACAGGAAAATGGCGAAAAACCTGACAGTCAGGTCCTGGCGGACAGGTGATAAGATCAGGCCGCTGGGCATGCGAGGACATCGGCTACTGTCCGATATTTTCATCGACAAGAAAATACCGGAGTTTGAGCGCGGGTCGATCCCACTGGTGGTTTCCGGCGGAAAGATCGCCTGGATTGCCGGAGTCATGGTCTCTGATGATTTCAAGGTTACCAGTAATACTAAGCAGGTTTTAATTATCGAGCTATGCGAGCCCTGATAACCGAAAAAAGGCTTCAAGCCCGGATCCGCGCCCTGGGCCGGGCTATTGCCAGAGACTATAAGGACAAGACACCGATATTTATCGGGATCTTGAAAGGCAGTTTCATTTTCATGGCCGACCTCATTCGCGAAGTCGACATGGAATGCGAAGTCGATTTCATGGGTGTCGCCTCTTATGGTTCCTCGAAAAGGGGCTCCGGCGTCGTCAGGCTTCTGAAGGATATCAACGTCAATGTCCAGGGGCGGCATATCCTGATAGTTGAAGATATCATCGACAGCGGCCTGACCGTCAATTACATTAAGCAGTACCTTCAACTGAGGAAGCCGAAATCGATCGAATTTGTAACGCTGTTGGATAAAAAGAAGGCACGAAAGATCGACATAGACATAAAATACGTTGGATTCGATATACCCGAGGTATTCGTGGTTGGGTATGGTTTGGATTTCGACGAGAAGTACAGGCAGTTGCCTTTTATTGCCAAAGGATGAGATGTAATGAATTACGATACCGAAAATCAAAAACTCGATAATAATCTGAAAAGAGGAAATCCGGGGGACGACAAACGACCCTCGCGCGGCAAGCCACCCGATGGTCCTCCGGAATTCAATTGGACCAAAACGCTCAAGACGCTTGCCTTCTGGGCGGTGATCATCCTCCTTTCATTCTGGGCCTTCAACTATTATTTCGGTTCGGGGCGCGACACGGTCGAAATCTCCTATTCGGAACTGCTAAGCCAGATTAGAAATAATAATGTTGTCAAGGTTGTCTTCGAGGATCGCCGCGTCTCTGGCGAATTCAAGAATGAATTTACCAAGCGGGTCGGCAATCAGGATGTCACCGCCACCCGTTTCAACAGCATGATCCCCTTCTCCGACGATCCCGATCTTCTCGATGTCCTTGAGGAAAACGGAGTTCTGATCGAGGCCAAAGCCTCCAGTAACTGGGGCAACCTGCTTACCTATTCGCTCCCCTGGCTGTTCCTGATATTTTTCTGGGTCTTCATGCTTCGCCAAATGCAGGGTGGGCCCAAAGGAATCTTCTCATTTGGAAAATCCAAAGCCCGCCTCTTGACCGGTTCGCGGCCCAAGGTCACGTTCGCCGATGTCGCCGGATGCGACGAAGCCAAGCAGGAACTTCAGGAGATCATCGAATTCCTGCGCGACCCCGGCAAATTCCAGAAACTTGGCGGGAAGATCCCCAAAGGCGCCCTGTTGCTTGGTCCTCCGGGCACCGGCAAGACGCTTTTGGCCCGCGCCGTGGCCGGCGAGGCCCAGGTGCCGTTTTTCTCGATGTCCGGATCCGATTTCGTCGAGATGTTCGTCGGTGTCGGCGCATCCCGAGTAAGAGATTTGTTCGATCAGGGCAAGCGCAACGCTCCCTGCATCATCTTCATCGATGAGATCGACGCGGTCGGCCGACACCGCGGCGCCGGTTTGGGCGGCGGCCACGACGAGCGCGAGCAGACTTTAAACCAACTCCTGGTAGAGATGGACGGCTTTGAATCGAACGAGGGCGTCATCCTGATAGCCGCCACGAACCGCCCCGACGTTCTCGATCCGGCGCTGCTTCGGCCCGGGCGCTTCGACCGCCAGATCGTGGTTGATCAGCCCGATGTCAAGGGGCGCGAGGGTATCTTGCGGGTTCATGCCAAGAAAATCAAGATGGGGGAGGACGTGGATCTGAAGATTCTGGCCCGGGGCACGCCCGGAATGTCGGGCGCCGACCTGGCCAATCTCGTCAACGAGGCGGCTCTGCTGGCGGCGCGCAAGAGCCGTCCCGCGGTAACCATGATTGATTTCGAGGAGGCCAAGGACAAGGTCATGATGGGCACCGAGCGTAAATCGCTTGTCATTTCCACCGAGGAGAAGAAAACAACCGCTTGTCATGAGGCCGGCCATGCCCTTGTTTCCAAGCTCATTCCCGGTTCCGATCCGGTGCACAAGGTGACTATCATTCCCCGCGGCATGGCTCTGGGGCTGACAAGCTTTTTGCCGGTCGACGAGCGCCATACGCTTTCGAAAGAATATCTCGAGACCAAGCTTGTGCATATCATGGGTGGACGCGTGGCCGAGAAGATCAAGTTTAATCAATTGACCACCGGCGCCGGCAACGACCTGGAGCAGGCCACCAAGATCGCGCGCAAAATGGTCTGCGACTGGGGCATGTCGGAAAAGTTGGGGCCCCTGGCCCTTGGAAAAAAGAACGAAGAAATTTTCCTGGGCCGCGATTTCGCCCGCCAACGCGATTACTCCGAGGCTACTGCCATCCAGATCGACAGCGAAATACGAGAAATAGTCCTCAAGGCCGAGAAAAGCGCCACTGAACTTCTCATGGCCAACATCAAGAAGCTCGACAGGCTGGCCAAAGCGCTCCTCGAAAAGGAGATCCTCGATGGCGCCGAGATCGATGATATTCTGCGCCAGATAGGGGAGGAAGAGATCCTGGAGGCCAAAGGCCAGATGGTCAATCCCGGCGGCCCGGAACGGGTCCCTATGGACGGGGAGTCGCATGGATAAAAAGGCCATCCAGCAGGGTGTCGATCTCATACTGGAGGGGCTTGGTCTTGACAAACGCGCTGAGGGACTAAAAGACACCGCCAGTCGTGTGGCAAATTTCTATAGTGAGTTTTTCGCCTCCAAGGATGAGGATCCCCGGGCGCATCTGAAACTCTATCATGCCGATAATCGCGATGAATTGATTATCGCCCGCGATATCACATTCTTCTCGATGTGCGAACACCACCTGCTGCCATTCTTCGGAAAGGTCCATCTCGCCTATATTCCCGAGAACAACACCATCACGGGATTCTCGCGGCTGGTGCGCGTGGTGGAGATCATATCCAGGCGGCCGCAGATCCAGGAGCGCATGACCACCGAGATCGCCGATACCATTGTGGAGGTGCTCCATCCCAAGGGGGTCCTGGTAGTGGTCGAGGCTGAACAGCTTTGCCTGACCATGCGCGGCCTGCGACAACCCGGCATCAGGACCATCAGTTCGGCTGTGCGCGGAGCCCTTCGCAAAGAAGCTACGCGCCAGGAGGCTTTAACTCTCATAAAATCGCATTAGCAATATCAGGCGAGGGATTCTTTTCGTGATGGCAGGGGAAAGAGCGGAAATCATAGACCTGGGTCGACGCCCACTGATCATGGGAATACTTAATGTCACCCCCGATTCATTCTCCGACGGCGGGCGATTCTTCGACACCCATCGGGCTATTGACCATGCCCTATTGATGGCCGATTCCGGGGCCGACATCATCGATATCGGCGGAGAATCGACTCGCCCGGGCTCCAAGCAGGTCCCTCTCGAGGAAGAACTGGCCCGTGTCATTCCCGTCATCAAAGAGGTCTGTCATGCGGTCGACACTCCCGTCTCAATCGACACTACTAAACACGAGGTCGCCCGCCAGGCTCTCGATCTGGGCGCCGTCATGATTAACGATATTTCGGGGCTTCATGCCGATGAGAAAATCGGACGTCTGGCAGCCGAACATGGCGCCTACTTGACCTTGATGCACATGCGCGGCACGCCCGAGAATATGCAAACCAATACAGATTACAAAGACCTCATAGGGGAAATTTCGGAGTATTTCAAAAACGCGATCGAAAAGGCGCTCTCCTTTGGGGTCCACAAGGAGAAAATCATCATCGACCCCGGCATCGGATTCGGCAAGTCGGTCGAGGGCAACTTTGCTATATTGAAGAATCTGCATCGATTCCTGGATCTGGGCTGCTTTATCATGATTGGGGCTTCACGAAAATCGTTCATCGGCAAAGTCCTCGACCTGGAGGCCGATGAAAGGCTCGAGGGCTCGATCGCCGCCGCTTGCTATGCTGTCCTGAATGGCGCCGACATCGTGCGGGCTCACGATGTGATCGAGACGCGAAGGGCCATCACCATAATCGAGAAGATTACGGGAGCGCCCCAGGCATGACACTCTTTCGCCTGGGATTCTTGAGCTTCACCCTGGTCGACCTCCTCGACGTCTTGATCGTTTCGTATTTCTTCTACAAGGCCCTTATGTTTTTCAAGCAAACCCGGTCGGTCCAGATGATTATCGGTATCCTGATTATCTTCGGCATCGGCTTCCTGGCTTTCTGGTTCAATCTCGGCATGGTAAAGTGGCTCTTCTCCAACATCGTCATCGCCGGCGTCATCATCCTGGCCGTCCTCTTCCAGCCCGAACTTCGCGGGGCGCTCTCCATGCTCGGCCGCAGACGTTTCTTGAGCTTCTTCATGGGGCCGGAGGTCGCGGGAGTGGCCGATGCTGTCGTGCTGGCCACTCAAAAACTGGCCGATATGCATTACGGAGCGCTGATCGTCCTCGAACGCAATGTCAAGCTTAACAATATCATCGAGACCGGCAAGGAACTGAATTCGGCTGTCTCGGCCGAGCTTCTGCAGACCATTTTTACCCCCTATACGCCGCTTCATGACGGCGCCGTGGTCATTCGCGGGGACCTCATCGTGGCCGCCAACTGCACGCTGCCACTTTCACAAAACCCATCTTATCACCGCCTGCATGGCATGCGCCATAAGGCCGGAGTCGGCGCCACCGAGGATTCCGACGCCTTCGTTGTCATCGTCTCCGAGGAAACCGGCCAGGTCTCTTATGCTTTCGACAGCCGCTTGCAGCGCGATGTCAGCGTGCCCGAGCTGGAACGCGCCCTCTCGGGAACCTTTGGGCAGGGATAACCCATTTGTTCGTCGACTATGCCGAAATAGAGATAGCCGCCGGCGACGGCGGCAAGGGAGCCGTTAGTTTCCATCGCGAAAAATTCGTTCCCAAGGGAGGCCCCGATGGGGGCGACGGCGGCAAGGGCGGCGATGTCTACATCAAGGCCTCCGCCAATATGTCGACCCTTCTCGATTTCAGGTATAAGAAGAAGTTCCGGGCCCAGCATGGCGCGCCCGGAGGAAAGAATAACCGCTTCGGCAGAGATGGCCGGTCCATAACGATTGAGCTTCCCGTGGGAACAATCATCGCCGACCTCGACACGGGCCGCAAACTGGCCGACCTCACCGAGCACGGCCGGGAGATTCTGCTCTGCAAGGGCGGCAAGGGGGGGCGGGGCAACACGCACTTCAAGTCATCCACGAATCAAATTCCGCGCAAGGCTGAGGATGGCCAGCCGGGAGAAAAACATCGCGTTTCGCTGGAGCTAAAAAGCATTGCCGATGTCGGCCTGGTGGGGTTACCCAATGCCGGCAAATCGACCCTGCTCGCGCGCGTTTCTGCCGCCCACCCCAAAATTGCCGATTACCCATTCACAACCAAAGTCCCTAATCTCGGGATCGTGCCGCTGCCCGGTTACAAGAGCTTCGTAATGGCAGATATCCCCGGTCTTATAGAGGGCGCCCACCTCGGCAAGGGAATGGGCATTCAATTTCTTCGCCATATTCAGCGCACGCGGGTGCTTGTATATTTGCTCGACATAACCTCGGATAATCCCCGGCGCGATTTCGATATTCTTGTCGGTGAAACCAAGTCGTACGATTCGGAGCTTGTCAAGAAGTCGTCGCTGGTGGTATTCAATAAGATCGATCTGATTGCCGAGCGGCCCCCCGTGGCATCGAATTTCGATGATGTCGATAGCGAAATTCATTATATCTCGGCCGCTACCGGAGAGAATGTCGACGGGTTCCTGCAGGCGCTGGCAAGGATTCTATTTTCGAAATGATCGACGAGAAGCTTGCAATCTGGGCCCTGGCAAACACCGACGGTGTCGGGCCTGCCATCTTGTTCAAACTGGTAACCCAATTTGGGTCGGCCGCCGCCGTACTCGAGTCCTCGGCGCATGATCTATACAAAGCTGAAATTGTCAACCAGGGCGCAATTAACAAGATATTGCAGCGCCGCGATTGGGACCAGGTACGAGCCGGATTCCAAAAGTCGTTTCCGGATAGGGCCTGCTTCGTGGCTGTCACCGAATCCACCTATCCAGCTAAATTGAGGAATATCCCCGATCCGCCGCCGTTCCTTTATTATCAAGGCAGGCTCGATATCTTCGAACGCCCGTCATTGGCGGTCGTCGGCTCGCGCCGTCCCACCGACTATGGTATCCGCATGACTTCCAGGATCGTGAGCGAGCTGGCCTCGACCGGCGTGATCATCATTTCCGGCCTGGCCTACGGTATTGACGCTGCTGCCCACCAGGCCGCCCTCGATTCAGGGGGGCAAACTGCCGCTGTATTCGGGTGTGGTCTCGATATCGTTTATCCCCCGGGGCATAAGGCGCTCGCCCAGAGAATCGAGCAATCCGGTTGCCTGCTTTCGGAATTTCCCCGGGGCACCAGGCCCGAGCGGTATAATTTCCCTGTCAGAAACCGCATAGTGGCCGGCCTTTCCGACGGCGTTCTGGTGGTCGAGGCCGGAGGCAAATCGGGCGCTCTCGTAACCGCCGGCATCGCGCTTGAGCAGGGAAAAGACGTCCTGGCGATGCCGGGAAGTGTCGAGGCCGAGCAAAGCCTCGGCCCCAACAGCCTTATCAAGCAGGGCGCAGTTGCGGTGACCGGCGCTGATGATATCTTCGCCAATTTCGGCTGGCACAGGTCCGATCCCGCCACCCGTCCGGCACAAGACCTTTCCCGGCTCTCGAAAGAGGAGCTTTCGGTGTTCGGCCTCCTCTCCGTCCAGCCGATCCATCTCGATGAGTTGGGCCGCAAGGTAGCGCTGGGGCCGGGCAAGGTTGCAGAAGCGCTCTTGAATTTGGAATTGAAAGGTCTTATTATGAGAAAACCCGGAAACTACGTGGTCAAGGCCTGATGGTTGAACGCGAGGTGGCAATTGTAAACAGGTTGGGGCTTCACGCCCGACCAGCGGCCCAATTAGTGCAGAAGGCCTCGAAGTTCGAATCCGAGATCAAGCTCAAACGGCAGAACTTGGAGGTCAATGCCAAAAGCATTATGGGCGTCATGATGCTTGCGGCGGAAATGGGCTCGAAGATTCTTATCATTGCCGAGGGTCCGGACGAGCGCGAGGCGGTCGAGGCCCTGGCCCAAGTCGTTCAAGGCAAATTTGGCGAGGAGTAGTTCAATTGACCGCACCCAATGAAGAAATTTATCATGGAATACCGGCATCGCCCGGGATAATAATCGGCGTCACCAAGTCATTCGCCCGAAATCAGGACCCGATTGTGCCCGACATTGTCGACGACCCCGAGCTTGAGGTCCAGACGTTCCGGTCCGCCATCGCCCACATCAAGGGAGCGCTGGAGAATATGACCACCTCCGTATTGCAAAAGCACGGGCGAGAGTTTGCTCGCATATTCGATGCCCAGGCGATGATTGCCGCCGACGATGTCTGGAATAAGAATATCGAACGCCGAATTATGAATGAAAGACTCTGCGCCGAGTATCTTTATGACGATGAGGCCAGGAAAGTGATCGCCAAGCTCGAGGAATCTCAAGACTCCTACCTCAAAGAGCGCATCCAGGATATCCATGCCGTAACCTCGCGCCTGGTGGCTCAAATGCGAGGCGAAAAACATATCACCATGAAGAACTTAAAGGATGCCACCGTGGTCGTGGCCCGATACTTGCTTCCCGGGGACATATTGGCCATGTCTTTCGGGCGCAATCTCGGGTTCGCTACCGGCGTCGGCGGCCCCACCTCGCATGCCGCCCTGATGGCGAAATCGCTTGGCATACCGGCCGTCATCGGGCTTGGCGACGTGCCGGAGGCAATCCCAAGCGGCGCCGACGTCATAGTTGATGGATACAATGGCCATTTCATTCTGAATCCCTCGGCCAATACCATTAAGAAATACCGCGGGATCAAAAAGGCGCAATTGGAACTCAAACGGCAATTGGCCGAGCTCAAAGCCAAGCCTGCCGTGACCAGGGACGGAGTCCGCATAGCGATCAAGGCCAACATCGAGCTGCCGAATGAGGTATCCAAGGTTCTTTCGGCCGGCGCCACCGGCATCGGGTTGTTCAGAACCGAGTACCTCTTCCTGACTCGCTCCGACTTCCCAACGTTCGATGAGCAGTATGAGGCTTACTCGCTGGTCCTGCGAAAGATGGGGGATAAGCCGGTTGTCATACGCACCTTCGACATGGGTGGCGATAAATTCCCCGGCATGCGGGGCTCCCTTTTCGAATCCAATCCTTTCCTGGGATGGCGCGCGATACGTTTCTGCCTCGACAGGCCGGCTGTATTCAAAGTTCAACTCAAAGCCCTCCTCAAAGCCTCCAGGTGCGGCCGGCTCGAGATACTTATCCCCATGATCTCCAATTACGAAGAGTTGATCGCCACCAAGAAAATAATCGAGGAGTGCCGGGCAGAGCTTGAAGCGGAAAATGTGCGGTTGCCCAAGAGAATCCCGATCGGCATTATGCTCGAGGTCCCCTCGGCGGTGATGATTGCCGAGCACCTGGCTCCTGAAGTCGACTTCTTTTCGATCGGGACCAACGACCTCATTCAGTATACTGTGGCGGTTGACCGCGACCACGAAATGCTCTCCCGACTCTACCAGAGCTTTCACCCCGCGGTACTCTCGCTTATCAAAGCCTCCGTCAAGGCCGCGAATCGATACCGCAAGCCGGTTGCAGTCTGCGGCGAAATGGCCGCCGACCCTCTGGCCGCCGTGCTGCTCATAGGACTTGGCGTCAACGAGCTCTCCGCCAGCTTCCAGATGACCGGGATACTCAAGAAAATCGTCCGCTCCATCACATACTCAGGGGCGCGAAGGATAGCGTCCCGAGCTTTAGCCATGAAGACTCACGCCGAAATCGAATCATACCTGAAAAATGAAATCGCCCGTGTATTCCCCGATATCACGACAGTGATACAGTTTTCCAGACGATCTCAAGATACGCCGCTGCGGCAGAACGTGAAGGCTCCGACTGGAATCGAAAGCCCGACCTCTGGGGAGAGGAGTTCCAATGGATGACATCATGCAACTCAAGATGGCACTCGATTCTCGCGACATGTACGGCATGATCGCCGGCATGCCCGACCACTTGGAGGAAGGCTTGGCCATCGGCCGTTCGGTCGATCTGCGGAATCTCGAGGCGGAAACGTTTCATTCGGTCCTGGTGGCCGGCATGGGAGGCTCGGCCATAGCCGGCGATATCGCGAAAAGCTACCTGCTCGACCAACTTGATATTCCACTTTGGGTCTGCCGCCATTATGATATGCCGGAATTCGTCAACAAGAGGACCTTGGTCATCGCCTCGTCGTATTCCGGCAATACCGAGGAAACCTTGTCGGCCTACGATCGCGCTCTGGACAGGGGCGCCAGGGTCATTGCCATCTCTACCGGCGGCAAACTGGCGGAAAAAGCCGCAGCCGATGACGTCCCCTTGATGAGGATTAAGCCTGGCCTTCAGCCGCGGGCCGCCCTGGGTTACTCTCTGGCTCCACTCCTGATGGTCCTCTCCAGGTTCGGCCTTTGCCAGGATCAGGGTCATGATATCCTGGTCGCGGCCGCCTCGATGAGGCGTTGGGCAAAAGCTTACGCGCCCGACAGCGTTGATAATCCTGCTCTGCAACTCGCTCGTGAGTTGCGTGGAACGATTCCGATAATCTACGCCGGGTACGATCGTTTCGACGCGGTGGCTTATCGCTTCAAATGCCAGGTCAACGAAAACGCCGAGACCCCGGCTTTCGCCAACGTATTCCCGGAGTTCAATCACAACGAATTGGTTGGCTACCGCGGGCTTTACGGTCTTAACGATACCTTTTCAGTGGTAATTTTAAGGGACAATCAGGATCACAGACGTATCAAAGCCCGGATGGACATCGTGACGCTTCTCTTGAAGGAAAAGGGGATAAAGGTATTGACTCTGGAATCGCATCCCGGATCGGAACTCGAAAGAATATTCTATTTCATCCAGCTTCTCGATTTCGCAAGCTATTACATGGCCCTGCTCAATGGTCTCGACCCATACCCCGTCCAAGCCATCGATCACTTGAAAAATGAATTATCAAAGGTGAATTGAGGTCTTTGTGAGAGCAATAATTCCCGCCGCCGGAATCGGCACTCGCCTGAGGCCGCACACGCACACCGCCCCCAAGGCGCTGTTACATGTCGCCGGCAAGCCGATCCTGGGCCACATCATCGACGAGCTCCGCGCCTTCGGCATACGCGACCTGGTCTTCGTCATAGGTTTCATGGGTGACAAGATTGTCGACTACGTTCAGAAAAACTACAAGCTCAAGGCCCAGTTCGTCACGCAAGAGGAGCTCAAGGGTCTCGGCTGGGCGATCTACCTGACACGCGAATATATCGGCGACGAGCCGGTGCTTATCATCCTGGGCGATACGATTTTCGAAACCGATCTGAATCAAGTCATCGGCGGCGAATACGATTCCATCGGCACTAAGACGGTCGATGACCCCCGCCGCTTCGGTATCGCCGAGACCGACGGCAAGTTTGTGACCGCCCTGGTCGAAAAGCCGGAGAAACCGGCCTCTAACCTGGCCCTGGTTGGCATTTACTACATCAAATCGACCGGGCTATTCAGGCAGTGCCTCGATGAGTTGGTACAAAATCAGATTACAACGCTCGGCGAGTATCAACTTACCGACGCCCTCGGACTGATGGTTAAGCACGGCGCCAGGATAACCACCTTCAATGTCGAGGGCTGGTTTGACTGCGGCAAGCCTGAAGCGATGCTGGCCACCAACCGCTACCTCCTTTCGCAAATCAAGTCGACTGACAGTCGTGCAGGCAACGTCATCGTCCCGCCGGTCTTCATCGCCCCCTCGGCGGTGCTGGAAAACTCCGTGGTCGGCCCCTATGTTTCCGTGGCCGATGATTCCCGCATCATTCGCTCGATCGTGCGCGATTCCATCATCTCCGAGGACGCCGAGGTGGTCGACTCCATGCTCGAATCGTCGCTGGTCGGCAATCACTCGCTTCTGACCGGCCACTACCAGAAGGTTAACCTCGGCGATTCATCGGAAATCGGCTATTGATGGAATTTTGAGGAGCGCGATCGTACTGAGCCGTATCCGGTTTCTCCGCGCGACAGGAATTTCTTGACAGGCGCATCGTCGATATTTAAATTGACGCCTTCTATCTAAAATGCGAATTGATAAATTTGCATGCGTCATGATGGGGCCGGCATGACAACATCCCGACGCAAAATGACGTAATTTCTTGGAGGCACAGTGAGTACCGATAAATACCTTTTCACCTCGGAATCGGTAACGGAGGGGCACCCCGATAAGGTCTGCGACCAGATATCGGATGCCATCCTTGACGATGTCCTCAGGCAGGATCCCAACGGCCGTGTGGCGTGCGAGACTTTTATCACGGTCGGCCTCGTTATTGTCGGAGGTGAAATCACAACCAACGCTTATGTCGATGTCAACGGGCTGACGCGGGATATACTTAAGAGAATTGGCTATACTGATTCAAAGTACGGCTTCAATTATAAAACCTGCGGCATACTCAACTCCATCGGGTCGCAGTCACCCGACATCGCCCAGGGGGTCGATACCGGAGGCGCCGGCGACCAGGGGCTCATGATCGGTTACGCCATCAATCAAACCAAGGAACTCATGCCCATGCCGATCAGCCTGGCTCACAAACTCTCGATCAAACTTTCGGAGGTTAGGAAGGCCGGCATCTTGCCGTTCCTCGGCCCTGATGGCAAAACCCAGGTCACGGTCGAATTCGTCGACGGCCGCCCGAGCAGGGTCGATACCGTTCTGATCTCCTCTCAGCATACCGCGGACATTCTCGACAACACCGGCAAGAAGATCACTCAGACGGCCAAGGACGAGATAATCCAGGAGGTCGTTCTGCCGGTTATCCCGCGCGAGATGCTCGACCGCAACACAAAATACCTCGTCAACCCCACCGGCAAATTCGTCATCGGCGGCCCGCAATCCGATACCGGCATGACCGGCCGCAAAATCATAGTCGATACATACGGCGGATCGGCCCCTCATGGCGGCGGCGCATTTTCCGGCAAGGACCCCACCAAGGTCGACCGCTCGGCGACCTACATGGCGCGTTACATCGCCAAGAACCTGGTCGCCGCCGGCCTTTGCGCCGAATGCATGGTGCAGTTGGCGTACGCTATCGGGATTCCCGAACCGGTTTCGGTCATGGTTTTTACTAATGGCACCGGCCTGGTGCCCAACTCCAGGCTGACCGAATTGGTGAGGAAACATTTCGACCTCAAGCCGCGGGGGATTATCAGAGAGCTCGATCTGCTCAGGCCGATCTACTGCGAAACCGCCGCATATGGGCATTTCGGCCGCGAGGATAAGGGCTTTACATGGGAAAAGACGGATAAGATTGACGCTTTGATAAAGGATGCTTGATGATGACAAAAACCAGGATCGATTACGATGTTAAAGACCTGAAACTGGCCTCCTCCGGCAAAAACAGAATCGAGTGGGCGGAGAAATTCATGCCGGTGTTGCGTTCGATTAAGGACAGGTTTGCCAGGGAAAAACCGCTCAAGGGTGTCAAGATGGCCTGCTGCCTGCATGTCACCACCGAGACGGCCAACCTTATGATAACTCTCAAGGCCGGCGGCGCCGAGGCCTACCTCTGCGCCTCCAACCCGCTCTCCACGCAGGATGATGTCGCGGCCTCCCTTGTCGCCGACTATAAAATTCCCGTCTTCGCAGTACGTGCCGAGTCAAATGATGTCTATTACCAGCATATCGATGCTTGCCTCGACCCGCACCCGTCCATCACCATGGATGATGGCGCCGACCTGGTCAGCACACTTCACACCAAGCGCCGCAATCAGGCTCCCGAAATAATCGGCAGTTCCGAGGAAACCACCACCGGCGTCATCCGCCTCAAGGCGATGGAGAAAAAAGGCGTTCTCCTCTTCCCGGTTCTGGCAATCAACGACTCCAATACCAAGCATCTCTTCGACAATCGCTACGGCACCGGGCAATCCACCATCGACGGTATCATGCGGGCCACCAATATCTTGCTGGCCGGCGCCACTCTGGTCGTGGCCGGTTACGGCTGGTGCGGACGGGGTGTCGCCAGGCGCGCCTCCGGCATGGGCGCCAACGTCATCGTCTGCGAGGTCAACCCCCTGCGTGCCCTGGAGGCCGTCATGGATGGCTACCGTGTCATGCCGATGTCCAGGGCGGCGCGGATCGGCGACGTTTTTGTTACATTAACCGGTGACATAAATGTTATAAGAACAGAGCATTTCAAGGTGATGAAAGACGGCGCCATCGTGGCCAACTCCGGCCATTTCGACGTTGAAATAGATCTCAAATCGCTCGACAGACTCTCGAAAAAGAAACGCGAAATCCGCGCCAATGTGGTCGAGTACTCGTTCGACGGCAAACGCATTTTGGTCTTGGGCGAGGGCAGGCTCGTAAACCTGGCCGCGGCCGAGGGTCACCCGGCCTCCGTCATGGATATGAGCTTTGCCAATCAGTCGCTGGGCGCCGAATGGCTCCTCAAGAATGCGTCACGGCTCGACAAGAAAGTCTATGCCCTGCCGGCCAGGATCGACATGGAAATCGCCCGGCTCAAGCTGGCCTCGATGGGTATCGCCATAGATAAACTTTCGCCCGAACAACGACATTACCTAACTTCATGGGAGTTAGGAACTTAAGTTAGTTAGGGCGGGATTTTCCGGCAGGCCCTCTGATGAGTCCCGAAAGTCGACAATTTTCTTCTCAATTTTCGCCCGCGGTTGCCGATTAAATAATTGTCAGCGCTTTTAACTCATTCAGGAGGATTTGCATGCCAACGGGCGTGGTAAAATGGTTCGACGAGAAGAAGGGCTTCGGCTTTATAAAGCCGCCGGACGGTGGAAACGATATCTTCGTCCACTACTCCGCAATCAGGGATGACGGATTCAAAACCCTCATCCAGGGCCAGAAGGTCGAGTACAATTTCACAATGGGACCGCGGGGGCCTCAGGCCACGGAGGTGTTGAAAGTCTAATACCGATTGAAATAAAAATCTACAGATCCCGGCCTTGATGTAACAGGGTCGGGATTTTTTTGTCGAAAAACAAGAGGGGCACGATTCCAATTCGCGCCCCCTTGGTTTCTGTTGGTCCCCTGAGATGAGGAGGCTTGATCCTACCGGTTCTTGCTTTGGCTCGGCTGCATTTCGTGGAATGACTTGATCTGTTGCGGAGTCAGCTTGTCGACCCTGGTCACCCGGGCCTTGTTGCGGACTATTCCCGGTACATAGCCGCGCGCCTCGCTGTCGCTCTCGGCCTGGACAATTGCGTACCCCGTGTGATCGCCGGCCTGGCATCCCCAATGCCACTGGTCAAGCTGCTCGGGCCCCTTGTCGGCAACCGCGTCCAGCGCATTGAGGCACTCCTCCTTGGTGTGCGGCGATGAAATGAAATAAGTTGATCCTGTCATAAAACCTCCCCTTTTTTGGTTATTGCAGTTTCTCTATTTCGAACACGACCCCCATAGGGTCGCGCGAGCGGGCCGGCATTCGGCTGACCGATTACGGCACCCCTGGGATTTTTGGAATGGCCTGCGCGCTAATGCCCCTTGCTCTCGGCGTGCTTCTCGTGAAACTGCTTTATCTGGGCCATCGTAAAATTGTCAACCTTGACCGCCCTGGCCTTGGAGCGGAGCGACTCCGGTACGCTTGAAAGCGCCGATTCCTCGGTCTCGGCTTTTAGAAAAGCGTAACCGGTGTGGTCGCCGGCCATGCAGCCCCAGTGCCAGTTGCCAAGGCTCTCCTCGCCTTTCATTGCAACGGCGTCAAGCGCCGACAGGCATTCCTCCTGGGTATGCGGCGAGATGATTAGATAAGTTGCCTTCTCCATTGCTTGAGCCTTTTCAGCTTTGGCCTTGGCCATGTCATCCGAAAAGGCTGGCGAGCTGATGAGAAGAAATAGGGCCAAAAACCCCGCCATGATGGCGACTGTGGCCCAATTCGATTTGTAACGCATGAATCTCCTCCTTTGATTATTAGATTTGTCCACGGAAATGAGAATCCATGGAGTCGACTGACTCGAACCTGATAAGCCCCTCGGGCTCTTGCTTGTGTTGAATAACCTGTTAATTCCTGCCGACCGGGACCTTTTCCTGGCTCTTGGACCTGATATAACCGGCTATCTGTTGCACCTCATCCTTGAACTGATCGAAATCGACCTGCAGGCCGTTGATATACGCGCTCCAGCCGGCGCTCGATTTGGCGAAATGTATGGCGTCCTCGATCTCCTCCGGCGTGGCGCCGTTGAGCCTGGCCGCCTCGGTGTGAAAATAGGCGCAGTAGCGGCACTTCGTCACGGCCGCGATCCCCAGCCCGATTAATTCCCGATACTTGTTCGGTATCGGACCTTCCTCGAACTGCACGCGCTTGAAAAGCCGCCACTCCATTTCGAGCGACGAGTCGGGGATGGCCTGGAAAAAGGTCGGCACCAGGCCGAACATCTCCTCGATCTCCTTATAGACCTGTTGTCGATTCATGGGAATCCTCCTTGTTCGCGGAATCTGCGGAGCGAATTCACCGGTTCGGCCCCGGCAGGTTGCCGAAAACGCTTGTTGGGATAGGTTAAAGTTATTTTATGCGGTTATACTAAGCATCGCGCGGTTTGGTTGTCAAGATAATTATGAAATTTATAATCAATTTCAATATATGATAGGGGATAATATTCTCCACCAAAGCGAGGCGGCCGCCCGAGTGCCGCCTTCCATCTTGGTGATATATGGCCAATCACTTCATGAGCGTCAGCTTGGCAATTCCGATTCGTGCCCCGCTATCCAGCCTGGCGAAATATATCCCCGACGGCATTTCGGCGGCGTCCCATATAATGCGATGCTCGCCGGCTGCCAAGACCCCATCAGCCAGCGTGGCCACCCTCTGGCCGGCAAGATTGTATATCGAGAGTTCCGTCGCGATCGGCAAATCGACCGCAAAATTGATTGTCACCCTGGCATTGAAGGGGTTGGGGAAACATTCCAAAATCGCCGCTTTCTTCGGAATCGGCCCTTCATTGTCCACGCTCACCGGCATCACGATACTTACCTGGGCCTCGCTGTCCGGGATCGAATATTCGCCGCAACTGGTGCGCGCAAAGACCGTGTAATAGGCCGTCTGACCGGGCAATACCAGGTCGTATAAATATTCCTGCTCTCTCGCCTCGAGAAGAAGCTCGCCGTCGAACGGCGTCTGCGGAAATCCGGTTGTGCTCTTGCGCAAGATCACCTGGTCGAATACCGTGAACCATATGGGATTGGTCCAGTAGATATTTACGTAGCCGCCCGACAGTTCGGCTCTGGTCCCTATCACTTTCAGCCCCGGATTCTCTATCCTGTTGGGTGCCCCGCGCGATGGAAAACCCTCGGAAAAACCTATCGAGGATGCATCGTCGAAGCCGGTGTAATAATAAAAGTTCATGGTATCCGGCCCGCCATTGGGGAAACGCATGAAAGAGACATTCTCGCCATGATTGCTCGACCAGCCAACCTGGTCTACGAGCGCCTCCGAGGCGTTTAACAGATAGACATTGTCGCATCCGGGCGACAGGCCGAAACCGCCCGGAAACAGGCGCTCGTCCAGCACATAGTGGCCGTGGCGGGGGATAATCGTAGATGAGGGGACATAATGCCGGTTGTCGCAGACAATCTGCCAGCCGGAGATATCGACCGGCGCGTTTGAACGATTGTAAAGCTCCACAAAGCCGCAACCCTGTTCCCAGGTGCCATGGGCATTTATCTCATTAATGACAACTGAAGTCTGCCCCCAATTGCATGGGGCGGCTTCTCCCCACGTGCCCGGCGAAGTTGCCACGCTGAAGTTCATTTCTCCGTTGTGCCAATGTGTCCACTCGGCCGATTCACCGGCAACCGGCGGAACTGCATAGACACCCCTGCAGCCGAAACCGATTGCTATGTACATGGCGTCAATTACGATACTGTCCCCCTCGGGATTGAAGCTGAAACCCGATGTGTTGCCGCTATCCAGCACAATGGATTGCCCTGAGTGGGAAAAGACGCCGTTGTCAACAACGACATTCCCGCCGATCGTATGAATTACCAGTCCTGATAGATTCAAGGAATCCTCGGCGTAGCAGGTCAGCTCGATCCACGGCGGCGACGTGGAATATTCCGATACGTTGAATGGCGGTATCGGGTTTGCATTTGCCAGCGCAAATCCCGCCACGATCATCACCGAGATAATAATTACCTTCCTCATAAAATCACCTCAATCCCATCCTGTTTTTCGGCTCCCAACTTATTTCCATGTCTCTTGACGGCATGAAATTTATGCGATGCGCCAGATATTTGCAGTAATGCCCTCCCTCGAAAATGCTGTCGGCCTCCGGCCAGACATTCACATCGGTGAAATCCGCCGGCACGATAAACTCGTAGGTCGCCGTCTCGAGCGGCTGGCCCCACGACCTTGTCGAGGTCAATATATATCGCGCCGAATGCCCCAGTATCCTTTGCCTGTAGTCAAGCTCCCAGATTGTAACCGCATTCGG
>Ga0154764_1046_pt1 | contig 18790 bp, 19 predicted proteins | sample Rifle2008BG16ft_FD_105772 | JGI IMG/M metagenome (GOLD analysis project Ga0154764, IMG submission 105772) | candidate division Zixibacteria bacterium RBG_16_53_22
CGACGCCGGCTACAACGACGCAATAAATGTCGCCTGCCAAAAAGGAATAAAGATACCGATGAGGAAGGGGTAGGGCGCTCCGTGGGCGCCGATTGAAATGACTTTATGACTGAAAAAACCAACCACAGAATAATCATCGGTGATTCCCGTCAAATGAAAGAGGTTAATGACGAGAGCGTTCAATTGATTATTACTTCCCCTCCTTATTGGCAATTGAAGGACTACGGCGATCCCAATCAAATCGGTTTTGATGATACTTATGAAGACTATATCAATAATCTTAATTTGGTTTGGAGTGAATGTAATAGACTCCTGTCGCCGGGCTGTAGATTATGCGTAAATATTGGTGATCAATTTGCCCGCTCCGTTTATTATGGCCGCTATAAGGTAATACCAATCCGAACTGAAATTACTAAGTTTTGCGAGACCATCGGTCTTGATTATATGGGAGCTGTCATATGGCAAAAGGTGACCACTACCAATACGACCGGTGGCGCAACGATTATGGGCTCGTTTCCATACCCAAGAAATGGAATATTAAAAATTGATTATGAATTTATTTTGATATTCAAGAAACTAGGCACAGCTCCTAAGCCAACGCCCTATCAGAAGGAAAAATCAAAGCTTACTATTGATGAGTGGAATGAATACTTCGCGGGCCACTGGAATTTTAGCGGCGAAAAGCAGGATAAACATCTGGCTATGTTTCCCGAAGAACTTCCGCGAAGGCTGATTAGAATGTTTAGTTTTGTAGGCGATACTGTCCTCGATCCTTTTTTGGGAAGTGGGACCACGTCGCTTGCCGCGATGAATCTTGGCCGCAATTCCATCGGATATGAATTAAACAGAGAGTTTACTAACTTAATAAAAAGGAAACTGAGCTTATCCCATAATAATCTATTCTCGAAATCCGATATTGCGATATCGAATCAAGGAAATTTGATAATCGACTACGAGGCCATGATCGATAGCCTCCCATATAAATATATTGACACCAAGAAGATAAATAAAAAAATAGATCCGAGAAAAATAGTTTTTGGATCGAAAATTACCGGGGAAGAAGCAGACAAAACCGAGTATTATAGAATAAAAAGAGTTGTCGATGCCGACACAATTGAGCTAAACACCGGTGCAGTTATCAAGTTGATGGGGATTATTCCAAATCCCTTAAAAAGAGATGATGCAATTAACTATTTAGTTACTGCCTTAAAAGGACAGGATATTCTGTTGAAATTCGATAATACGAAGTATGATAAACAGAATTTCCTATTAGCCTACGTATATTTAAAAAATAAAACTTTCATTAATGCAAAATTGATTAAGGCGGGCTTGGCTCACCCTTCTAATGAATATAATTACAAATATAGGGATAAATTTCATAAATTTAACATTGTTCAATAAGGTGGAAAGTGCCGGTAATAAGAATTAAGAATAAGGAATTGGCTGGCCTTCTCGAAGCGACTCCTCCGGATTTTCCTAAATACGCTTCTCAAATAATCAATTTGGCTAATCAGAATTCGCAAGGCACTCGGCCCAAAGTCGTGGGGAAAATGTCTGAATTATTTGTTCAATCAAAAGCACGTAGTTTATCAGAATGGGAAGAATGGTATAAGGTAAACTGCCCGGAGGCCTTCGACCGGGCCACAGCGCGAATTTGGCCGATGGTTCAGCAGTTAAAAGAGGCTATCGCCAAAATTGATAAAGAAATGGTGCGGAGATGGATTGAGGATTTGGTCTTAGTTAAGACGTTTGTAGGCTTGAGATTCCAGGAGGCAATTTTAAAGAAAGTCTCCGAATTTTTGAGCAAGGATTATAGAATTTCGAGTTCAGCAGAAGAAAGCCAGGGAATTGATGGGTGGATTGATAATTCCCCCGTTTCGATAAAGCCCATTACATATAAAGTAAAAATGGCGCTTCCCGAGAAAATTACTTTCCTTATGATTTACTATTCAAAGGAAAAAGATGGTATCACAATCGAATTTGAATAATCCGCGGTCAGAGCAAGTCGTCAAGACTCGACTCTTACGAGCTCTGACTCGCGAAGGAACCGCCACGCACATTTCAATGAGGAATTGCTAACATGCCCATTGCCGCCGCATCTCTCATCATTAAAAACGCCTCGCAATTGGTGACGTTGCACGACCACAAGAAACTTGGTCCCAAGCATGGCGCGGAAATGGCCGACCTCAACATCATTAAGAATGGCGCAGTCGCCATTTCAGGCCGGCGCATCGTGGCGGTCGGGGAATCGAATAAGATTCTCAAGCAGGTCAAGACCACCAGGAAAGTGCGCGTCATTGACGCCGGTAAACGCGTGGTCACGCCCGGTCTGGTCGACCCGCATACGCATCCGGTGTTTGCCGGGCAGCGGGCCGCCGAGTTCGAACAACGTATCGCAGGAAAAACATATATGGAGATCGCCGCGGCTGGTGGTGGTATCATCTCAACTGTGGCGGCTGTCCGCAAGGCCACCAAAAACGCTCTCAAAGACAATGGGCGTAAGATACTCGACCGCATGCTCACATATGGCACAACCACTATCGAGGCCAAGTCGGGGTATGGCCTCACTACCAGCGGTGAACTTAAGCAGCTTCAGGCGATCAAGGAGCTCAATGAGGAACATGAAATCGACCTTGTTCCGACCTTTCTTGGCGCCCATGAGATCCCGCCCGAATACAAGGGCAGTCCTGATGATTACGTGGCCCTGGTCTGCTCCGAGATGATTCCGAAAATAGCCGACAGAAACCTGGCGGTCTTCTGCGACGTTTTCTGCGAAAAGGGGGTGTTCACTCCCAAACAGACCAGAATCATTCTGCAGACGGCCCAGGCTTATGGACTCAAGATCAAGCTCCATGCCGATGAGCTCTCCAATACCGGCGGCGCCGAGCTGGCCGCCGAATTCGGCGCCGTATCGGCCGACCATTTGGTCTTTGTCGGAGAGGAAGGTATACACCTGATGCATAAGGCCGGGGTTATTCCGGTGCTCTTGCCCGGAACGACGTTTTTCCTCGGAATGGAACGTAAGGCCCCGGCCCGGAAGATGATCGAGAAGGGGCTGGCCGTGGCGATCGGCACGGACTGCAATCCCGGCTCGTCCATGACCGAATCGATGCAGATTATCATGACACTGGCCTGCCTGGAATATAAGATGTCCCCCGCCGAGGCGATCAGCGCCGCCACCATCAACGCCGCCTTTGCCATCGACAAGGGAAACGAGGTCGGCTCGCTGGCCCCCGGCAAGTTCGCCGATCTGCTGATCTGGGACGCTGAAGATTACCGGGAAATACCGTACCATTTCGGCGGTAATATGGTTGAAAGCGTGTACAAGAAGGGGATTAAGGTCCGTTGAAAAAAGCCTTATCATGGGCTGTCGTCTCTTCACTTCTCGTGTCGGTTGCCTGTGGCATCTACACCTTCTCGCCGTCGGCGCTGGGCAGCGTGAGATCATTGGCTATCCCGCTTTTCGAGAACGAGACGACCGAAAGCGGTATCCGCGAGCGATTGACCGACCAATTGGCTCAGGCTTTTGTCAACGATAATACCCTCAAAGTCGTTCGCGAACAACAGGCCGATGCTATCATGCATGGAAGCGTCGTATCTTACGTGCTTGACCCCTATTCCTACTCCCAGGCGGAGGTGGTCAGCGAATACATCTGCCGTATCGGACTGAATGTGACTTTCGTCAACCGAAAGACCGGCAAGGCAATTTGGGAGGAGAAGGGGATGACGAATTTCGGGATATACAATCCCGCCACCGAGACCGAGGAAGACGGCAAGGCGCGGGCTGTCGCTAAATTAGTCGAGGACATACTTAATAAAACCGTCAAGGGATGGTAACGAAGAGGCTTTATGAAAAAGATATCAACCCTGATATTAATGACATCGGCGCTGGTTAACCTGTGGCCGATTCCCGCCGCGGCGGTCAATTCCAACGCCGGGACCGCGGCCTACACTTTTCTTAAAATCGGCACCGGGGCCAAGTCGCAGGGGTTGGGCGGCGCCTTCGTCGGTTTGGCCGATGATGCCACCGCTCTCTACTACAATCCGGCGGGGCTGACAGCTCGCGGCGAAGGTGAGCTTCTCTATGACGAGCTTCTGGACAAGCCTCTATACGAAATGCCCAAAAACCGCTTCACCGCTTCCTATATCAATTACCTCGTCGATTTCCAATATGGTTTTCTCGGTTATGTTCGTCAGCTCGATTCGTTGTCCTCGATTGGAGCCTCGGCGTCTTATCAAAATTACGGGACCTTCGATCGCCTCGACGCTGAAGGCGCCGAACTCGGCACTTTTGGAGCCTCCGATATCGCTTTGGCCCTGACTTATTCCAAGCGCCTGTCAGCCAGGTTTTCGGCCGGGATCACCGGCAAGGCGATTTTTGAGTCGATTGACGATAGCTCGTCAACCGGCCTTGCCGCCGATATCGGCCTTATGTATCTCATGTCAGCGGATGGTTCAAGCCGGTTGGGGCTGGCGCTGACCAACCTCGGCGCCCAGCTCGATGGCCTGACCGAGTCCCACAAAGACAAGCTTCCGACCAAGGTCGCCGCCGGGCTTTCGCATCGTCTGGTGGGCCTGCCGTTTCTGTTTTCGGCCGAAGCCGGGAAGCCATTCGACAATGATTTCTACGCCGCCCTCGGCATGGAGCTTGTCTCGCTGCGGCCATTCTTTGTGCGGATGGGATGGACCACACAGGGCAGGCAATATAGGGCCGGCGGCGATAACGATTTCGCGGCTGGATTGGCGGGCGGCTTTGGGGTGACATATAAGAATTATCAGATAGATTATTCATACTCATCATACGCCGATCTCGGCTCGGTCCATCGCATCTCGCTGGGCGCCGGATTTTGAAATAGCGAATAGCGAATAGCGAGTAGCGAGTAGTGAGTAGTGAGTAGGCAACAGGCAATAGGCAATAGGGAGAAAGAAAAGACTGTAGGTCGGGTTTATGTAGCGAGTCCATTTGGACGAGCAGAGAAACCCGACATCGGGGCAGGATAGAAAGACCGCATCATCGGCAAAAACAGATCTGCATCACTCATGAAAATCTTCGGTTACGCGATAACAGCATTTTTCCTCTTGATGGTGATTTGGCCTCCGTTGGTCAGGGCGCAAACCGATAGCAGCCTGACAGTCAAGGTGGAATACAAAGAGGGGACCGTGCGAATCCAGAAACCGGCCTCTGAGGGTTGGCTGACTGCGGATAGCGGGATGATTTTATTCGAACAAGATAAGATAAGAACCAACAAGGATTCCAGGGTTTCGCTTGAATTTCTCGATGGCCGGAAAATTCGGCTCGGGTCTGCGACTACCCTTTCATATTCCAGTGCCCAAAGTGATGATTCATTGCCGGCGTTTACGTTTTTCCCCGGGCCCGGCGACATCTGGATGAATGTCGGTTCGCAGGATCCTGGGGACTCCATGCCGGCAGCACAAGTTTTTGCCTGCGCCGCTCATTTCAGAAAAGGCTCAACTCTGATAGCACCCACGATCGATTCGCTGCCGGCAATATTCCGCATGGAAATCGGTGTCGACAGCACTATGGAGCTCAAGGTTTATCGGGGAGCGATAAACGTCTCTTTCGAGCCTATTGAGTCGGCCGTCGATTCCCTCGATTCGATGAAATTCTCCGAAAACAGCGCCCCTGAGGTTCAAGGCGATATTCTTCTTGGTGAGCGCCCCGTCATGGTCCGTTCATATCAGAAGCTCATTTTGACATCGAGTGGAGAGATTGTTTATAAGGGGGCATTTGCCCCGAGCGATCCCGATGAACTGACCGACTGGGTCGAATGGAACCTCTCTCTCGACAAACCGGCGCGATGATTATTGCATCGGTGGTTAGAAAAAAAAGAGTCAGGTCGCAGCCTACCCAGACGGGTCCGTATGGACGGCCCGCCCGAGGGGGCAGGGGTGACCTGACCTGCTTCTTGTTTTTTCACCGTAATTATTTCAATGCTGCGCTATCGTCTTGCGAGCCCCGGTGACTGCGGCCTGGGAGTTTTTCCACCTTGACGCGCTTGACTCGGTGCCCGTCCTTCTCGATCACCGTCATTTTCAATCCGGCGACTTCCGCCGTCTCTTCCAATGCCGGGAGATGGCCCAGGGCGTTTATCACCATTCCGGCGACCGATTCGTAATCGCCATCGGGGCGCCTGACTCCGAAGCGCTCGCAAATAGCCTCGGCGTCAACCGAACCCTCGACAATGGCCGTACCATCGGCCTTCATCATGATCTCGTCCTCCTCGACATCGTACTCGTCCTGAATCTCGCCCACAATCTCCTCGAGGATATCCTCGAGCGTGATGATTCCGGCCGTGCCGCCGAACTCATCGAGCACGATTGCCAGGTGCGTCTTGCGTTTTTGCATATCTTTGAGGATCTCGGAAATCTTCTTGGAATCGGGCACGAACAGCGGGCGGCGCATGATATCCCTGACTATGATAAGGCCCTTGTTCTGGAATATGGTCACTAGATCGCGCACGTGGATCAGGCCCTTGATGTTGTCGAGGTTTTCCTCGTAAACCGGAAGGCGGGAATATTGTTCGATACTGGTGATTTTGAGGATTTCCTCGGGGCTGGCATTTATCTCGACAGCGACAATCTCGGTTCTGGGTGTCATGGCGTTCCGGGCCACAGTATCCGAGAATTCGAATACCGAATGAATCAACTTATGCTCCGATGGTTCGAAAACGCCATGCTGCATTCCCTCCCAAAGGAGTATTTTGACCTCTTCCTCAGTCACCGCGCTCTCGCGGCGGGCCTCAGGGGAGATCCCCATTATGCGCAGGCAGATGTTGGTTGACCACGACAGGAAATTGATGAAAAGGCCCAGGACCTTGAGCGACCACCAGGTGCCCGGCCCCACCCAGAGGGCGATCCTCTCAGAATAACGTATGGCCAACGCTTTCGGGACCAGTTCCGCCAACACCAGAAACAGATATGAAATTACTCCCACCACAAGGATGATTGAAAGAGAGCTGCTGTACCTCTGGACGATCGGCAGGTTGATCGATTCCACCAGGGGTTTTATGACAATAATGGCGGTCGCGCCTCCCAGAGCGCTGGCCGCCGATGCTGTCACGGTCATCCCTACCTGGACGACGGCGAAGAATTTGTCGGGGTCGTTTTTCAGGCGTTCTACGAATGCCGCCCGATTGTCGCCTGCCCTGGCCAGTTCCTTAATGCGGCTTTTGCGTATAGCGATGACCGCGATCTCGGAGGCCGAAAAGAATCCCGATACGAATACAAGTATAATGATGAGGACAATTTCTAACCAGAACTTTAGATCCATCTACGGTTCCGCATTAAAAACCGCTTCGTGCGTACTCCTCGAGCTTGGCGATCCTGTCCTCGACCGGCGGGTGCGTTGAAAATAGCGAGGCGAAACTTCTGCCTGAAAGCGGATTGACGATGAACATGTGCGATGTTGCCGGATTGTTATGCATCGGCATGCGCAGGTTCATGTTGTGCAGCTTGGCCAGGGCCGAGCCCAGCGCCCGCGGCTTATGGGAGATCTGCGCCCCGGTGCGATCGGCTCCATATTCTCTCTGACGGGAGATGGCCATTTGAATCAGCATGGCCGCAATCGGCGCCAGTATGGCAACCAGCAGAAGCACGATGACATTGCCGCCGCGGTCATCGTCATCGCCGCCGCCGATGAATGGCATCCAATGGGCCATATACGCAATATATGAAATGGCGCCGGCTATGGTGGCGGCGATAGTGCTCACCAATATGTCACGGTTCTTGACATGCCCCAGTTCGTGGGCCATGACCGCCGATAATTCATCGTCATCGAGCAGGTCCAGGATTCCCTGCGTGGCCGCCACGGCGGCGTGACGGGGATTTCGGCCGGTGGCAAATGCGTTCGGGGTAGGATTGGGCACGATGTACACTTTCGGCATGGGAAGGCCTGCCATCTGAGCGACCTGCCTGACGATGCCGAACAACCTCGGATTGTCCTGTTCGCTTATTTCCCTGGCTCGATATGTGGCCAGCACGATTTTATCGGAAAACCAATAGGCGCCAAGATTCATGACCAACGCCATAATAAAGGCAAACGTGGCTCCACCCTGGCCGCCGACAAGGTAGCCGATGGAGATAAAAAGCACTGTCAAGACTATGAATAACAGAGCGGTTTTAATACCGTTCATACTCACCTCCAGATTAATGCAACATAATCCTTAAATAGTTCTCAGTCAAGGCAAAACCGGGAATTGCCGTTACCTGTTCCCTAATAACGATCTATGGAGTATCGATTTATTATATTCGCAATGAGGCGATCGCCTTCGTGAAATCGACCTGCCTATTTTCTCCTCGTGGCCCAGGCGATCTTGAAATGCGAGAGCACCGGCAGCCCCCGGTGCGCCTTTAGAATCGCCAGGAATTGAATAATAATCCAGACCCAATAAACGATTGTGTATCTTTCGAGCACCTGGGCATGAAGGATATTCCAAACCCTGGGGCCGATATCGTAATTCCCTATCAGGGGCAGGACTATCTGGCTGGCCTCGTATTGGAAAAAAATCTGCGAAAACCACAAAATGAAAAGCCCGGCCGCCTCGTGCCACTTGAAATTCATATTCGAAAGCAGAACGAATCCCAGAATCCCCTGCGTGGCGGTCAACATGATCTCGGCCCGATGCGCCCAATCGAAAGGGATACCGGAAATCTGCCCGAGCGAGATGCAGAATATGATCGGGATAATCGATATGAGCAACGTCAACTCGGCTATTCCCGAGGAGACCATGTTCATCAGGGCCATCGGCGCCTTGACAATGCTCTTAGCCCAGTAGAATGCCGAGATCTTCTCCGGAAATTCAGATAGAAACGGCGCCAGCCACTGGATCAGCATGAAGGCGGGGACACCCAGGACAATCGAGAGCCCCAGCGCCGATTCCAGGAATGGCCCGGCCACCAGTATGATCCCCACGCCCCCCACGATAAAACAGGCCCAGATGAGAAAGTTCCGATAAGCTTTTTTTCGCGTCAGTATATATCTTGGAACCATCTCGAGGTCGCTGATATGTTCTTCACCCTTGGGAGGAAGTTTCAAGAGCAGCGTGATATAAGAACCGTATAGCACCAAGAGGAAAAAGGTATCGAATAATGAGAGGAATCCCTTTAGGACGATCACGAAAGCGTAAATCGACCCTGCCAGCAGTCCAATCAACTCTACCGAATGTTCGCTCTCGAGATTTATCTCGGCCACTTGCAGGCGGCCGCTTTTCCTCAAGTTAAATATGACGGTCGTGGTGTAGATTAGCGGCCAGCCCAGCCCGACCAGCAGCCGGAGCGCGCCGGTGAAATTGGCCGTCATCAGCCCGATATTGGCGGGAGTCGGATTGCTGCCGGCGTTCCAGGCGATAAAGCCCTCGACCGCAAACTCCGGCAATGTCTGGATCAGCGCCAGCATCGTGAGGGCGAATGCCTGCGACACCAGAAACTGCGCCGATTCCGCGCCCCAGGCGATGATGAGGGCGGCGAACACCATCGCCGGAAATGTCCAAATGGATTGCAGGGCCGACGAGCGCGCGGCCTCCCCGGTAATGTGTTCTATGTCTTTAATCATCTTCCCCCGACCCTGAGCATGCGGGAATGTCCCTTATCCACGAATTATCTTCAAGATAATATCGGAGGCCGCCAAAATGCCGATCAGTTTATTATCCCTGACCACCATTATCCGCTCCGTATTCCTGGAGAGCATCATGGCGGCGGCCTCGACCGCCAGGGCGGTTTCGGTAACGGTGGGGATATCTTTGCGCATGATGTCCTTGACGCTGATATTGTCCTTGTGGCGGAGAATCTCCTCGAATGGCTCGAGCTCGGGACGATTCGCAATCAGCTTTTCGTAGCCCGGCAGAGCCGATTTTATCAACTCCTTGCCCGAGACTTCCCCGAGAAGCTTTCCATCCTCATCTATGACCGGCACGCCGTCGAAATTGTATTTGAACATTATGTTGACCACCGTCTTAAGTGAATCGTCGGGCCTGACCGCCACCACCTTGTCCGACATGATATCGGCCACGGTCAGTGCGGTTTTGATATCGATAGCGGCTTCATCGATAATGGCGATCAGCTCACGCGGCGATTTTGCTGCCGAAAGGCATTCCAACATTCCCTGACGGCGGGCCAGGTTGGCCAACCCGGATAGGGTCTGCAGATAGAGCTTGGAGATGTTCCTGGGGGTCAACAGCAGGCAGATCACTCTTATAGGGGTATCGTCGGGCCCCTTATCCTTTACGCCCTCTTTGATGATGCCGATGGCGATATGCAGATCGGTAACAACGTCGGTGCGGGCGTGAGGGAAGGCGAATCCGCGCCCGAACGAGGTCGACCCCAGGTCTTCGCGCTCCAATACTGCGTCCAAAATCGCCTGTTTGTCGCTATCGGCGAATTTTCTGCAAAACAGGTCGGCCAATTCCTTGACAGCGTCGAATTTGGTTTCGGCCTTGATATCGACATCGATAAGGTCTGGATCGAGGAAGTCGGCCAGGTTCATAAGTGATTAGTCGATCTCCTTGTTCCGGCCCCGTTGGAATGGAATCTGCGTTATGTCGCTTCGGCCGGCCGAATTTATTACGGCAAATTCCTTTGGCGAGGATACTCCGCCGGAGACGATGAACTTCAGGCCATCCTCGATGCTCATACTGAGCACCTTGATATCCTCCGGAGGAAGCAAGATTGGTGTTCCGGTAAAGGGGGTCGGCGTATTCGGTATAAAAACCGTGCAATATTCTCTTTCATCCGATGATCTTATCTTTATCCGGTTGACCAGAAAGCCGATAGCATATATGCCCTGGCGCGGGTACTCCACCATGACCACCTTGTCGAATGTCCGCTTTTCGGGTACCGCTATACCTTCCACCAGTTGCTTGGATGCGGAATATACCGTCTTGAACAAAGGAATTCGGAGAATCATATACTCCCAGTAACGGAGCATTTTTTGTCCGAAGACATTGGTCGTGAAAATGCCGGCCAGGATTATCAAGATCAACGTAATAAGCAGGCCGATAAACGGAAATGCGAATTCCTGCCCGATCAGTCTTATAATGTGCGGCTTGAGGAAATTATCTATCGTCTCGATTACGAACTTGAGCACGGCGATCGCCACAAATAGCGGCACGATTACCAGGACACCGGAAATGAATCTGGTTTTGACCGTTTTTGCGAGTTCTTTCTTAAAATTCATCGAGGCTTAATATTCCTCAGGGAGCGGAAGGTGTCAAGCGGAAATGGCACGCAAAGGGCCACCACGCCCGTCGAGGGCGGTGCTGACCCTTCCGCCCGCGGGAGCGGCCGGCCGAAGCACGAGGCCGGCCGCTGCGGCGCCGATACGCTGTTGCCTGGCACGTGCCGGCGCCGCTCGCCCTTCGGGCGCCGCGGGCGGGCGCGTGACGCCGGGGCGCATAATAAGAGGGCGGACACGTGGGTCCGCCCCTACAAAATTATCGAACGCAATTAGAATTGCGGGAAAAACACCCTGGCCGCCTGGCTGGCCCAATCGTAAAAGATCGATGGCGCCAAACATATCAGGATGACGGCGACCCCGGAGGCAAAGATTCCGATGCCGAGCGCCGGGCCGTAATAGATTTTCGACTCGTCGGGATTTTCGTGAAAGAACATCTTGCGCACGATATTGGCATAATAAAAAAGCGATACGACCGACATCAAGATCGCAACTACGACCAGCCAGTATATATGCTCTTTGACGGCCGCCGCGAAAAGCCAGTATTTGCCCAGGAATCCCGCTGTCGGTGGGATACCGATCAAAGAAAGCATGAAAATCGCCATCATTACGGTGACCATTGGATTGCGTCTTATCATGCCGGCGTAATCGTCGATCTGGTCGGAGCCGGTCATGTTGGAGAAACCGATCGCCACCATAAAAGCGCCGATATTGGCGAACAGGTAAGCCATCAGAAAAATCATCATACCCACGATCGAATAGCCGTTGACAGCGGAAAGGGCGACGAACACATAGCCGATTTGGGCAATCGACGAATAAGCCAGCATCCTTTTAATATTGGTCTGGGCGAGCGCCACGAAATTGCCTATGACCATAGCCAGCACGGCTACGATCTCCAGGATAGTTACCCAATCGGCGCTGGTTATCGCCAGGGGATTGAAGAAGATTCGCACAAACGCCACCAGCCCGGCGGCCTTGGATGCTACCGACAGGTAAGCCGTGACAGGGGTCGGCGCGCCCTCATAGACATCGGGGGCCCACATATGAAACGGCGCCGCCGCCAGTTTGAATCCGAATCCGGCGATCAGCATTACCTCGGCGAATATCAGCCCTGTATTCATGTTGCCGGCGCCGAGATCTCCGCCCCGAATATTCGATAGGTATGTTGTCCCGGAAAGACCGTAAAGCAGGCTGATACCGAATAAGAGTATTGCCGAGGATGCCCCCCCGATAATCAGGTATTTCAGCCCGGCCTCTGTCGATTTGAGATCTCGCTTCATATAAGCGGCCATTACATATAGAGGGATCGTGGCCAGCTCGAGCGATACATAGAGGGTCAACAGCTCGTTGGCGCCGGAAAGGAACATCATGCCGGTGGTGGCCATCAGCAGCAGGCCGTAGAACTCGCCCCTGTAATTGAAACGTATCTCGGCGAAATCGACGGAGGCCAGAATGGTCAGGAAAGCCGAGGCCAGAAAGATGAGATTAAAGAGGCGCCCGTAGTCGTCGGATAAATATGCGCCGGAAAATGCCTCGCCCCGAGGAATAACGATGGTCATGACACCGGCTATGACCAATCCCAGGAGCGAGAAATAAGCCAGTCCCCGGCGGCTCTTACCCCTGGGTACGAAATCCCACACCAGGACAACGACGGCCCAGGTGAATAGAAAAATTTGCGGAAGAATCAGAAGCACGTTCATGGTATTATCATCTTGACCAGGTTATCGACAGTTCCTCTAAGGAAAACATTCAGAATCTCGGGATAAACGCCGACCAAAATGGTCAGCGCTCCCAGAGGCGCCAAAGTGAATATTTCTCGTCCATTGATTTCGGTCAGGTTGTCCCAGCGGGTATTGAATTGCCCCAGGAAGATCTTCTGGATCATGCGCAGTATGTAGGCCGCGGTCAGGACCACGCCCAGGACCGCCACCAGGACTATCCATCGACTGACGAAAGCGGAATTATACGCTCCGACAAAAACCAGGAACTCGGAGACGAAACCGCTCAAGGCCGGCAGGCCCAGGGAGGCCATGGCAAACAGCGTGAACAATCCCGTGTAAACGGGAAGCTTGACTCCGAGACCGCCGAAAGCCGCGATTTCCCTGGTATGCGCCCTGTCGTATATCACGCCCACCAGAAGGAACAGCGCCCCTGTGATTACGCCATGAGAAAACATCTGGAACAAACACCCCGAGATCGCCATCGGGGTCAGGGCGGCGATACCGAGCATGCAATACCCCATGTGAGAGACCGATGAGTACGCCACCAGCTTCTTCAAATCCGTTTGCGCCATCGAGACCAACGCCCCATAGATAATCCCTATCAGGCCCAGCAACGCTATCGGAATAGAATAGGCAATTGCCGCCTGTGGGAACATCGGAAGACAGACTCTGAGCATGCCGTATGTCCCCATCTTCAGCAGGATACCGGCCAGGATTACCGAAACGGCCGTGGGTGCTTCCACATGGGCATCGGGCAACCACGTATGGAATGGCCAGACCGGCACCTTAATCGCGAATGCGATGAAGAATGCCGCGAACACCCACATCTGGAATGTATGGGCGTATGAGACGTTCTGCCTGATTAGCTCGAGCATATCGAGCGAGCCGGCAGCGAAATATAGCGCCAGGATGGCAACCAGCATGAAAACGGAGCCGAACAGCGTGTACAGGAAGAACTTGATGGCGGCGTATTCTCGTCGCGGGCCGCCCCAGATACCGATCAGGAAATACATCGGGACCAGCATGATCTCCCAGAATATGTAGAAGAGGAAGAAGTCGAGCGCCGAGAAGGTGCCCATCATGCCGACCTCGAGCAACAGGAACCAGGCGAAATACTCCTTGACCCTTTCCTTGATACCGAACGAGGCGATGATCGAAATGAATGAAAGGAGGCCAGTCAGGAAGAGCATCGGAACAGAAAGGCCATCGGCGCCCATCTGGTAATGGATCTTCACCTGCGGGAACCAGGCCAGGGGCTTGGCGAAATCAAAGACAAATCCTTGTGTCTGGCTGTGGATATTGAATAGCATGCCGGTGCCCATGGCCGAGAAATAGTACCAGACCAGGTAGATCGAGAGCACGAACGGCACGAACGAGAATAAGGCCGCGGTCCATCTGATGGCCCCGACCGATTCCCGTTTCAGAAGCAAAACCGCAATCACCCCAATCAACGGGATGAAGGTAATATATGTTAGAATGGGGTACGGAAACACCATCGGTTCCAAGGTTAGGCCTCCTTCATCAGATCAGCATTATAAAGATAAAGACCACGGCGCCGAGGAACACCACCAGCGCGTAGGTCTGCAATTGCCCGGTTTGTGTCTTGCGGATATTTCGTCCGAAAAACATCGACATGTAGCCGGCGCCGTTAACGGCCCCGTCGACAACATAAGTGTCGAACTTTTCATGCAGCCATGACAGCGCCAGTGTCAACTTACCGGCGCCGTTGACCATGCCATCGATAACGAGCTGGTCGAACGTGAACAGGAACTCCGAAAGCCGGTATGTGGGGTTGACTATGACCGCCATGTAAAGCTCGTCGAAATACCACTTGTTGTACAGGAACGTATATATCGGCCTGAACCGCTCCGTCATGCGCGCAGGGGAGATGGCGCCTTTCACGTACATGAGATAAGCCAGCCCGATCCCCGAGCCGGCCACCACGAACGAGAGGAGCATGAGCGGAATATTCGGCTCGGCGTGATGCACGGCCCCGAAATAAACAAACGACGAGTATCCGTTAGTCAGCCACGGAATACCCCACCACCCGGCGCAGACCGAGAGGACCGCCAGGATCATCAGTGGCACGGTCATGCTCCTGGGAGATTCGTGCGCGTGCTCGTAGGCGTGGTGGTCGCGCGGCTTGCCGGTGAATGTCATGAAATAGAGGCGGAACATGTAGAATGCAGTCATGAACGCCACCAGCACCGCCGCGGCCAGGAAGAAATAGTGCCCGCCCGCAAACGCCGTGGCGAAGATTTCGTCTTTCGACCAGAATCCCGAGAGCGGGAAGATGCCGGAAATCGAGAGGCTGGCAATCAGAAACGTTATGGATGTCACTTTCATTTTGCTATTCAGGCCGCCCATGGTCTGAATATCATTGGAATGCACGGCGTGGATCACCGAGCCCGCGGCCAAGAATAAGAGGGCTTTGAAGAAGGCGTGGGTCATCAGGTGAAACGTGCCCGCCGTATATCCTGCGAGCCCCAGGGCCATTATCATGTATCCGAGCTGGGAAACGGTCGAATACGCCAGTACCCTTTTTATGTCATTTTGAACCAGGCCGATCGATGCCGCCAAGAAGGCTGTGAAAGCGCCAATTGAGGCCACCACATACATCATCGTCTCGGTGACCATGATTATGCCCATCATGCGCGCCGTCAGGTAGACACCGGCGGCCACCATCGTGGCGGCATGAATCAATGCCGAGACCGGTGTCGGGCCTTCCATGGCATCGGGCAGCCATACGTGAAACGGGAATTGGGCAGATTTGCCGGCCGCGCCGGCAAACATCAGAATCCCTGCGATCCCCACCAGCCAGAGCATGTTGCCGCCAATTTCGCCATTGAAGATCATATAATTCAGTTCGGGAAGCGATGCAGTCCCCACTGCGAACAGGAGTATCACCAAGCCTGCCAAGAATCCCAGGTCGCCGATTTTGGTCGTGACGAAAGCTTTCTTGCCGGCATCGGAGGCGCTCTTTTTCTCAAACCAGAAGCCAATCAAGAGATACGATGTCAGGCCGACCAGCTCCCAGAAGACAAACATGAGCACGTATGTCCCCGCCAGGACCAGGCCCAACATCGAGAATGTAAATAGCGATAAATACGCAAAATACCTGGCGAACCTGGGGTCGCCGTGCATATAACCGACTGAGTATATTTGCACCAGCGCGGCTACGATAGTGACGACCATCAGCATCACAGCCGTTAAGGGATCGATATAAATGCCCATCGGGATTACAAATTCTCCTGGCCTGCCATGCCGTTTCGGTTCGGGAAAACTCAGAGCATGTTTGCCACTGTGGCCCGAATCGCCTTCGGTGTGGCCGGCCACCGCGCCGTGTTCATTGGGTGTCACAGCTTGTCCGAAGGACCCTGGTGGCTGTGACCCCTCTATTTCGTATCCTGCGTCAGGCTTGCCCCCCGGTTGATTGGCCGGCTGCTCCGCTCCCGCCATGCCGGCTTTGCTGAAGACCGCCCATTCGATCCAATACTCCTTGGGAGTCGGGTCGCCGAGCGTCTGTATCAACACGATACACGATAGCACGAATGAAATCAGCACCATCGATATCGAGAAGAGGCTGGAAACCCTGTTACTCCGATGGAGGAAGAAAACAATCAGGACGAACGACAAGAGCGGCAGCGCCGCTATGATCCAGGCCCAAGACATCAGTTTATGCCTCCGGATGATGTTGTTGGCGATTGCTCGGCGCTATCCAATTGTTGATTATCAGGTCGAGCTGCTGACTCGGATAGCTGGAGAAAGACGTTCGATATCGGCGCCGCCAGGGGGCTCCCCGAAATCAGGGTCGGAACGCCGGCCAACATCGTCTTCATGAAATTGGCCTGCAAGTCGCCGTGTCCAGACGGATCCGTTCCGGGCAAAGAGCCGGGCAAACCGAGCGAATATAGAAAGGTCACCGCCGCCACGGCGGCAATAGCGGCAACCGTAACCAGTGATTTTCTCAGCACGCCCTGGGTGTTTTCGCCGAATGACCGCCAGGCAATCATAAAAGGCAGAACCGTCACCAAAACCGCAATTGCGACACCCAGGATAATGCTCTTGATAATGGCCGGCGCCGCGCCCGGCCTGCTGAATTCGCGGTATAGATCGGGATTTGAAACGGAGGCGAACGACAAGAAGATCAGGCCGATAAAAATGCCGAAAATTATGCCGAGCGCCCATCCCGACTTGAGTTGATGGCGCAATATATAATTGGATGATTTGACATAATAAATGGCAACGGCGGTGCTGATAACAAACACCGGGATATAATATGCGCCCAGGCCAATCCCTAAAATGCCGAGCAATGCTGCCGGAGCCAAAAAGGCGACCGCCCCGTTGATCGGGAGCCAGAGGAGATGTTTCCAGTGAATTTTCAAATCCATATCAAATTAATGATAAACCAATATTTATTATGATCGACAAGTTAAGTATCTTTCATGTAGGGGCGTATTGCAATACGCCCCTACAACATGCAACAAAGCTATCTTTCTAATACCATTATTCTCTTTCGAATTAAACATTCTGTCAATCCGCAAGCTCATTTACCACTTCATGAAATTGATCTTGTCGACCTCGATACCGCGGAAATTGCGATAGAGGAGCATAACTATGGCCAGCCCCACCGCGGCCTCGGCGGCGGCGATTGTGACCACGAATATGGCGAACACCTGGCCGGTTAAATATTGGGGCGTGAGGAAACTCGAGAAAGCCACCAGGTTCATATTGACGGCGTTAAACATAAGCTCGATCGACATCAGGATACCGACGGCGTTGCGGCGAGTCAGAAGGCCGAACATCCCGATACTGAAGAGGATGGCCGATAAAATCAAATAATGTGTCAAGCCCGGCGCCCAGGATCCAGTGGACATATCACGCCTCCTTCCTTGATATCACTATGGCCCCGATTAAAGCCACCAACAGCAGCACCGAGACCACCTCGAACGGCAAGACGAATTTCGACATCAACAGTCGGCCGATAATCTCGGGATTGCTGTTCGACAGGCTCCCGGTCAGGGTCGCGGATGTATCCGAGGAGCTCGTGATTTTCCAGGTGGCGTCAGTTATGGCGCTGTAATTAACGGCATCGCTCCAGACCTTGAGATGGATCGTCTCGCCGGGGCCGAAAGTGCCGGTTCTGACCGAAAAATCGGAGTTGGCGGAAAGAATATAACCAGCCGGCGCCGAATCCTCTGTAAAAGTGCCGGCCTGCTGAATATGAACCATTTTCCGGGGTAGCACCAAAAGGGCCCCCCCGGCCAAATAGTTTTTTCCAGTCTTATCCTCGAGTACAGCAGTCCAGTTCCATTGGGCTTCATCGTTCGGAAGCTCGTCGACATCGATCGAGGCCGTCCAGGCGCCCTGATTGGCCAGGGGATAATCGACATGGCCGAATGTCCTTATCATCGTGAATATGGCCAGGGCCAGGAAGATAGCCGCAATCAGCGCCGCCGGAATTGCCTGCTCGTTAATCTGCCTGATCGATTTCGACTGGATCTGGTAAGTCAGCATGATAGCGAACAGCATCAATATGGTGACAGCGCCGACATATATGAGCACCTGCACCGCCGCCAGAAATTCGGCATGAAGCGTGAGGTATATACCTGCTACCATGAAGAACGCCAGCACCAGGAAAAGCGCGGAATGGAACACATTGCGCAATGTCACCACCAGAACCGCTGAGACAACAATGGCAGCCGCCAATATATAGAACAAGAGTAGGTTCAAGCCTTGTCCTCCCCATCGCTCTGGACCCGTTCCGGGCCACCCCCGGTTTCATTGGGTGTCACAGCTCGCTGTGACCCCTTATCACCATCCGCTGGTTTCTCGCCCGTCGGACCCTCGGCCGGCTTGTCCGCCATTTGTGTGGCGGGTT
>Ga0154764_1109_pt1 | contig 18728 bp, 10 predicted proteins | sample Rifle2008BG16ft_FD_105772 | JGI IMG/M metagenome (GOLD analysis project Ga0154764, IMG submission 105772) | candidate division Zixibacteria bacterium RBG_16_53_22
GATTTCGACCACGAAATAATGTCTGTCTTGTCCGGCCCCTGACGGATCACCATCGAGAACCTCAGTCAGCGCCAGGTCGAAATCGGAGGTCGCCTTGGGGCCGGTCCCCATCGAGGCGCAGAAGCAGGTCCCCCCGGCCTGCCCGCAGTTGAGGGCAATAATGAGAGTTTTTTCACGGGCCTCGATATATCCCGGGTCGCGGCCCGCATTAAGCAGGGCCGCCCCTGCCGTTAGTGCGGGGCGATATTGGCCGTCTTTGAATACACGATCGAGAACCTTAATCGCCGCCAGCTCGCAGGGCCTGACACCAAGGAATGCCAGATTGTCGATCTCTCTCTTCTCCTCTTTGACCACGAATCCGAGCTTGTCTTTCTCGGCGGTCCAGAGGCGCCTTTGGGGAGGGGAGAGGAATTTTTTCCATGATTGCGGCCCGAGGTTGAAACCGAAATAGGTTTGATCGTTTCCCTTTCTCAGGCGGTATTGGGCGCTGTCGGTTTGGTCACTCCAGCCTTTGGGCAGTTCATCCGGGGATTTCAACTCGTCATAGACGACAGCCGCATCCCTGACCATAGGCCCGATGATTTTGTATCCCCCGTTTTGGAGCGCCACAAATAGTTCTCCGAGCCTTTCCGCGTGTATCGTAACCTTATCACCAAGATTCAGAATCGCCCTTGACATTGTGACTCCTTTCACAAGCTATAATACGGCTGTCGTCACAAAAAGTCAACAAAATTAGAAAAAATAGGGTATATATTTTTGGCGGTGTGCAAGAAAAGCCCGCCGGGTAGAAGGGGCGTTTCGTCGATATTACAAGGGCCTGCAAGGAGTTGGAGGACACGAATTATTTTATCCAAGAAAAACTTGACTGGCCTTATCTTAATCGATATATTAGTCCTTGAGTTTTGAAATCATACGCTGTTCATCGCGTTCCGCTCAAGAGGCAGGGAAGTTGCCTTTGATTTGGAGGAAAGAATGAAAGGCGTTGCTTCATTTCTTGCCATTATTGTCTCTCTCTTGACATTTTCGCCCGCCGCCGCTCAAAATGTCGAATATGTAGGGTCTGCCCTCTGGACGTATGTGAAAGACGTTGAAGTGGTCGGAAGCTATGCGTATTGTGCTTTCATTAACGGAATTGTCATTCTCGATATTTCGGATTTGGCTAATCCCGTGTTTGTCAGCAAGATTTACCTGCATGGGCGTGGAGCCGAAATAGCCGTCTCGGGCAATTACGCCTATTTGGCCGATGGTTGGGCGGGTCTTCAAGTAATCAATGTCTCTAACGCTGCCCAGCCGATATCTGTGGGCCATTGCAGCACCCCTGGGGATGCGGAAGGAATATTCGTCTCCGGCGGATACGCTTACTTGGCCGCTGACAGCGCGGGTCTTCAAATAATCGATATCTCAAATCCAGCGAACCCGACACTTGCAGGGAGCCTCGCTACCGGGGATAAAGCAGTCGGTGTATTTCTCGATGGTCAATATGCTTATGCAGCTGATTACGAGTCTGGCCTTCAGGCGATAAATATATCGGAACCATCGAACCCCCTCCTTGCAGGAATTTGTGACACCGAGGGCAGGGCTTTGGGGGTGTTTGTTTCGGGGCATTACGCCTGCGTAGCCGATTACTATGACGGAATTCAGATCATAAATATCGCGGATCCCGCTAATATGAATATTGTGGGAGGCTACAGCAGATACGACTATTATGCTTACGGGGTCGCCGTCTCCGGGAATTATGCCTACGTTTGCGCCTCCGATAACATTTTCGGTGGCTCAACGGTCCAGATCATAGATATTTCGACGCCCGCCACGCCAGTACTTTCGGCGATCAGCGAGGTGCCCCAATTTCCATTGATGGTATTCAAATCAGGGAATTATGCCTATATAGCCTGCAACAGGTCCGGGCTCCAATTAATTGACGTCACCAACCCGACCAATCCCGCACTGGCAGGTTTCTATGAAACTCCCAGCGATGTCCATAGTGTATTTGTCGCCGGTCAATATGCTTATGTGGCCAATGACGAGTCCGGGCTGAAGATACTGGATATATCGAATCCGGCCGACCCGGTAATAGTCGGCGGCTTTTATGAGACTGAATATGTCACCGATGTTTTCGTTTCCGGAGATTATGCGTACCTGGCCGCCCTTACATATCTCATTATATTGAACGTTTCGAATCCGTCAAATCCTCGTGATATAAGTTACTATTATGCCTTTTTACTCGATCACGGACCCTTCGTATCGGGCCGCTACGCTTATATGTGCCCGGACGATTTTTCCATTGTCGATGTGATCGACCCCTATAATCCGGTGGAAGTCGGAAGCCTCACTATCCCGTGGATGATACATGACACTTATGTATCGGGAAATTACGCCTTTGTGGCGAACATGGATTACGGGCTTCAGATAATCGATGTCTCCAATCCCGCGAATCCGTTTCGCGCGGCAACTTTTGATACCCCAAGTTATGCCTACGGGGTTTTCGTTGCGGGCAACTATGCCTATATAGCGGACGGTTACGACGGCCTTCTGATAGTCGACATCTCCGATCCGGCCAATCCGGTTCTGGCAGGAGCACTCGACACCCCCGATTACGCCCGGGAGATTTATGTTTCGGGTAGCCTGGCTTACGTCGCTGATCGCAATTCGCTTCAAATAATCGAGGTTGCCGATCCGGCCGCGCCGGTGCTTGCCGGAAGCTACAGGGCCCCGGTCGATATCCGCAATGTCTTCGTTTCAGGCGATTATATTTATCTTGCCGATCAGAGTTGTCTCGAGATACTGAGGTATAACCCATCCAATGTTGACGACGATGGCAACTTGCCATCCTCCTTCTCCCTTTCCCAAAACTACCCCAACCCCTTCAACACCCAAACCACGATAGAATACGCCCTGTCAAGAGAGACGCGTGTATCCTTGCAAGTTTTCGACATCCAAGGTAGGCGGGTAGCAACGCTGGCAGAAGGCTCAAGGCCAGCCGGGTATCATCAAATTACCTGGGATGCGAAAGACATGTCATCTGGGGTGTATTTCCTGGGGATACAAGCAGGGGAGTTTGCCGAAACGGGGAAGATGACACTGCTGAAATGAAAGCGAAAGAGCCGAATAATACTGGGGAGCCGGATAATCACCGGCTCCCTTTTTTCGCGCAAAGTGACATAATCAGGGGGCCCTCCAAAAACCCCCTTTGACAATCGCCCCATATCCCCTAAATTGCCCCTGAATTTAATTTACCGGGAAAATCAGACCAGGGATCGGCCAGGAGCATGGTGGGACGCGTTCAGCATAGCAGTCTACTTACCGAACACGACATTTATCTTTTCAAAGAGGGCAACCACTTCCAGCTTTATGAAAAGCTGGGCGCGCATATCATCGATGTCAACGGCGTGACAGGAACGCAGTTCGCCGTATGGGCGCCCAACGCCGAACGCGTCTCGGTCGTCGGTGATTTCAACGGTTGGAATCGCGAATCCCATCCGCTAAGTGTCCGCTGGGATGGCTCCGGCATTTGGGAGGGATTCATTCCCGGCCTGGGAAACGGCGCTATATACAAGTATCACATCGTTTCAAAACACCGCAACTACTCCGTAGACAAAGCCGATCCCTTCGCTTTCCACGCCGAGACTCCTCCCAAGACAGCCTCGATCGTTTGGGACCTAAACTACGAATGGCGCGATTCCGATTGGATGTCGAATCGTCACGCCCATAATTCCACCTCCGGCCCCATCTCGATGTACGAGGCCCACGCCGGCTCCTGGCGACGAAAGCCCGAGGAGGGTTTCAGATGGCTCAACTACAGGGAGCTTGGCGAGCAGCTTTCGGAATATCTTCGAGATATGGGATTCACGCATGTGGAGTTCTTGCCTATCAATGAGCATCCATTCTACGGCTCTTGGGGTTACCAGGTCACAGGCTATTTCGCGCCCACCAGCCGATTCGGAACTCCGCAGGACCTGATGTACCTGGTCGAACTGATGCACAGCAGGGGAATAGGTGTCGTGATTGACTGGGTGCCATCGCATTTTCCATCCGACCAGCACGGCCTGGTTTATTTTGACGGCACACATCTTTTCGAGCATGCCGATATGCGCAAGGGATTCCATCCCGATTGGAACAGCTATATTTTCAATTACGGACGCAACGAGGTGCGCTCGTTCCTCATTAGCGGCGCCTTATTCTGGCTCGACAAATACCATGTCGATGGCATCAGGGTCGACGCTGTGGCCTCGATGCTCTACCTCGACTACTCGCGCAAGGATGGTGAGTGGATCCCCAACCAGTATGGCGGGCGCGAAAACCTCGAGGCTATCTCGTTTTTGAAGCGCCTTAATGAAATCCTCTACGGCAAGTTCCCCGATATTATCACGGTGGCCGAGGAATCGACCGCCTGGCCGATGGTGACCCGGCCTACCTATGTCGGCGGATTGGGGTTCGGCCTCAAATGGAACATGGGCTGGATGCATGACACCCTGGAATATATCTCCAAGGACCCTTTCTACCGCCGGTTTCATCACAGCCAGTTGACTTTTTCGATCTGGTACGCCTTCTATGAGAATTTTGTGCTTTCGCTGTCGCATGACGAGGTCGTGTACGGCAAGGGCTCGTTGATCGGGAAAATGCCGGGCGACGACTGGCAGAAGTTCGCCAACCTGCGGCTCCTCTATGGATACATGTTCGGGCATCCCGGGAAAAAGCTCCTTTTCATGGGTGGCGAATTCGCGCAATGGAACGAGTGGTACCACGAGGCCGGCCTCGATTGGCATCTCCTTGAATACGCTCCGCATCAGGGCGTTCGAAAGCTGGTCCGCGACCTCAACGGCATATATGCCTCTGAGCGAGCGCTGCACGAGGTCGATTTCGAGCGCCGCGGATTCGAGTGGGTCGAATTCCAGGACTGGGCCATCAGTGCCATAAGTTTCCTGCGGCGGGGGGCGACAACCGGAGATCTGGTCCTGGTGATATGTAATTTCACGCCGGTCGTCAGGGAGGGCTACAAGGTGGGCGTGCCCACCGGAGGGACCTGGAGGGAGATATTGAACACCGATTCCGAAATTTACGGCGGCAGCGGAATCGGCAATAAGGGGGCCGCCGAGGCGGAGGCTTCACCTGCTCATGGTCGGGAGTACTCGCTCACTATCACGATACCGCCGTTGGCCGCGCTATATTTTAAGAGGGACGGGTAGGCGACGATTGCGCATCCGCAATTGAGAGATGATGCGCAACGAGAATGTTGGACCTATTTTAATAAACTAAAATTCAGTTTAGACTTGACTCCGATATGCCGCGGTTTATAATAAGAACATTGAGACGGCTGGTTGTTGATTATACACCCTCGAATTCGGCACCATGCCGGATAGATTGCATGGCGCCATACACCCTGGTCGAACAAGGGGGGAAAACCGAAAAGCAGGAAGGGAATCTGCCATGATGAGAGAACAAATTGGGGAGACCGCGGGTCGGATCTGGACAGAGCTCGGCAGCCGGGAGGAGATAGGCCTAACCCAGCTTCCGAGGATTTTAAAGGCCAAGAGCGATGTCACCTACCAGGCCCTGGGATGGCTGGCTCGCGAGGACAAGATTGCCTATCGCACCAAGGCCGGGAAAGTGTTCATATCGCTCAGCGAGAGAGAGCGGGAGCACTTTAAAAACAATTATTAAAGCCCCGGTAGCCAATATATAACAATTCGTATCAGAGGAATCAGTCTCCCCCGATGTTACATCGCTTTGTTTACGGGGGATGATATTGCCGGGGGGTTTCTATGACCCGGCGCGGTCTCCTGATAAGACGATGGCGCCCGGAGCCCGATTCATCGCTGTCAAAACCGATCAGGACCATCCGATAATATCATTATGATAAGTAAACGTGGAAGCGGTATTCTGTTGCATATCACATCACTGCCGTCGAATACCGGCATCGGTAATTTGGGGCCCGGAGCCCGCCGGTTCATCGATTTCCTGGCTGATGCCGGTCAGAGTTACTGGCAGATTTTGCCGCTAACCCCTCCAAGCCCCGGCGAGGGCAACTCGCCTTACAGCAGCTCCTCCGCCTTTGCCGGAAATACCCTCTTGATCAGCCCCGAGCACCTGCTGCGCGATGGCTACATCAGCCCCGGCGACATGCCGCCCGCCCGAGATTTTCCTTCGGATAGAGTCGACTTTGGATCGGCCATGGATTTCATGCAGCCGATCCTCGATTGCGCCTATGCGAATTTCGAGCCGCGACAAGACCGCGCCGCCTTCGACCAATTCTGCCGCGAGGAGTGCTACTGGCTGGACGATTTCGCCCTTTTTCGAGCCCTCAAATCGCATTTTAAGAATGCCAGTTGGGGCGACTGGCCGCCCGATATAAGGGACCGGCAGCGGCCGGCCCTGGAAAGTTGCTCCACGGAGCTATCGAGCGAGGTGGAGAAGGAAAAATTCCTGCAGTTCCTTTTTTATTCCCAATGGCGCGAAATAAAGAAGTATTCCAATGACAGGGGCATTGAAATAATCAGCGACATTCCAATTTACATGAGCTATCAGAGCGCCGACGTTTGGGCTCACCCGGAAATTTTCAAACTCGACAATGATAAAAAGCCAAGATTTCTGGCCGGCGTGCCGCCGGATTATTTCAGCAAGACCGGTCAATTGTGGGGCAATCCGGTTTATGACTGGAAAAAGCTCGACGAGACCCATTTCGATTGGTGGAACAGACGTCTCGATCATAACCTGAAACTCTGCGATATGCTTCGCATAGATCATTTCCGTGGGCTGGTCGCTTATTGGGAGGTGCCGGCCGGCGAAACGACGGCTGTCAATGGCCGCTGGGTACCGGCCTCGGGAGAAAGATGGTTTGCCGAGCTTCGACAACGTCATTCGTCCCTACCTATCTATGCCGAGGACCTGGGAATCATCACGCCCGACGTAAAGGAGCTTATCTCCCAATTAGGTATCCCCGGCATGAAGGTGTTGTTGTTCGCCTTTGGCGATAGTCTCCCGCATAACCTTTACGCGCCGCACAACCATGTCAAAAACTGCATTGTTTGCACCGGCACGCATGACAACAACACGGCCCGGGGTTGGTTCGAGGAGGAGGCCGGCGCGGCCGAGAAGGAGAGCCTTTCGCGCTATGCCGGACAGGCTGTGACTGCCGAGAACGTCAGCAAAATTCTGATCAGAATGGCTCTGATGTCGGTGGCCGACACAGCCCTCATCCCGATGCAGGATGTTTTGGGATTGGGGGCGCGATCGCGCATGAATATCCCGTCGACTCCCACCGGCAACTGGGGGTGGCGGATGCGATCCAGCGAACTGACCTCGGACCTGGCCAACGAGTTGAGGTCTTTAGCTCAGATCTATGGCAGATTGGCGGTCTCCCCTTAAGATCGAAATAGCCTGAGGTAGTTCCGAAAATAAGGAGGGCCGCTTTTTGGGGAAGCGGCCCTTCGGTTGGGATACCGGGTTACCCGTCGGAGCGACGAGTTAATCTCAATAGGTAGGCATTAGTATATCTGTAGTCGTCGGCCCCTCATATTCCTTCATGACTTCAGTCCCGATGCCCCACCATACTACCCTACCATGCAAATTTGTCGCCATCGGATCGATTATGCTTGACCACATATCGGGGCAAGTAATTCTATCCTGACCTGGCGGGCCCTTTTAGCGAAATCAACATAATGGGGCAATTTTCCCCTGTCAATGCGACTAAATAGCTTAATATGTGCGTATATAAATATACGCCCTGATAATACCCCAGCGGCTTGCGCCTGCTGACAACCGCAAATCAGCACCGGATCAATAACCATAACCTCGGTCTGGTCAACGCATTACCATTGAACCAGGGCTGGTGGGTCGCAACCCCTATATTATTTATCGAATTATTACGCCCTGCTAATAAATATCTACGCAGAACCCGATAATGGAATACAATAATGATGATGGCGGGATTCTCAGATGCTATCGGCGTCGTCTCCGGTGGTTTGAACCCGGGATTGATATTAGGTCGTTACCGGGCATCGGATCAAGCTAAGGCCTACCTGGTCTGCTTGTAGTCACCCTTCAGGAAATTAACCAGATTGATATTTTTATTACTTATGCCGAGCTTGCGTCGTATCTGTTCGCGATGCTTGCGCACGGTAGCGTGCGAGATGTTTAAGGCGTCGGTTATTTCTTTCGATGACAGACCGTTGATTATTAAATTGCAAATTTCTCGCTCGCGGGGGGATAGTTTCGAATAAATGCTGATAACTGCCCCGGATGAAGCGGCCAATTCCGGCAGGGTCATCTTTAGAATATTATAATAGGTTTTATTGATGGAGCCGTCTTTCCTTATCAGCCTATTGAGGGCCGGGATAAGGATATGGTCGATGCTGGCGCCTATCCGCTGTCGGAACTCCATCTTATCGTCCTCGATATGAGTCAAGACCTCCTTGAGGGCGATATTCTTCTTCTCGAGGTTCTCCATGCCCTGAATTCCACGAACATGCTTTGAGGTGATATCGATAATCTCCTCGAGGTAATTGATAACATCCTGCGACGGCCTCGTTCCGTCGAAAGGAGTATCTACCGAAAGCCAACCCTCGATTTGGCCGCCATCCCCCATGAGCGGCACAAACAACTCGTCGCCGGATTTCCAGGATTTCGGTCCCGGCGTCGCGGCCACCTCTTGCGGAATATGGCGCGCGAACTCGCCTTGAATAATCTTCTCCTCCTCCGGGATAAAGTACGAATGTCCGATCCGATACTTTTCCTGCGTCATTTTCCTGGCTGTCTCGAGGTCGGGAGCGGGGGCCGCCCGGGCCGCCCTCACGATCGCATCGTCGAGACCATGCTGGCCTAAGTTGGTTATTTCGCGTTGCTCATTGTGCAATGTCAGGACGGCTCTTCTGAAGAGCTGCGCCTCAAGAATCGCCTGGCAACTCCAGTTCAGGCAGGTATCTATATTTTTCGATTGCCGGAGCCGCTCCAAGAGGTTATAGCGAGCCTCGTTTCGAATGCTGATCTGTTTTTCGGAGTGAATATCACTGGCGATCATCAAGGCGCTTATGATTCTCAAGTTGGAGTCGGCAATCGGCTGGATATTGGTTCTAAACCACCGAGGATTGCCCGGGAGAAAAACAACTCCCTCGGTGGTAAACGATGTTCCCTGGCTGATGACTTGGTTGATATTGCTTATGAACTGCTCGGCCTGTTGTTTCGGGAAAATGTCGCGGAGCGACTTCCCGGCGAAATCCTCGGGAACGCCGCCAAGGTATTTGGCGGCCGACTTGTTAATGAGCAGGAGCCGTCCGTCATGGTCGATGTTGGCTATGGCCTCGTTCGCGTTTTCGAAGAGGAGCCGGTATTTCTCCTCGCTCTCGCGAAGAGCCTCCCGGGCCTTTTTCCTCTCGGTTATATCAATGTTCATTGTTATCATATATTGGGCCACGGCGCCATGTTCGATGAAATCGGAGGTATACTGCACGGCGACCGGCTCGCCGCCCCGGCGCACGAAAATTTCCGTCTCGGCCAGGGGTATGGGCTCGGGATTGTCGAAATAGCGGGCATAATTCTCCCGCCCTAAATGCATGCCGCCGGGGTTCACGATGATATCGAAAAACGATTTGCCGATCAACTCCTGCCGTCGATATCCATAGATATCGCAGTAGGCCCTGTTCACATAGTGGTAGGTTCCCTGCCGGTCGGTCAGACAGATTCCCACCGGCGAATGCTCCCAGATCGAACGGAAGCGCTCCTCGCTTTCTCGAAGCGAATCCTCGGCCTGTTTTCGTTCGGTGATATCCGTTGTAATAGATGCGAACTGGCGCGGTCGTGGTGAGTAAATGATGCTCTCGAGGTGTCTGTTGACGACATGCGAGAGATATTCGAGCTTTTGGGGCTTGCCGGTCAGGGCCACGCCGCCGGCGACCTCAATCAAATTGGTTTTTCTTACCACCGGAAAAATATCGGTTACGCACTTGCCGACAACCTCGGCGCTTCTAAGGCCGGTTATATTTTCGAAGGCCTTGTTGACCTCGAGGTAAACGTAGTCGACGGGTTTCCCGGATTGGTCCGTAATCACCTCGCATAGAACATACGATAGAGCCGAATGTTCGAACAGCTCGTGAAAACGCCTTTCGCTGTCTCGAAGCGCCTCTTCAATTCTTTTCCTTTCGGTGATATCGATCCCCACCCATTGTATTGCCGGCCTGCCGCGGTACATAATCCTGGCCGCAAATGCCTCAACCGGGAAAATCTCCCCATTCCTGCGCATCAGCCTGGCGGTATACCTGGTCGGAACATCCTTGTCGCCTCTCATCCGCCTCAAATGGTAATCTCTCAGGCGCTGGGTCTCGTCGGGCGGCACATGCTCGAAAATGCTGTGCCCCAGATACTGGTCGACTCCATCATACCCGAACATGGTGGCGCTGGCCTGGTTGGCGAAGATCGCTTTCTCATCCTGGAAAATGGCAATGGCCTGGGGAAAAACCTCGACCAGCGTGCGATATTTCTCCTCGCTCTCGCGCAGGGCCGACTCCGCCTTCTGCTTTTCGGTGATATCTATCGCCACTAATTGCGCCGCCGGGCGACCACCGAAGGTGATGGCCGTAAAAAACAGCTCCGCCAGAAATCGGGTGCCGTCTTTGCGAATGCCGTTGAATGTAAAATTCCGGGGAATTTGAGTGTCCCCATCGAGAAGACTGGCCAGGTAGGCCTCGCGCCGCGCCGCATCCTCCGGTGGAACAGGTTCGAGGACATCGAGCCCGATGACGTCCTCGACCCGGTCGTATCCCAGGAGCTCAGCGGTTGCCGGATTGGCAAAGACCACCTTGTGATCCTGGAATATGGCTATGGCCTGAGGCGACATCTCGATCAGCGTTCTGTATTGCTCCTCGCTCTCGCGCAGGCTCTTCTCGGCCCGCTTATAATCGGTGATATCCTCGGTATGGACAACTATCAGGTCGGGATCCAGAAACGCGTAAACCACCGAAAGGGTCCTAATCTCGCCGGTGCTCTTGAACTTATAGGGCATCTCGCGCTGCAAAACGAGCTTCTCCACGAAACACCGATTTAAATCCTCGAGGATATGAGGCTGATCATGATAGAAATTGCTTGCCCTAACTCCGATAAACTGAGCGATTTTTCCGCGGGTGATCTTGTCGGCGGCTTCATTGAAATCGAGAAGGATAAAATCGCTATCGGCACAACGCCACAGGTATGTTGGAATCGGAGTACCCAGATAATGGGATCGAAACCAGGACCGGCCCGATATTCCATCCGCAGCGCCATTTAGCAGGGTGGCGTTTTCGGCGCGAAGTGACTCCAGCTGCTGCCGCAGAGAATCGATCCCGGCTCTTAAATCGTTTAATTCATCCCGATTTTCTGGCATCAAAACGGCCCAAACTTATCTATAAGATAGAAAAACATCAGCGGCCGAATGGTAGTTGGTGCAGTTCAAGTGATGTCAAAAGACAGCCCATCAGCCCAGGCATGATCTTTGTGCGTCAAAAACGCACCCCCAAAAGAGGATAACGATTGCCTCAATCGCAATATACATAGCAAACCACAAATGTCAAGAAACCCGATGGCGGCCCACCACAATTTGACAACAGAGCCCGATCCGGACGGCCGAACCGGGCCACAAGGAGTTACTTAGGATATTCACTTTCGACTGCCAATGCCGTAGCCAAACATGAACGAGACGCGGCCGTCGTCGGGGATAACCCGCTACTCAAAATGCCATGCTGATCATCAGTCCATAACCGTCACTCTCGGGGAAGAAGTTGGGGATTAGACTGAGCGACAGTGTCTTGCGACGGTTTTGTTCCTTTACTGTCTTTTGCACGACAGCTATATCATAAATGGCGTCAACGCCGATAATGACGGAGAAAGCACCTATAACCGCCACTCCAGCGCCAATTGATTCCATGCCCGATCGACCATTGGCGGCTTGACTGGCCACTATCAGACCGAGCGCGCCGATTGCCGTTCTCGTCAAGATCCCCTGCATGCCCCGTCCGGTACATCCACCGTAAAAGTAGCCGACGGCCGGCCCGACAAATACACCGGGTATCGCAATCAACCAGGTCCCATCGTCGTTTTCGATTCTTGCCAAGCCCGTGGCTATCGGTATGATTGTAGCGCCGACCGATAGAGCCAGGGCGGTCGATGGATTCTTAGGCTCTGGCGTCTTGAGATCGCGACCGATATCCTGAGCCATTGGTGACACCCACAGGAGCAATGCCAGGCCAATCGTCAATCTTAGGATTACGTTTCTCATAATTACTCCTTGTTACCTAAAGTGCTTATCGTGCCGATTCATACTCCAACGCTTGATAAGGCAATTGCAATGCCAACGCAGAATGCCCGTATCTCGGAATTCAACTAATTGATAATCAACAGGATGGCCGAACCGGGGTGAGCCGCGACAATTTTCGGGAATGGCTATCTCATATCCAGGGTAGGAACGCGATAATCAAAACGGCCAAAAAGAAAAGCCCGTGCTGTATAGTTGCATGGGCTTTTCAGATGCTTTCGGCTGTCTTAGAGTTCGTCTACGCCAATTACCGTTACATCGCCGAGCTTCTTCAGGCCTTCCGCCACATCGTCGGCATTGGAGACAACGCAAAAGACCATGTTGTCGGGGTCAATATACTTCTGGGCGGCTCTCAAGATATCGGCCTTGGTCACTTTGGCTATGTTTTGCGTAAAATCCTGGATATAGGAGACCGGCAAGCCGTAGAGCTTGACCTTGATTATCTCAGCCGCCACCTGGTCCGGTGTCTCCAGCGTCATGGGATAGTAGCCGGAATAGAAGTTGACTGCGTCGGTGTATTCCTCGTCGGTAACTTCGGCCTCACGCATACTGCGGATAACGCGCAGGGCGGCGTTTACGGCGCTCATGGTGGAATCGTTTTCGGTGAAGGTGTTGCAGAAGTAAGCGCCCCTCATGGCATGCCATTCGTTCTGGGTGCGGATATCATATGTCATGCCGCCCCTGACACGCACCTCCTCGTTAAGGCGCGAGGTGAATCCTACCCCCAAGATATAATTCATTACCATGAATGGGTAATAATCGGGGTTCTGGCGCGTGATACCGAAGTGCCCGAATCTGATCTGGGTCTGCGTGGCATCGGGCTTGTTTATGAGTAGAATCTTATATCCCTTGGGGTTCGACGGCGGGGGGATTATCAGCTCTGGAATCTCGGCCTGCTTCCACTCGGCGAAAGCCTGATTCACCTTACCGAGAATCTCCTGCGGCGCAATGTCGCCGGCCACGACCAGGAAGGCGTTGTTGGGGTGGAAGAAATCGTCATAGAATTTCGCGATATCATCGCGAGTGACAGCCGCCACCGACGATTCGGTGCCGACAACGGGGTGGCCGTAAGGATGTTCGCCGAACAGAAATTTGTTAAATCCTTTCACATTGAGCGAATTGGGGTCGTCTTTCGCCTGCACGATGCCGCTGATTGTCTGATTGCGCAGCCGCTCGATTTCGGTGGTATCAAAAACCGGATGCAAGATAATATCGGAGAGAAGCCCCAGCCCGGTATCGAGGTGTTTCAACAGAACGCCGCAACTGACATTGATTGCGTCGCGATCGGCCGAGGCGCCAAGCGAGCCGCCGACAAAGTCGATCTCCTCCGAGATCTGCGTTGCCGACCTTGTCGCGGTGCCGGTGCGGAGCATGTCGGCGGTGAAATTGGCCAGGCCGGCTTTGTCCGCCGGATCGAATGCGGAGCCGGAGCGGATTATCAGCCGCATGGTCACGGTCGGCAGCTCATGATTTTCGATGGCTACCACCACCAGGCCATTTTCGAGGGTGTCCTCGGTTATCGGCGGCAATTTGACATCGCTGGAAAGCGCTAGTTGAAATGCCGCCAGCATCAATAATGTAACAAGTAACTTCTTCACGATAACCTCCTCCTCACTGGCCGGCCGCGGCCGCGTCGGGGGCCTTGGGCTGTTCTGGTATCAGGTTTATCACCGTGCGGGAACGCTCATCCAAGTACCTGGCGGTGACACGCATCACATCCTCGGCGGTTACGGCCTGAATCTTGTCGGGGTAGCTGTAGATATTGCTATAATCCCCGGTGTCTATCTCGAAATACCCGACCTGTACGGCCCGGTCCTCATTCGATTGCATGCCATCGATGAATTCGGCCTCCATCTGATTCCTGGCCTTCTGCAGCTCCCTGTCGGAGATCGGCTCCTCCTTGAGCCTGTCAATCTCCTCGTAGATAGCCTTCTCAACATAAGCCATGTCCGCCCCGGGGACAGCCTGCGCGGCCACGTAGAAGAGGTTTGGATCTTCGGTCACGCTTGCCGAACCCTGCACGAACAGCGCCTTCTGCTCGGTGTAGACAAGCCTGTGGTAGAGCCTCGAGGATTCGCCCTCGAATAGGACCTTGGCGGCCACGCGAAGAGGAACCATATCGGGATCATTCCCGGCCGGTATTTTATATCCGGCCATGACCGCCGGTAATTGGGCCACCTTGTAGTAGTCGATCCGCTTCTGGCCTCTTTGTTCCGGCTCTATCGTTGTGACCGCGGGCGGCGCCTTTTCGGCTCTAATCTTGCCATAATACTTTTTCACGCTCTTCATGGCCCCTGCGGGATCGAAATCGCCCGCGATTACCAGGAAGCTGTTATTGGGAGCATAATGTATTTTGTAGTATCCAAGACATTCCTCGAGCGTGATGGCATCGATATCGGATCTGAAACCAATCGGCAACCACCTGTATGGGTGCGCCACGAAAGCGTTATTGTAAAGCGCCTCGTAAATCGCCCCGAAAGGAGAGTTATCATAGCGCCAGAGCCGTTCGTTGATAACGACATTGCGCTCGGAATTCAGGTTCTCCTCGTTGATCTGCAGATTCCGCGAGCGATCGGCCTCGAGCGCCACCGCGATATCGAGCTTATCGGACGGCATGACTTCGTAGTAGGTTGTGTTATCAAATGCTGTCCAGGCGTTGTTGATGCCGCCATTGCCGTTGACCAGGCGATCGAACTTATCCCGGGGAAACTTCTTGCTGCCCTTAAACATCATGTGCTCGAAAAGATGCGAGATGCCCGTGATGCCCGGCTGCTCGTTTTTGCTTCCGGTTCGATACCAGACCTGGATCGTAATTGTTGGCGCCGAGTGATCGGGAATCAGAAGCACCATGAGTCCGTTGTCGAGCGCGTGCCTTTCGATCAGAAAAGCCAGCTCGCCGGCTCGCAATCGAGTCGTACCGACCTGCGCCGCCCCTGCCAGGAGCAGCAGAAGGACCGCAAATTTCTTCAGCATCGATTGTCCTCCAATTCTATTCTATTTTTAATGTAAATGGCTGTTTGAAATAGAGGCCACCCTGGCCGGCTCTTTCGAGCAAGGAACTGAGTTCGGCCTCAAGGCTGGGAATCCCGAGAGGCGGGAAGATCGAAATTCCATGGGTCGGAAGAATCATGAATTCCAGCCTATCCTCGGAATCGATCCTGGCTTTCTGCCGGGCAAGCTCGACCGCCTCCCATATCCCGCCATAGGAATCGACCAGGCCCCGTTCGAGCGCCTGGCGGCCGGTCCAGACCCGGCCCTGCCCAATCGCATCCACTGAATCTCGGCCGAGCTTCCGCCAGGTGGCGACCTTCATAACAAAATCATCATAATATTGCCAGATTATCCGTTCGATCAGAGCAATCTCCTCATCTGTCGCGGCGCGATCTGTCGACCTGATATCGGCGTGAGCGCCACGCCTGATGGTCTCGTGGCTGACTCCTACCTTCTCGTAGAATCCCGATAAGTCAGGTTTGCCCATGACCACACCGATCGAGCCGGTGATTGTCCCGGGAGAGGCCAATATGGCATCCCCGGGGCTGGCCACATAATACCCTCCCGAGGCGGCTACACCGCCCATCGAGACCACCAGCGGTTTCCTGCCCTTGATGAGCTCTAATTGACGGTAAATCTCCTCCGACGCGAAAACATCGCCGCCCGGCGAATTAACGCGAAAAACAACCGCCCTGATCGAACCATCCTCACGGACCCGCTTGAGCGCCCCGGCCAGGGTTTTCGAACCCGCTATTTTCCCCTCGAGCAGGCTTGAACCGCTCCTCCCCGGCAGTATCGTGCCGTTGGCATAGACTATCGCGATTTTCTTGGGCTCACTCCAGCGCGGATTATAATCTTCTATGCGGTAGAAAGCGCCAAGCTCGGCGTAATTTGAGCCGATCTTCTTCACATCATTTTCGACGAATTCGTCGTAATGTCTCAGCCCGTCGACAAGCCCTGCGGCAAAAGCATCCTGGGCCGTGTATGGGCCGGAATCGATCAAGGTCTTGACCTTCTCCGGTAATATCCTCCTGCCAATTGCGATGCCATCGACAAATTGCCCATAAAGGTCATCGAGCAGCCATTCAATCTGTTCTTTGGCGGCATCTGTGAGAGCGGTATCGGTGTAAGCGTCGGCGAAAGTCTTATGCGGTCCGGTGCGTACGACATCAGCCCGGATACCAAGCTTGTCCATGGTCCCTTTGTAGAATTTCGCGGTGGCCGCCAACCCTCTCAACTCCAGCAGCCCGCCCGGATCCATGTAGATCTCGTCAGCGGCGGAGGCCAGATAATAATGGAGATTGCCGCCTGTCACCATGAAGGCAGTCACTTTCTTATTATTTGCGCGATATTCGCCGATGGCTTCGCGTAGCTCCTGAGCGGTTGCGAAATCAAGCGAGACATCGTCGATTTTCAGAAGAAGCCCTGCTATTCGGGGGTCGTTTGCCCCCCTGCGAAGCTGGCTTATGACCGCATACAACGGCTCCTTGCCCTTCCCGAAAATTGGTCTCCGCCCCGGTTCCTCGACCACGTTGCCATCCAATGTCAGTGAGCCTGTTTTGCCCGCATTTGCCAGGGTGGAGGTGTAACGGATCGTGCCGACCTCCATGAAGTAATTGCCGCCGGCGAAATCATGCTCGCGAACCAGTCTCCCCTGAGCGCCGAGTCGGGATTCATCGAAATTGAACGTCATTCCGAAACGCCATTGTCCCTCGGTGCGATAATCTGTTATGAACGAGACTCCCCGGAAAGGCCCGGCCGCGAATCTGAAATTCCCATCGAGCGAGGAGATGTCCTCTCCTTCGAGCCACCTGATATCGGTTGAAAATGTGAATTCGTCGCCGAATGGCCTGATTGCGGCCGCCGGCTGATAGAGCCTTTCTTGTTTGGTTCCGCCGAATTTTGGCTGGTTCAGCCTGTCGACGACCAGCGCTAACGACGCAAAAGGCCTGGGATGATACAGGAAACCTACTTTCCAATCTTTGCGACCTTTGTAATAGGCATCGGAGCCGCCAAGCCAGCTATACGAAAGCCCCATGTAGAAATTGGAATATATACGGTCGCCCAATGACAATGTGTATTTGCGCCTGAAAATATTGTCGGTATGATTAAGCCATTCGATGCCGAAGAAGCCGGTTTTAGAGGAAAACAGCGCCCCGTCGTCGCCCCCGTAAGTCGAATCGGTGAAAGCATGGGCGTATTGAATCCCCATCGCCGACATCGAGCCGAGCCCGGCGGGATTGACCAGCCCCGAAATCGCCCTGTCGGCAGTGGCCGCCGATTCGGAAAAATGCTCCATGCCGTCGAACGGGTCGGCCGCGGCGACGGCGATGAAACTCAAATGCAAGAAGGCGGCGATTATGAGAATATGCTTCATTCCAACTCCCTTGAAAATGTGATCGGGAAAATACCGGCTGCCTTTTTCGGGGACAAGGCTTTTATTGACCCTCGATTTCGATCATACCGACGCCGCTGATTCTGACCTCGATTCGGTTCCGGCCATCGCCAAGCATACCCTCTAACCGCGTCACGTCGAGATAGACCGGCTTGAGCGGCACGCCGCTGGCGTGAATACGCCCGCCCTGATCGACATCGGCGACAATCTGCGAGGAGATATCGGCAGGAATTGACAGCTTGATATTGTTATAGCTGTTGTAAATGATAAGCTGGCTGGCATCGATATTCTCAAACTCCGCATCGATGGGAGAATAACTGGTCTCGATTTTCGATTGCCCGTGGGTCAGCGAAATACCCTTCATGGTTATCGGCGAAAAAGAGGTTTCGCAAATGAGCTCGCCCGACACGTTCTCGATAACTATCGGCGAATAGCTCGTTCTAAAGACGATCGACCCCTCGGCGGCGTCGATATCGCTGGCCCGGATCGATGAATATGACGTGTAGCCCTCGACCGGCCCCTGAATATCGGCCAGCGCGATGGCGCCGTTGACAGTCTTGAATATGGCGCTCCCCAAAGATACGGAAATGTCGGAGGCGGTTATGGCTCCGTAGCGCGTCTCGGCGTTTATGCTGCCGTCGATGGCGCTCAGGGAAATCGGCGAAAATGCGGTCTTGATCTCGACATCGCCCTTGATTCCATCAACAGAGACAGCGGAAAATTGCGACCTTATATCGACGCCGCCGAACGGCCCGCTGATGTTTAATTTAAGAAATCGCAGATCTCCCTCGATCCGCATTTTCTCCGGCAACTGCACTATAATGTCGATGGAGACGCTGTTGTCGCTTCCCTCCCAGGGGGAATCGGAGGGCGTCAGCATGTCAAGTGTCACGCGGTCGTCTCTCTGGGAGCTTAACTTGAGATCGATAAGGTCGAGAAAGCGCTCGGCTTGCGATTTGGATTGAGCGCGGGCCATCTTGATAAAGGAAACCTCGACCTCGTTGCCGGGCTGGGCCACGATGCCGATTGATCCTCCGAGGTTGCGGCTGCCGTTGATTTCAAAGACCG
>Ga0154764_1056_pt1 | contig 18582 bp, 18 predicted proteins | sample Rifle2008BG16ft_FD_105772 | JGI IMG/M metagenome (GOLD analysis project Ga0154764, IMG submission 105772) | candidate division Zixibacteria bacterium RBG_16_53_22
CGGGGCGTTGGGGCGCTCCTCTCCGCTCCGGCTCGTCAGGCAAAAAGAAACCGCCCCGGAGGCGGGGCGGGAACATTCTGGTGGAGACGGGGGAAAGTCGAACTCTACCGGAAACAACGCTTTAGTTCTGCTTTATTTGAAATTGAAGTCCCACCGGCTCATCAAGCTATTTTAACCATGGCAACCGGGTAACAAGTGGGGTCATAATCTGGGGGCAGGTCAAGGTCATGGGAACTACAGTGTTACCTTCATGCCGCCGGTTATTTCGGTGGTGATGGTGCCGTCGATTATATGTTGGGCAATTTCTTCATCAGTCATGCCCAACAGTTCTTTGAATACATATTCATTGTGTTCACCCAGACAGGGAGAAGGTCTTTTAATCCGGCGGGGAGTCTTAGAAAGTATATAACAAGACTGCATTTCAAATTTCTGTTCCCCCATTACCGGGTGCTTCAACGGTATAAAATAATTACGCTCCTTAAGTTGCCGGTCATGATACACGTCTTGAGGCTTAAATATTTTTTGAGCCGGTACTCCGGCCCGTTGCATTATAGTCTCCGCAGCTTCAGCGGTATGCTTTAAAGTCCAGGCCGTGACCAGTTTATCCAGTTCATCCTCGTTTATTTTTCTGTCTCCCGGGGTGGCATACTCTTTCTGTTGGCTAAGAGCCGGATTATCGATAGCCTGACAGAAATTCTGCCATTGTTCGTTATTTAATACGGATATGACGATCCAATTATCATCACCTTTACACGGGAAAGCACCGTGGGGAGCCGCCCCGGGAAGCCTATTCCCGTTTCTTGCAACGATTTCACCATTAACCTGATAATCCATTAGAGGGGCAGAAAGAAAATGAAGAGAAGATTCAAATTGAGATTGCTCGATCCATTGTCCTTTTCCAGTACGACGGCGATAATCCAGAGCAGCCAGAATACCCAGAGCAGCAAAACGGGGACACACGAGATCGGTATATGCCCCGTGTGGGGCCGCCGGCATTCTGTCCGGCCAGCCGCTTATCTCGGTAAAACCGCTAAAATTAACCGCGTTGTATCCGAGGCCGGAATAAGCGGAATGGGGTCCGCCACTCCCTTGCATATTGGTACTGAGGTAAATAATATCCGGCCTGATTTTTCTTACTTCTTCATAGTCCAGTCCCCATTTTTTCATTGTTCCAGGAGAGAAGGACTCGGTAACGATATCCGACCATTCAATGAGTTTCCAGGCGAGTTTTTTCCCATCAGGGTGCTGTAAATCAATGGTCACACAGTATTTATCAGGATTAATCTTACCGTAAAACATGCTGCTATCAGGTGTGGGCGTGTTATTTGCAAATGGGCTGGCCTGTCTCAGAAGGTCTAAGCGTTTATGGCATTCGATTTTAACCACGGTCGCCCCATGTTCGGCAAGGTACCTGGAACATAACGGCCCAACCACGGCCCATGAGAAATCAGCAATCTTGATTCCCTCAAATACTTGCTTTTTCATTTCATCCAGTTCCCGCTTTTAGATTGAGCCTTTGTCTCTCAGTAAGTTTAATTTTTTTTCAGAGATACCTAGCTCACCGGCGTAAATCTCGTTATTGTGCTCTCCTATCAAAGGCGCTCTCCTTCGGTACTGGAGCGGAGTTTCACTCATGTTGACAAACGGTCCGCAATAGGTAAGAGTGGTATTAAGCTCAGGTGCTCTATCTCCTTCCAATAAACCCGGGCTTCAAGCTGGATGTCTTCACTGATATCTTTCATATTATTTACGGGAGCTAACAAAATGCCCTTTTTTATTGAGCCTTCGATGTAAAGTTCGTTTTTTGTCTTGGTCAAGGTAAAGCTCTCGACCGATGCTCTCACTCTGTCGGCTATCTCTTGCTTCAAAGTCGCCGCATTGTAGTCCTCTGCCCAGTCAAGATTTTGCAACCACTCCGGAGCCATACCTTCTTCTGTCATCCATTTCACCAGGTTGCCGGAAGAAGTAAGAAAGGGTTCGGTGCCGCCCTGGAGCATGATATTGATATAGCCGTCTTTACACCTGAAATAAATGTATTGTCTTACTCCGGTATTGGGAATAACCAGGCAGCCTCCGGTCCTCCTGAATTCAACTCTAGCGACATCCCACGTCTGTAAAAGCTGCATATTAGGCGATACCGCGCATTCTTGCATTGATATGTCAATATGCTGTCCTTCGCCTGTATTCCAGCGATGAAACATAGCCGTCATCACCCCGATGGCTGCTTCCGCCCCCGCGAAGAAACCCGCTTGAGGAAAACTTATCCAGACGGGGGCACGGTCCGGATTGCCGCAGGCATACATATACCCTCCGGAAGCCCATGCCGTTAGTTCGCTTCCCTGGTAATGAGCTTTAAGCCCTTCCTGACCGAAAGGCGAGATAGAAGCATAGATGATATCCGGCTTGATTTTACAGAGGTCAGAATATCCGAGCTTCAGACCGCTCATGTACCCTGGTTCAAAGGACTCTAGGATAATATCGGCAGTTTGGACCAGGGCCTGAAAGATATTGGAGCCTGCTCTATCTTTGATATTAAGTGTGATGCCGCGTTTATTTACATTATTTGCATACCAGAAGAGGCTTTTCTCCGGGTCAGCGATATTATTAAAGTAGGGTGGAATACGCGAGGCGCTACCCCCTGGAGGTTCAACCTTGATGACATCAGCACCCAGGTCTCCCAATAATTTGCCGCCCAGCATACATCCACCCCCGGTTAAGTCCAGGACACGGTACGGTGGCAAGGCTGATTTAGACTTACTATTCTCGGCCATCTACCTTTTTAAGGCAAATTATTGGTAATCACCCAGAAGCTCACGCGCTATAATCAATCTTCTCATCTCGGAGGTACCGCCGCCGATCTCATTCAATTTGGTAGCTCTGAAGAGCCGGTTGACGGGGCAATCCAGCATATAGCTGTAACCGCCGAAAATCTGCATGGCGTCCTGAACGACCTTACTGCTGGATTCGGCCGTGAACAGTAACGTAGCGGCGGCCATTTTATGGAGCTCCGTGCCCCTGCCGCCTCTTTCGGATTTCTGTGCAAGGTCCGCTGCTTTGTATATCATTAACCTGCATGCTTCGGTAAGCGTGTACATATTGGCCAGTTTTTCCTGAATCATCTGGTAACTGCATATAGGCTTCCCGAATTGCTTTCTTTCTTTTGAATATTTTATGGACATTTCCAGGGCACTTTCTGCCAGCCCCAGGCAGATTGCTGACATAACGGTCCTCTCGGTATCCAGCCCGTTCATCATTACCCTGACGCCTTTATTTTCTTCACCGAGCACGTTTTCTTTGGGAACCCGGTAGTCCTCAAAGAACATCTGGCCCGTGGGCGAGCCCCGGTACCCCATCTTATCGAGCTCTGTTATTTCCAGCTTGCCTTCATATCCCCTCTCGACGATAAATGCGGTGATGCCTTTTGACCCAAGTTCGGGCGCGGTTTTAGCATATAACAGGAACGTGTCGGCAATGGGGGCATTGGTGATGAACATCTTCTCGCCATTGAGGATATAGTAATTACCTTCTCTTTTGGCTTTCATCTCCATGCCAACGGCATCGGAGCCGTGGTTAGGTTCAGTCAGGGCCAGGGCGCCTATCTTTTCCCCGTTACAGAGCTGGGGTAAGAACTTTCTTCGCTGCTCCTCGGTGGCATTCCGGTAAATGTTTTCAACGGCCATGGACGTATGGACTCCATAGGTCAAACCGAGGCTGGGAGAAATCTTGGTCATTTCTTTAATGGCAATGATGTCCGCCAGGTAATCGAGCCCACCGCCCCCGTATTCCTCGGGGATAGTAATCCCCATCAGCCCCATGTCTCCCAATTTCTTCAATATCCAGCCAGGTAGTTTGGCCTCTTTATCAATCCGCATGGCAATAGGTTCGATTTCAGCCACCATGAAATCTCTGACAGTATTAGCTACCATCTTATACTCTTCGCCCAGTTCAAAATCCATAATTCTCTCCACTATACCTTTGCAATTGGTTACCTGGTGCTGAAATAATGGGTCCGGCTATTCCAGGGTTATTGGGTGGTACAGATTTTAGCATAGCTCGGTTTGTCCTGCAACGTTGAATACCTCACCCGACCCGGTTGCCGTAAGTCTAGATGAGGAACGCTTGTTTGAGAGGAGGTACTTTTTTAGGCTATTGTGTTCTCAACGACACAACGCTATTATATATGATTTCTGGAAAGTCCCTCCATCATTACGAGCTGGACTACTATTGGTGAGAATTATCCTCAGATTTTCGCTTGTTTGCTCCCACCTTTGGTAACACCCCAAGAGTAAGCTAGATGAAGGATGCTCTTCGTGGCTTCAGTAAAAGCAGTAAGGCTTTCTAAGATTTCGGGTTCTGTCCACTCACGACCGGCGTTGCTATGACCTTCCCCATTAGGCTTTGGGAGCGAGTTAACCCCAGGGGCACCAGAGCATAAAGTTCCCGATCCTGCCACCATGCCGATCCTGCTAATGGCGTTGGGAGAATATGCCACCGGAGAGTATTCCTATAGCCAGGTGGCAGATGATCTAAATGCCCAGGGGTACAGGACGCAAAATGGCAGATTATTTACCGGCTACAATCTCCGGGACATTCTCGGCAATCGGTTTTACGAAGGCAAAGTAGTCTATCATCAAGGACTTCCCGATGAACAGATAATCGATGGTTCTCATAAGGTACCCGAAGATGTCCGGCAGTTATGGCTGCGCTGCCAGGTAATCAAGAAGGAAAGAACCAATCGGCCCACTGGGCATCCGAGAAGGGAAAGCCATGACTATCCTTTCTCGCATGTTTTGAAATGTCATCAGTGCGGCAATTCTTACCATGGTGAGGCTGTCTATTACAAGGACCGCACTAAATTACGCTTAATCCATGAACGCCACTCACAGGGAAAACAGTGCAACACATTGCCGAAATCTCGATCTGTAGAATCCTTAAACAAGGAGTTTGGTGAACGTGTCCTAGCCTATGTTAATCTGGATGAAGGGTGGAAAACCAGGATTATAGCAGCTCTCATGAGTAATGGCGGAATAAGTGAGGATAAGGCCGATCAGAATCAAGCCGAAAGGTTCCGCAAAGTTCTGGAAAACTTACGAAAACAGCATCTATGGGGTGATATCTCCGATGTTGACTACAAGCGCGAGAGGGCCGACCTGGAACGTCAGATTAAGGCTCTTACTCTTGATACTACCCCTGTCGAGATGCCTAACCTAGAGAGAGCGGCTCAATTACTAAATGAAATGCCAGTTCTCTGGCAGCACCCGGGAGTAACTAACAAGCAACGGGAGTCTCTGGTGCAGGAAGTTTTTAACAAAATAAGCCTGGACGGAGAGGCATTGGTTGCCGTCGAACCCAAGCCAGCCTATGCCCCATTATTTGCGGATATACTGATGCACGCTGCGCTTGGTTATCCTGAGTTCGACTCTCCCCCGTCTCCACCAGCTTAAAATCAAAAACACCAGAAATAAAACTACGGGTGTTTTTAAATATCTTGATGTGTTTAATAAGCGGAGCGAGATAATCCGGCCGAAATTCCCGGCGGATTTTCTGGCTTTTTCCATTTAACACCGGGAATGCTATTACCTCGGAAATCTCTTGGGGCCGCCGCATTACGGGCGATTCCTCGATGCTGATTTTCCCACCAATATCCGGCGTGCTATACTATTGTCATGAATTCAAGGCATAAACTATCCTTCGTTTTTATCCTCATCCTGCTGGCGGCCGTCCTTATATTTGCCCTTTCTCCCGGTTGCCAGCCGAAGCCGCAATACCAGAAGATTGACTTCACTAGGTTGGAGCCGCCAGGCGCGGCGGCACCGGGGGAATCTTCGGAGGTGTTGCTCCGGGTGGCCTTCGCGGGCGTCGTCTCTCCCACCGAGACGCTGAAGATCTATAACCAGATGGTCGAATATCTTGGCCAGGCACTATTTCGGCCGGTGGAGATTATCCAGAGGAGCAACTATGCTGAAATTAATGACTTGGTCAGGTCACGTTACGTTGACCTTGCTTTTGTCTGCAGCCTGGCGTACGTGGTGGGTAATAACGAATTCGGCATGGAGATACTGGTGGTGCCGCAGGTCGGCGGGGGTACTGTTTATCACTCATATATTATCGTGCCGGCAAATAGCAAGTCAGAGAGCCTGGCCGACTTGAGAGGCAAGGCCTTCGCCTTCACTGACCCGCTTTCCAATTCCGGCCGGCTGGCCCCGACCTACCGGCTCCACCAGATGGGTGCGACGCCGGATAATTTTTTCGGGAAATATGTCTTCACTTATAGCCATGACAATTCCATCCGGGCAGTGGCGGATAGCTTGTTTGATGGGGCAGCCGTAGATAGCCTGGTATATGACCATATCATCAGCCTTGAGCCGGAAATTGGCGCCCGGACCAGGATTATCGAGAAATCACCACCTTTTGGTATACCTCCGGTAGTCGTCCACCCCGCGCTGAACCCGGAAATAAAAGCTCGTTTGCGCAGTCTCCTCCTTAACATGGAGCATGACCAGACCGGCCGGGCCGTTCTTGAGAGCCTTCATGTCAATCGTTTTATTATCGGTGATGATGCTTCCTACGATTCGATTCGGAACATGATGCGTGAACTGGGATGGTAACCACGAAATTGGGTAAGCTTTGGGTGCGTTTCTGGTCTCTTACCGGAGGGGTTGGTGTCAGCTTTAAAATCATGGGCATCGTACTGCTCCTCATCGGAATATTCGGTCTCGGAATAACCATTCAGGGGAGAAATAGTCTCACCCAAACTCTTGCCATGGAGTTGGAAAAGCAGGGTGTGGCTCTGGCCAATGACCTGGCTGCCCGCAGCACGGACCTTGTCCTGACCAGCAACTCCTTTGACCTTTACCAGCTTTTAAAAAACACCGTCCGGAACAATGAAGCAATGCACTACGCTTTCATTGTGGGTACTGACGGTAATATTATCAGCCACTCTTTCAGCGGTGGCGTCCCCGCCGGTCTGGCCAAGGCAAACGTTCCTGCGGCAGATGGCCAGCAAAATCTGGTAAGGCTGGATACCAACGATGGTATCATCCTGGACATCGCGGTGCCAATTTTTGGGGGCAGGGCCGGGGTGGCACGCGTCGGCATGTCCACCGAATCTTTGCGCGAAGTGGTAGCGGACATGACGGCGCGCTGGCTTCTGATTACCGGCGTGGTCTCTCTCGCCGGACTTCTGGCTGCTTATTTGCTTACCTCGGTGTTGACAAGACCCATCAAGCATCTCGTCGAAGTGACCAGGGCCATCAGCCGGGGGGACCTGCAGCACAAGGCACCGGTCTGGGCTCCCGATGAAATAGGAAGGCTGGGGATGGCCTTCAATACCATGACGGACTCTCTCGCCAGGTCCCGGAGTGAAAGCGAGGCCTATCACGCTGAACTGTTAAGGCGTAACCTCGAATTGGCAGCTCTTAACGCCATTGCCAATGAAGTCAGCGGGTCGCGGGAACTGATGGACATTATGCTCCGTTGTCTGGTTAAAATACTGGAGTTTATCAATCTGGATGCCGGTTGGGCAAGTATCTTATCCGATGACGGGGAGCGGGCAGTCACCATCTGCCATACCGGTTTAACACCCGAGACATTAATCGTGGTGGATAACCTGGACCTTGACAAGTGTCTCTGCAAGCAAGCCATTAACCGTAAGTCCGTCATCACCGTAAGCTATGGCGAACATAACTGCCCGGTACTACTGGCCGGACTGGCCAACGGTAAACAGATACGCCACCACGTTACCGTGCCGCTCATCGCGAAATCGCGTGTCCTGGGGCTGCTTCATCTTGCCAGTCCGCAGCCCGGCCGTCTTTCTTCAGAGAATATACAGCTCCTCGGGGCAATGGGGCACCAGCTGGGTGTAGCTATTGAGAATAGTAACCTCTGGGAGCAGCTAAAATACAAGGAAGAGATACGCGGCCGGCTCCTCGAGGGGATTATTACCGCCCAGGAGGCCGAACGTAAACGTATCGCGCGTGAGCTGCATGACCAGACCGGGCAATCGCTGACATCGCTTATGGTGGGCTTGAAAATGCTGGAGACGGCCCGCCCGGAGGAAATTGACCAAAGAATCAAAAGTATGCGCCATCTCACCGGGCAGATGCTGGAAGATGTGCATAACCTGGCGGTGGAACTGCGTCCCAGCTCATTGGACGACCTGGGTCTGGTCGCGGCGCTGGAGCAATACACGCGGGAGTTTACCGATAAATTCGGAATAAACTCGGAATTTCAGACCATCGGCTTCGACCACCGGCGACTGTCTCCGGAGATGGAAATCGCCCTTTACCGCATTGTGCAGGAGGCCCTCACCAATGTGGTTAAACACGCTGAGGCAAAGAAGGTCAGCGTCCTTATGGAAGTACGCCAGTCTTCTATCGTGGCCATCGTTGAAGATGATGGCAGAGGCTTTGATATCCAGCCGAAATCACGTAATCACGAGGGGCGGCTCGGCCTTTACGGAATGTACGAGCGCGCCGAGCTTATCGGCGGGAAGCTGACCATTGAGTCAAGGCCAGGCAAGGGTACCACGGTTTTTGTGGAAGTCCCCCTGGGATAGAAAGGAATGGAGCGATGCCGAAGATACGGGTATTGATAGCCGATGACCACGCCGTGCTGCGCTCCGGCCTGAAAGTGCTGCTCCAGACCCAGGCGGGCATTGAAGTGGTCGGCGAAGCCGCTGACGGTCACGAAGCCATCAATAAAACCGCCGAGCTCAGACCGGACGTACTCCTGCTGGATATCACCATGCCCGGTCTGGGCGGCCTTGAAGCCCTTAAAACGATTAAGGAGACCGTGCCCGCTACCGTCATCCTCGTCCTCACCATGCATGAAGACGAGGGTTACCTTCTCCAGGCGTTGAAAATGGGCGCCTCCGGCTATATTCCCAAAAAGGCCGCCGATAACGAACTCATCAATGCCATCAGGATGGTCCACCGGGGTGAAGTCTTCATCTACCCTTCGCTGACCAGGGTGTTGGTCGAGGAGATGTTTCATGGCGGTGCCGGTGAGAAGCAGATAGTGGCTGCCGAACACCTCCGGCTAAGCCAGCGGGAGAGGGAAGTATTGACCCTGGTGGCACAGGGCTACACCAACCAGCAGATTGCCGACCGCCTTTACCTGAGCGTGAAGACGGTGGAAACCTACAAAGCGCGGGTTATGGAAAAATTGAACCTGCAGAGCCGGGTTGAACTCGTCCGCTATGCCCTTCAGCACGGACTTCTTAGCAAGGATGGCCTGACCTCCACATAACGGCTGTCTTCAGTTATCGGACATCTTTCAGACCTGCGGTTTTCCCTGACAGGCCCCCCACAAAGTCCAGGGATTTCCCTGACAGACGGTACTGTATAAAAGGGGATTTCCCTGCTAGGCACGCTCCACCGTATTCAGGATAATTTACAATGAAGCATTCAGGATGTTTTCTCTAGATTTCTACACATTTGCACCGCTCACGCCGAATTGAGAGGAGGGTGAAAACAGGTGAAGCTACCCAAAATAACCAGAAGGCAGTTCGTCAAGGCCGGCGGTGCCACTGCCGCCACCCTGGCTCTAAGCAAATTCTTTTTCACCTGGCAGGGTGAGCCTTTGCTTACCCGGGCCGCTGATACCATCCCTGCGGAGGAAAAATGGGTGCCCACCACCTGCTGGATAGGCAAGCAAGACTGCGGCGTGCTCGCCCGCGTCGTGGAAGGCAGAATCGTCAAGCTTGAAGGCCACCCGGCCCACCCCCTGAATCGCGGCACTTTATGCGTCAAGGGACAGGCCCAGCTCATGTCCATCTATGACCCTTACCGCATCAAGGCCCCGCTGCTCCGCACCAATGCCAAGGGACAGCCCGGGGAATGGCGTGAAATTTCCTGGGACGAGGCTCTCACCCTGGCTGGTAATAAAATTAAAGAGGTACGGGAGCGGGACAAGCGTCTTCTCATCTGGCAGAAGGGCCGCAGCAAAGCCAAAACGTTCTATGACGATGCTTTCGGCAACGCCTCCGGCGCCACCAAGGTGGGACACGGTGGCTATTGCTCCGATGCTGCTTACCGTGCTATGGAATATACCTTCGGCCTGCACGGTGGTGTACACCCTGACTTTCGTTACTGCAACTACCTCATCAGCTGGGGCTGGAACCTGACCTCGGCCGGGGGCAACAAGCTCTGCTGGCTCACCTGGCCCCGGCAATTCGTCGAAGCCAGGGAGCGGGGCATGAAGGTAGTTACCCTCGACCCCTGGCGGCGTGCCATGGGTCCTCATACTGATGCCTGGCTGCCTAACCGCCCCGGCAGTGACCTGGCCTTTTTCCTGTCCCTGGCCAACGTGCTGATTGAAAATGGCTACCTGGACCGCGAGTATCTGGTAAAACATACCAATTCCCCCTTCCTGGTCCAGGATGATGGCACTTTCCTGAGAGAAGGGGAGAAAGAGCTGGTCTGGGACACGAGCGCCGGCTCCGCTCGACCTCATGATGCCGCGGGTGTCACGCCGGCGCTTGAGGGCAGCTATACGGTAGCCGGTAAGAATGTCAAGACCGCCTTCCAGCTTTTCAAAGAGGACGTCAGGCAGTACACTCCCGAGTGGGCCTCGTCCGTATGCGACCTGCCGGCTGACGCGATAAAGAAGGTGGCGCTGGAGCTGGGTGAGAACGCCCGAATCGGCAGCACCATGGTCGTCGATGGCGTGGAGCTACCCTACCGCCCGGTAGGGATGATGGCCTACCATGTATCCCAGCAGGAGCACGGTTTCCAGGCTTTCCGCGCCGCCGGCATCGTTTTCATGCTGCTCGGCGCCATCGAAGCGGTGGGCGGACTGAGGATTGACACCGACCGAAAGATACATGCCAACTTTACGGCTCTGGAAAATATTAAGATCAAGGACAAGCCGGGCAACATCTACCTCAAGGACAGCAAGTTCTTCCCGATTAATACCGGACTGCCTGGCATGTACGCCAAGGCCATGATAGAGCCGGAAAAGTACGGTGTGGACTATATCCCCGAGGTATTGGTCATTCACATGACCAACCCGTTGCTTTCCTTCCTGGGGCAGGATACTTTCATCGAGGCTTATAAAAAATTCAAGTTTATCATCGTCATCGACCCATTCATGAGCGAGACGGCGGACTACTTCGCCGATGTTGTTCTCCCCGCGGCCACCATCGAGAAATACGAAGGTCCCCTCGGCGTGGACGACCAGTATAACGACGCTACCACCCTGCGGATGCCGCCGATTCCCCCGCTCTACCAGTCACGCGGAGATATCGATATCTACCTCGACCTGTGTGAAAAGGCCGGCATACTTTACGGTGAAAAAGGTTATATCGCCGAGCTGAACAAAGGCTTGAAAATCAAGGATGATTATGCCCTTGACACCAGTGCCAGGCCGGAAGTGCGGGATATCTTCGACCGCTGGGCTAAATCGGCCGGTTACCAGGGCGGCGTGGAATTCTTCGAGAAGAACACGTTAAAACTTCACCCATACCGGCGGAGGAACTCTACGCGCCGGCCTGGGATAAACCCTATGGCGGCATCCGACAGCGTCTCTACGGTGAAGGCCTGCTGCGCTACCAGCGGGAAATGAAAGCTTTGGGGGCCGGGCAAATATACTGGCAGGACTACACGCCGCTGCCGCGCTGGCGGAAACCGACCATGGACGGCTCGCCGGCGGACTTTGACCTCTACCTCATTTCCCATAAGAAAATCGAGTTCAAGCAGTCGAGGACCACCTTCAACGCCCTGCTCAACGAGCTTGAGCCCGAGCAGGCGGTGGAGATGAATACGGCGGCGGCGGCGGCCAGAGGGCTTGCCGATGGCGACCCGGTCTGGGTGGAGTCCCACAACGCCATCACCGGCGAGAAGAAGCGGATAAAAGCCAAGGTGAAAACGATTGAGGGCATCCGGCCGGATACCATTACCATGTCACACCACTACGGTTTCTGGGTGCACCCCCGCGCTAAAGACCGGGGGCCGACACCTAACGTTATTTTTCCCGTCGGCGAGGGCTATATCACCAATACTGCCGACCAGAGCTATCAGGTCAAAGTAAGGGTGACCCAGGCTTAGGAGGTTAGTGATGCCAAGGTACGCCTACGTTATTGATTTAAACCGGTGCATGGGGTGTAACGCCTGTGTCGAGGCGTGCAAGATAGAAAACAATACCGGCGAGGGGATGCTCTGGATGTATGTTTTCCGCCTGGAAAAGGGCAAGTATCCTGACGTCAACTGGCAGTTCATGCCCCGGCCCTGCATGCACTGTGATAATCCTCCCTGTGTGAAAGTATGCCCGGTGGGGGCCAGGTTCAAGCGAGAGGACGGTTTCACCCTCACCGACTTTGACCGCTGTATCGGCTGCCGCTTCTGCGAGGTGTCCTGTCCCTATGGAGTCAACTATTTCAACTGGAAAAAGCCCAAAGACAATCAATACTTCGCCTGGCACGAGGAGGAAGGGGCCGGTGTTTACGGCTCCGGCAGCGCCGGGCAGATTATCGGCAATGCCGTTGTCCCCTATGAGAACCCGGACCATAAGAAGTTATACGGGGAGCGCCTTGTCTCCGGCGGGGCGCACTACCTGGGCGTGGTGGGCAAATGCACCTGGTGCGTGCACCGGGTGGAGAAAGGACTACCTCCGGCCTGCGTGGCCAACTGTCCGGTTCATGCCCTCCACTTCGGCGACCTGGACGACCCTGGTAGCGAGGTTTCAAATTTGCTCAAAAGGGGCAATGTCTGGCGTCTTCTGGAAGAACTCGGTACCGAGCCGCGGGTCTATTACCTGGGCGGGCAGCAGCCCGGGCATGACCTCCGGCTATGGTATACCAGACGGCAAGAGGTGAAGGCATGAAAGCAAAACATGATGAAATCGCTCTGCGTCCGTTAACCGGCACCAGTCAGTCTTTTTACCTCGTCGCAGCGGTACTGCTCGCAATCGTCGGCTGGTTTATCTATGCTTATCTGGTCCAGGTACGGACGGGACTGGTGGTGACCGGACAAAGGGATATGGGGATGCCGCTGGCGGGTGCGCCGTGGGGTCTTTACATCAGCAACTTTGTCTGGTTCGTGGGCATCGCCCACGGCGGCATCGCCGTTTCCGCCATTATCCGGGTGCTCAAGCTGGAAAGATACCATAGTATCGGCCGTATCGCCGAGGTACTTACCGTGGTAACCATCATGATGGCCGGCTTGAATATTATCATTGACCTCGGCCGACCGGACCGAATCCTCAATATGGTGCTTTACTTCGGGAGCCGGGTATGGCAGTCGCCGCTGGCCTGGGACTTCACGGTCATCAGCCTCTATTTGACCCTCAGTACCACTTATCTCTATATTACCATGAGGGAAGACCTGGCCGGCCTGCGTGACAAGTTTCCCGGTCGCTGGAAATGGCTGTACAAACCCCTGCTCTTCCGCTACCGCCCCGACGAAAAGCCCAAGGTTGACCAGATAGCCTGGTGGCTGGCCGTGACCATCGTACCGATGATGGTGGCACTGAGCGGCGGCGTTATCCCGTGGCTCTTCGGCCTGCAAGGTTCCCAGGCGGGCTGGTTCGGGGCCGTCCAGGGCCCCTATTTCCTCACCGCCGCCCTGACCTCGGCCATTGCTGGAGTCATCGTCGTCGCCACCCTGGTACGCCGGGGATACGGCTGGCATACCCGGATCAAGGACGAGGTGTTCCGGCACGCCGGGGCCCTGCTGGCAATCCTGGTCACCTTCTATATCTGGTTCATCTTCCAGGAGCAGCTCACCATTCGCTTCGCCGGGCCGATTCCCGAATTCCGGGTCTCCGAGGCGTTACTTACCGGCCGGTTCGCTCCTATCTTCTGGACGATGCTGGTGGGAGGACTGATCTTGCCTATGGTTTATCTGTTCGTGCAGGCGGTTAGACCCCGGGCTTACCGCGGGGGAGCCGTATTTATTTCGGCAGCCCTGATTATCGTTGCCCTGTGGGTTAAGCGTTTCCTGATTGTGGTACCTTCCCTGCTCTATCCACGCCTGCCGTATGCGGTAGGTACCTACTCGCCGACCTGGGTGGAATGGTCGGTTGTCGCCGGAACTATCGCCCTCGCTATTTTCCTTTACCTGCTCTTCATCAAGCTGTTCCCCATCATGGAGTTAAGGAGGAGCTCCGATGCATAGTACCTTAGCATCGACATCTTTGCTGGGTCTCATCGTCATGCTGGTGATCGTGGGTGCCCCGGTTTATGTCCTGCTGTTAAGCGCCATGTTCGGTGGTCCCAAGGTGGGGCGGGTGAGAGGGGTATTCATCGGTTCGGTGGTGGCTATCCTGGCAATCTTCATCGCCTTCACCTTTGTCTTCAGCGGTATCATGTCCCTTATCTTTCCTCAATAAGGTAAGGGGGATAGGGCTGTTGCCATGCATTATCAGGAAATCGGGGGATTGGAGCTAGCGCGGGCAAGGGCGAAGCTTTATCAGTTGTTAGGCGCTCTCTACTTCAAACCTTATCAACCGGAGATGTTGAGCCTGCTGGCCCAATGGGTGAAAACACGGGCTGCGGCGGACTTTCGGCAGACATTCTCGGCGGAAATAAATCTGGGTTTATCTCTATTGAAAGACTTCTTCCGGGAAAAGTCGGGGAATACATGGCCGGAACTGGGCGAAATCGTATCTGTGGAGTTTACCAGGCTCTTCCGGGGGGTGAAAATAGGGTACTCACCGCCCCCGCCTTATGAATCGGTCTACCGGGAAGAGACGGGAAGGGTTTTCGGCGAGGTGACCGTAGCGGTATGGCGGAAGTATCGCAGTTTCGGCTTCAGTCCGGTAAAGGAGTTGAAGAACGAACCTCCCGACCACCTTGGCCTGGAGATGGAATTCATGCACCGCCTTTGCTCTCTGGAGGCGGATGCCTGGCAGGAAGCCGATGTGCACAAGGCACATCAGGTTATGGACGGTGAGAGGGAGTTCTGCCGTGAGCACCTGCTCACCTGGCTACCTCAATGGCGGGACCGCATCAGAGAGTTCGATTCTCCGGGGTTTTTCCGGGGCCTGGCCGAGTTGACTCTGGGCTGGGTTGCCTTCGATTACAACCAGAATCTAATCGCTGAAGCGGCTTCCTGTCCGACCGAGTGAAGAGAATAACCGTTATTGTGGAGAGAAGGTGTCCACCGCCGTCGATAGCAAGAGCAATCAAGGTTCTAAACCGGGCTTTCTGGAGAAGATGGTGGCGCGAGCCCGGCTCGAAGTTTACCCGGAGCGGTGTCTCAACCGGCGCCATCCCAAATCAGGCTGCCGGGCCTGCCGGGACATTTGCCCCGTAGAAGCTATCAGCTTCGGGGATTTTTCGGAGATCGACTATTCCCGGTGTTGCGGCTGCGGCATCTGTGTCGGCGTATGCCCGACGGAAGTATTTACCCTGGGAGGATATTCCTATAATTCTCTGCTCACCCGGGTGGCGGGAAAGAGTGAGGCGGAGTTTAACTGTTCGCGGCGGTCACCAGGGCGGGGAAATGGCGTGACCGTTCCCTGCCTGGGTTACCTCGATGAGAGTTTTCTCGTGGCTGTCATCAGCCGCGGCGCCCAGACAGTGACTCTTGATATCACCCCGTGTCCGGACTGCCCGCTTCAGTCAGGATTTCAGTCATTGCAGCGCTGCCTGGCGAGGGCTAATAAAATCCTGGCGCTTTTCGGCCGGGAGGGGAAAATCAGGCTTGCCACCGGTGGTAAAAATCCCTTCCGTGGTGGACGGGATATCCGTCAATACTCGCGGCGGGAGCTTTTTTCTTATCTCGGGCGCGGCGTACGGAATATGGCGGAGGGAAAACAGGGCTCTAGGACGAAGATTCTTAATCCAGCCCGGGCCGGCCTGGCGCCCAGGTTGCCCGAAAAGCGGCGTCTTCTCCTCCAGAGTCTGCTGGCTCTGGCAGAGCCGGCGAGCCATACCCTTGAAAGCCAGGATTTACCTTTCCTTCAAATTGAAACCGCCGTGGAGTGCGATGTCTGCGGGCTTTGCGCCACGCTCTGTCCTTCCGAAGCATTACAGCGAAACGACCATGAGGGTAAAAGAGTAATCGAATTTAATACATCATTGTGCATCGCCTGCCATTTATGCCTGGAAATCTGTCCCAGGAAAGCCTTGCGTAGCTCGACATCATTTAACATCTGTGACGTCCTGGCGGGAAAAAGCATGGTGATTGCGGAACAAGTGACCTCGACCTGCCCTCGCTGCGGACAGGCGGGTATTCTGTCTGACGGCAGCGGTCTTTGCTTGAATTGCCAGAAGGAGAATAATATCCGAGAATGGCTTATCAGGCAGCAATAATTGTTGCTCTAAAAACGCCGGCAAAGACTTCGGGTCGCCTCTCTTTCTAACTCTTACTGATGTTAATCTGGAGTAATCCTTGAAAAATTAATAATGGTGGCCATGTCGGCTTGATTTGCCGGAATAGAAGATTACCGCCAGCGCCCGCTTCTGTTTTAAAAGGTTCCAGATGTACAGGATAGGCGGTCATAAGAAAGAGTTAATTTACGTCATTTTGTTCGTTGTTTGCGACTTCCAATAGCCACGAAACCGGCAGTGCTGTTGTAGCCATCAGTGGGCTGCTCAAGGTGGTAGGAACTATGCCCCGGAGGCTGAAATAGCCCGGAACGATACCGGAGTTCGTAGAAGCCGGACTGGTAAAGAAAGTTCTCAATATCATCTTTAGAGAAGAAACGTGCCCGGCTATAAATGGGATGCCCCTCTTTCCCTTTCTTCGCGTATAATTCTGCCCAGGGGCTCTCCTTGAGAATTAAACCCAGCACCAGCCCTCCTTCGGGCGTCAGCACTCTTGATGCTTCCCGGAGGACCTGTGCCGGGTCATCGACGAAACAGAGGGTCAGTGCGATGAGGACGCCCCCGAAGCTGCTATCCGGGAAAGGAAGTTTTTCCCCGCCAGCCCTCTTCACGTTAATACCCCTTGCCCTGGCTTTCTCCAGGAGAACCTGCGATGGGTCTACTCCGTATTCAATCTCAAGTGCCTGCGCGAAACGCCCGGACCCCACACCCACCTCAAGGTAAGGTCGGGGATAAGTGTGCAGGAAAGGCCGCAGACACGCCACCTCCATGGCAAAGATGGTCTTACCGGGTTCGGTGTCATACCAGGCGTCATAACCTTCGGCCAGGGAGTCAAAAGGTGAACCGCGGCTATTACCCGTCAAACCACCATCTCCTCAGATTTTCCTCGGTGGGAGAAGTACGGGCCACGTCCGGCTCTTTGAAGCTGTATTCATAGTTATTGACATAGTCCATGAGAAGCTTATAAGCCTGATTAATTCCTTTCATGGCCTCTTCGCCTTCACGGCCTTTCTTATCAGGGTGATAGCGGTGGGACAGGCGCCGGTAGGCGCTTTTTATCTCCTTCAGGGTGGCCGCTTCGTTCAAGCCGAGCCGCCTTCTTGCCTCGTCTATATCGTTGAAGTTAACCATCTTCAACTATTCTCGTTCCATTCGATTTTGGTATGACTGACGATGATAGATTTATACCCAGCCCCAGGTAACCGGCTGTCGGTAGGCCCTCCAGGCAAAGAGCGCAGCGATTACCAGGAAGACTACTACAAGCCACGGTGCAAAGCCCCAGGTAACTCTTACCCCCATGATGAGGGCTGTCAGCACCAGGAAAAGACAGGTAGCTGCCAGACGCTTACGTCGAGTGCGCCAGGCTAGCAGAATCGGCTTGTCCTTGACAGAAACTTCCTCTCCGGGGTTACACCCAGCCAGGACACTCTCGATACGGGGTTGTATATTGAAGTGGACATAGCTAAGCAACCCAGCAAGTACAGCGAAGGTCACCAGCTTGGCAATGAGCGCCCAGTCTGTCCAAATCCAGCCACGAGCCCAGGTCAGCAGAATACCTGTCACCAAAATGACAGCCATATAGGCATAGCAACGGATGGGCTGCCTCTTGATGATATTCTCCATGTAGCGGTCAGTATTGTAGCCGGGTGGGACGGCAAAGCGAGCGCGCTCATTAACTATGATGAGCATATACAGTGGGGCGGCCATGAACAGCATGGCTATAAGGTGCAGCAATAAAACCACAACTCGTGCTTCCGCAGGCATAGTAGAACCTCCTTATTTCTTAATATTCCATTCTTAGACTACCTTATACTACAGAAACGAAGTGCTGTCAATAGTCTTTGATAGTATTTCATTCACTCAGAGACCAGGCGTTTTACCCGCCTTACGATAAGCTCACCCGCCATGTCGACCTCTTCTTGAGTGCTCCAGCGCCCCAGCGTCAGGCGCAGGGCACCCAGGGCCCGTTCCCGGCTTAATCCCATCGCCAGAAGCACGCCGGAAGGCTCCGTGGAGCCGGCGTGGCAGGCAGCCCCGGTAGAGGCGGCGATTTCCGGAATCCTACCAAGAAGCTCCTCTCCGACCACGCCTTTGATACTGATGTTGAGTGTATTGGGCAGCCTCCGGTCGGGGTGTCCGTTGAGGCGGACATTGTCTTCGCCCAGACCGGACTCTATCAGACTATGAAGCCTGTCCCTTAACTGCTTGATGTGCTTCCGGTAGCCGGCCAGCGACTTTCCAGCGATTTCACAGGCAGCGCCCAGCCCCACGATATGGGGCACGTTCTCCGTCCCCGCCCGCCGGCCGCTCTC
>Ga0154764_1061_pt1 | contig 18394 bp, 16 predicted proteins | sample Rifle2008BG16ft_FD_105772 | JGI IMG/M metagenome (GOLD analysis project Ga0154764, IMG submission 105772) | candidate division Zixibacteria bacterium RBG_16_53_22
TGAACCATTCGGTCGGCTTTTTGCTGGTATCGCCTTTGCGCTTGGCCATTTTGAAGGCCCGGAACTTCTCGCCGGTGGCTATCTCTTCGTGTCTTTGAATCGGGGCAAAAATAAACAGAGTCCCGGCCAGCGCTATCGCTGCGGCCACCGGCATGAAATATCTAATCGGTTTCATTCAAAAACTCCCATCGTCAGACCAGATCGCATAAGATCGTCACATTATTAAGAAATATAGGGCCTTTTCGGTTCCAAACAAAGGGATAATGGGGAGATCAACATGATTGGACCGGTTTTGCGGGCCGCTGTCGAATGTATACGGGTCCACTATTCAGGCGCCTTATGCTGCTGACAAAATAGCTTTGATGAGGGAAATTTCTTATACTGGGAAATAGCAATTTTGCATGTTGTAGGGGCGTATCGCAATACGCCCCTACAATAAATCACTCGACACCTCAACTTAATTTATTACCGGTTTGTCATCAATCTCCGCCGCTTGTCCACGCGCCTAAATAATGTCGCTGAATCTCGAGACTCTGGCTCCGGCCCTGGTCATTTCATCGAGCGCCGCCGCGCTATCGCCGGGCTTGACCTCGACACCGCGGATAGCATCCTTGACCACGATGACTTTGAATCCGGCCTTTAGAGCATCCAAGACAGTACTCTTGACACAGTAATCCGTGGCCAGGCCGGTCACCATTAGCCGCTTGATATTGGCCTTGCGAAGCCGCTCGGCCAGGTCGGTCCTCTGGAAACCGGAATAAGCCTCCTTGTCCGGCTCGACTCCTTTCTTGACCTGGACCGCTTTTTCGAAATCGAGGCGCAAGTTGGGGTGAAGGGCGGCGCCTTTAGTGTCGGCCACGCAGTGGGGCGGCCAGATACCCCCCTGCTCCTTGAACGAAATGTGACTGGCCGGATGCCAGTCCTGGGTGTAGAAAACATGCTTAAAATGGGGCGCCAGGCCATTGATAACCGGCACGACACGGTTACCCTCGGGCACGGCCAGCGCCCCGCCGGGGCAGAAGTCGTTCTGGACATCGACCACGACCAGCGCGTCTTTTTCGGGATTGATCTTTATCATGCTTATAATATAGAAAAAACGGCATGACAAGGGAAGGGGGTTGTGTGGGGGGAGTGGCTCTGCTATTGAAAGGCGTCAGGATGTCGTCCAATTGGACTCCATTCTGACGCACATTAAACGGCGCCCCGGAAAACACCGGGGCGCCGTTTGCATGGGTCGTTACTACTCGACTCTTGCGAGAAGCATCCCCATCCGAGATTTTGCTGTGTCGGGTTCGGGGACCCGACACCACGATAAATGACCGACCCTACAGCGTCAGGTCCATGCCCCTGCTCCGCCGAAGGCGGATGCGGGGTCAGACCTGACGCCACTCATCACGTCGGTGATGTGCCCCGGAGGGGGATGCGCGGCGCACCCTTTGCGGCACTGAAAGTGCCGCCTATTCCGCATTCCGCAATCCGCATTCTAACATCTTGAATAGCCGCATTCGGGGCAGAAGATACAGCCCGATTCGGTCTTGAGGGGGCTGGCGCAGTCGGGGCAGAGGAGGGCTCCGAGGTCCTTGCCGTTGTTCAACGTTTTGCCGTTGCCGAAATTCTTCTGCAATATCTTGGCGATAGCATCGGGCACCGAGCGGATCAGTCCGGCGGCGCCAAATACTTGCGAGTCGCCGCCAATACCTTTCAACTGCTCGATAATCTCCTCGACACTGACGCCGCTTCGCAATGCCAGCGAGATCAGGCGGCAGATGGCCTCGGTATCGGCCATGGTGTCGTAACCCGATTTGCCGATCTGCGCGAAAACCTCGAATGGCTTGCCATTGTGCGTGTTTACGGTTACGTAGAGATTGCCGAATCCTGTCTTGATCTTGTTGGTGATACCATGCAGCGAATCGGGTCTGTCCCTAACCACGCCTTTGGGCGATTCGCTTCCGGGCGCGCCGGTCTGCTTGGTCGAGAGGACCTGGAAGGCGCGGGAGCCATCGCGGTAAATGGTGACACCCTTGCATCCCAGGCTGTAGGCCAGCTCGTAGGCGGTCCTGACATCATCGGCCGTGGCGGTCCGGGGCATGTTGATAGTCTTGGAGACGGCGTTTTCGGTATGCCGCTGGAAAACGGCCTGCATCTTGATATGCCACTCCGGCGAGATATCGTGCGCGGTTACGAAGACACGCTTGATATCATCGGGTATCTCATCGAACTCGGCGATCGAATTTTTCTCGGCGATACGCTCCATCAGGCGCTCGGAATAGAATCCTCTTTCCTTAGCGCGGGCCTCGAATATCGGGTTGACCTCCACCAGGCGGGTGTTATCCATGACATTGCGCACATAGCTGACCGCAAAAATCGGCTCAATGCCCGAGGAGCATCCGGCGATTATAGAAATGGTTCCGGTCGGCGCCACCGTGGTGACAGTGGAGTTGCGTCTGGGCCGCGGCGGATTAAGCCCTTTGCCGGAAAATACCGATTTCTCCCAGTTGGGGAAATTACCGCGCTTCTTGGCAAGCTCGCCGCTGGCCTTGTCGGCCTCGGTCTGGATAAACTCCATGAGCCGCTCGCCGAGCTCCAGCGCCTCATCGGAATTGTAAGAGATATCGAGCATTATGAGCAGGTCGGCCCATCCCATGACGCCCAGCCCGATACGGCGGTTGTTCTTGGTGGCCTGGTCGATCTCGTGAAGCGGGTATCTGTTTTGTTCGATGACGTCATCGAGGAAATGAACCGCCATCTGTATCAACTCGCGAAGCTTATCCCAGTCGATTTCATTGCGGAACATCCGGGTCGTATCCGAGGGGTCGACCACGGCCCGGACGATCTTGGAGAGGTTGATCGAGCCGAGATTGCAGCTCTCATACGGCAGTAGCGGCTGCTCGCCGCAAGGATTGGTGGCCTCGACCAGCCCTATCTTGGGCGTCTTTTCGGCGGCGTTGATTCGATCCAGGAAAATCACGCCCGGTTCGCCGGTGCGATGGGCGTGCTCGATTATGGTCTGGAACACCTCGTTGGCATCGAGCGTCTGCGGCTTGTCATCGATGACATAAGGCCGGCCGGTGCGGGGATCGATCAGCGGGTACATAGTCCGATTCTTAGCGGCCCGCATGAAATCATCGGTGATACCGACCGAGATATTGAAATTGGTCAGCTCTTTCAGATCGTCCTTGCAGCGGATAAATTCCAGAATGTCGGGGTGATCCACGCGCAAGATTCCCATATTGGCCCCGCGGCGGGTCCCGCCCTGCTTGACCGCCTCGGTGGCGGCGTTGATGACTTTCATGAAACTGACTGGCCCGGAGGCCACCCCCGAGGTGGAAGCCACGTTGGCGTTCTTGGGGCGCAGGCGCGAGAAGGCAAATCCGGTGCCGCCACCCGATTTGTGAATCAGGGCGGTATTCTTGACTGTCTCGAAGATCGAGTCCATGGAATCGTCTATAGGCAGGACGAAGCAAGCCGAGAGCTGCCCCAACCTCCGACCGGCATTCATCAGAGTCGGAGAGTTGGGAAGGAACTCGAGCCGCGCCATCACGCGATAAAACTCCTTGGCGGTTACTTCGATTTCCTGTGGGGTGGAACCGAAATGGGCGTCACCCTCGGCGATAGTTGTGGCCACGCGGATGAAGAGCTCCTCCGGTGATTCAATAACATGGCCCTGGTCGTCCTTGGTCAGGTATCGTCGGCGCAATACGGCCAGGGAATTGGGGGTGAGCTGTGGTTTTATATCAACCTGTAATTTCTCCAATTTATCCTCCCTCCAGGATTATCCGCCAAAGGCGGGCTTATCCGCCATAGGCGGATTTATATTCGAAACCAGCTTCCTTTAAGTTTCATATTCGAACGAAGCCGATTTTGTTTCGTCGTCTAACTTGAAGTCCCCGAATACGATTGGGGCCTCTTTAAGCATAATTTTGAGCATCGCCAGCGCGATTTCCCGTATCTCCCAGTGAGCCCGGGGATGAGTCCGGACACAGAAGAAGTGGCGCAGTTCTCGGAAATTGGCCGTAATCACGATCTGCGAGACGGTGGCGTTGGGCAGAATATAGCGGGCGTCCTCCGGTGGGACACCGGCATCAAGCATCTTCTCATAAAGCTCATAGCATGCCATGACCGCCTCCTGATAGGCTGCGGCGGCGCTTCCCTGGCCTGTTAGCCGGGCGGATTCGATTGTGCCGGGCAGGACGAATTGGAAATCGGTGGTTTTCTTGCGGCCGGGCTTGTCCGCCAGGGCGGGCTTGTTGGCGTAGCAGACGTAGCGCTGGCTCTCCTGCGATGGTGAAATGAACCGGTGCCTGACAAGCTCGTGCGTGAAGACCCGGGAGCCGCCGGTAATCCTGAACGTGGCCGAGGCGTGCTCTAAGACGGAGAAGTGTTTTTTCTGCAGGATCTTTTTGATAAGCTCCGCTGTCGATTTGGGAGGATCATATCTGTGAAACGACAGGTAACAGGTGCGGCATCCAAGCTCGATAATCTGCTCGGCATCGGGGGTGACAGACATGAGTTCGACCACAGGCGTTGCTGTATGGGCGCTTACCTCGCTATCGTGATGCAGATTTTTAGAAGCGACTGAAGACACTATTAGAACCTCCCCCAAATCCGTTTTTTATGAAATTTGTCGATTGATCTCAGACGCCACCGACTTTACTTCAACATCGGTCTGCTATCCGCCCCCCGGAAAATCGGCTAGCATATTTAATCACAACGGGGGAATTGTGTCAACAGATTTTTTGAAATTTCCTTAAAAAAATACAACATATTGTGGTTCAATGATTTTTTGGCACTATATATCGTGGTCCATGAATATTTTAGTGGATTTATCTGTCTTGACTTTGAATTATTTTAAGCTAAATTTAATCCGGACAAAAAAAGGAGATTATGATGGTGAGAACGATTATTGTCGCGGCGCTTGTTTGTGTTATATCGTCGTCGGCCGGCGCCGATGGCTATCATTTCATAACAGTGGAAAGTAACAGTTCCGATATGTTGGCCTCGATTCAGGGATTCCCCGGCCGATATTGGGGGGTATCGCCTGCCGGCGCCTTCCTCTCGGGAGATGATGGTTCGCTGGCCTGGCTTTTGGAGCGCGGCTTTCGGTATGAGGCCGTTACATTCGATCCCGATATCAATGCCCTGTACCTGTGTTATTTCGATAATGACAATTTGCCGCAGGTCTCGAAAATAACATCGGGGCAAGATTTTGTTGTGACCAAGTCGCCGGTGAGCTCGGCGGACGCGCTCAGGCGCCTTACACCCAAGAGCATTCCTCCGGCGGCCCGCGGCGACGTTTCCCCACCGATGATATTGACATACGATCCCGATATCGACGCGCTGGTCGGCCGGGTCAATCGCGATACGATCATATCGTTCCTGAATGGGCTATCGGGCCGAACACCGATATTGGTTGGGGGAGAGACCGACACCATCCATACGCGTTACTCGGGCACCGATGATAACGCTCTGGCGTTGCAATATCTCAAGGAAACGCTGGAATCATACGGATATCAGACGGAGTATCACGGTTTCTATTCCGGCAATCTTCGCAACGTTACGACTTTCGACGCCAACCGGGCCTGGGCCATCACGGAGGCCTCGGAGGTGCTGCGCACCACCGACGGCGGCTCAACCTGGACCATACTGCCCGACAATGTAACAACGTCGCTCTGGGGCATCGAGAACGTCGGCCCCGATTCGGTCTGGTTTGTGGGCGACGCCGGTGTCATCAGATTTTCCTCCAACGCCGGGAATAGCTTCGTAACGCAGACGTCGAGCGTGGGCGGCTTCTTTTTCGGAATAGATTTTGTCAACAACCTGGAGGGGTGGATAGTCGGCGACCTGGGCCGCGTCATTCACACCACCAACACCGGCGCCAACTGGAATACGCAGACGACGCCGGTCAGCTCGCGTCTCTACGACGTTTGTTTTGTCGACAACCTGTACGGCTGGGCGGTGGGCCGGGACGGCACCATCATACGCACCACTAACGGCGGAACGAACTGGACAGCGCAGATATCCAATGCCGCCCAGCGGCTTTACGGCGTGGATTTCGTGGATCGTAACAACGGCTGGGTGGTCGGATGGGGCGGGGTCGTGCGGCACACCACCAACGGCGGCGCCGAGTGGCAAATCGTGGACATCGGATCAACGATCGAGAAGTACCAGGTCGATTTCACGGACTCATTGCACGGCTGTATCGTGGGCTGGGACGGTGAGATATTCGTCACCACTGACGGCGGCGGCAATTGGACACTGGTCGAGGCAGGTTTCGCCAATGATTTTTACTGTGTCGATTTCGCCAGCAGCTCCACCGGATATGCCGTGGGTCAGGGGATGATCGCCAGGACCACCGACGGCGGTGTTACATGGCACAGCCAGACCGCCGGCATAGAATCGAGTTGGCTCAATTTGATCGCCGCCCGACCGGGAATTGTCAGCCCGGGGCAACAGGTCATTATATGCGCCCACATGGATAACACCTCGCAGCAGCCGCTTTATAACGCACCCGGCGCCGACGACAACGGCTCGGGCACGGTGGCCGTTATCGAGGCCGCCAGGATATTCGCGGCGATTCCGTTCGAGAGAACTATCAAATTTGCGCTCTGGACAGGCGAGGAGCAGGGGCTTCTGGGGTCGGCCGCCTATGCCGCCGATGCCGCGGCCAGGGGGGACACGATTTACGGCGTCTTCAATTTCGATATGATTGCCTGGGATGGCGACGGGGACGGCTCGATCGAGCTGCATTGCGGAAATATGCCGGCCTCGCAGGATATCGGCCATCTTTTCGAGGATGTCGTAACAGATTATAATATCAATTTGCAGCCGGAATTCCTGACATGGAGCTCGACCGACCGCTCCGACCACGCCTCGTTCTGGGACCAAAACTACCCGGCAATACTGGGGATCGAGGATTTCTCCGATGATTTCAATCCGTATTATCACACCACCAGCGATAATATGAACATCATAGACACGATCATGTTCTTCAATTTTGTCAAGGCCGCAGTCGGCTCAGTCGCGACGCTGGCTCTGCCCGATACAGAATTCACAGGGGTGGGCGCACCGGATCGGCTGCCATTTGATTTCAACCTGGCGCAGAATTATCCCAACCCGTTCAACCCATCGACGCACCTGTCTTTCAATCTTCCGCGCCCGGGGCACGCCAGGCTCGAGATATATGACCTGCTGGGCCGTTCGGTGCGGACTTTGATCGAGGGGCCGTTGGATGCGGGATATCACAGCCTGAATTGGGACGGCCGCATGACGGATGGCGGACAAGCATCATCGGGTGTCTATTTCGCGCGCCTGCGATTTGACGACATGAATTCGACAATAAGAATGACGCTGGAAAAGTAACGCGCAATTTCATATGAATCTTGTAGGTCAGGTCGCCTGCGACCTGACTTTTTATTTTTGGGCGTCAGGTCACGGCCTACGGCCTACGACCTGACGCAACATTGACGCACTCCTATCGAATTCGGGTGTCACAATTCATTGTGACCCCATTTAAATGCCGCGTAGGGGCGGCAGACACCTGCGGCTCTGGGCGGCCAAGGGCGCCCGATGATTTCCCCATCAACCGATAATTACCCACCCTGAACCGTCAGGTAGTCGGCCTGCCCATTCGTGTTTCGGGAATCACAATTCCCGAAACACCGCAGGCTCCGACTCGCGGGAGCGATGTTGACATATCGATGCACTGTCGGGTGAGGCCACCCGACAGCCCTGAGTATCTACAAACAAATAGCCGCTCTCACGTAAATCTCAATATTCGACATAATTCCATACCCTATTCTGCGTTAGGGATAAAAACCCGGCATCAAAAGAATGTACATTTTGCATTTTCTTTTGCAGGGGCCCGATTAGTAGAAGGAGGATCGATTTGGAAAAGATCACCGTGACACTAAGTCGCAAAGGATCGACCACGGCCGGGAACCTGGCATTCGGGCCGCCCGATGACCGCGTGGCCTTTCTGGTATCGCGAATAAACGAACGTATCAAGCCGCCCAGGCTGGCCACCGCCGGCAACGTCAACATCCGCGCCATGTATCTGGTCAACGATAAGATCAACTCGCATGGGGGACGATTCCGACGCGCCGACCTGTTGAATCTCTGCATACTCATACCAGATACGCCGGTGTTGGTCGGCCACAATCGCGCGGCGGAACCGCTGGCCCGCACGTTCCACGCCGAGCTCGAGATGAAGGCGGGTGTCCTCTGGCTCAAGAGCTTTTTCTACTGGCCCAAATTGGACGGGGTCGACGAATTCCGCGACAAGATCGATTCCGGCGTTTTCAAGGAATGCTCGATTTCGTTCACCTACACTTTCCCCGAGTGCTCGCTCTGCGGCGAGGATATCCGTCGCTGCCGACATGAGATCGAGGCGTTGTCGCCGGACGAAAACAGGATTCATTTCATCTACCGGGGGATAACGCAGGTATTGGAAACGTCGCTGGTTTTCAAAGGCTCGGTGCGCGGCACGCATATAACAGACCGTTTGGTGGCGGGCAGCGATAAGATCGTGGTTCGGTCTACGGTTAACCAATTGGAGCTAACCGTGCCGCGGGGGCTGTCATCGGAGCATGTAACAATTTACCCGTTGAGCAACCGGACACGGGAATATCGATTGATATCGGCGCCGGCGGGGATTCTGGCGGCCACGGCGATGAAGGGCGCCAAACCATTTCTGATGCTCAAGCTCGGATAGGGGGATATCGAATGGCGCATAAAGACACACTGGTCAAATACGTAATCAGCGTGGCGCTGGCGTTGGCCGGACTGCTCTCGGGCTACTACGCGGCCTATACCGGACTGCGGGTCGAGCTGGCCACCAAGGCCGAGGGGCGTTACGTGGATGATATCGATATCCGGCTGGCGCGGATGGAGGCGATGATCAACGAGCGGTTCGCGACGCGCGAGGATCTGGCCGGATTCAAGAATGAGATCGTCTCGCGCCTGACAGCGATTGAGACGAAGTTAGCGAATAGCGAGTAGCGAGTAGCGAATAGGGAGTTGTGAGTTGTGAGTTGCGAGTCAACAGGACTGAGTGCTGAGGACTGAGGACTGAGTGGCAGGAGGCGATAGGCGAATGGCATTAAAGAAATTTGGTAGGCGGCCAGCTCGTCTGGTCGCGGCGAAGAAGGAGGAAACTTGAATCAAAGCGAATTAATCGGGCGGATCGAGGCAATCAAGGCGGCGCTCGATCGGGCTTTCGATGACGGCAAGATCGATTTCGATCGAATCATCGACGAGCTCGACGCGGTCAAGGCGGCGTTGTCCGGCGCGGATGGGGGGCGCGATGAGGCGCATGTAGCGGTGAGCCCCGAGGAGTATAGGTAATGATCGTTAGGGGCGTGGCCGCGGCCAAGATTGGCATCCGTCAGGCATTCGCGGTCAGAGCCCATACGGGTCCAAAGCCACAAGCTCTGACTCGCGAATAAACTGGAGAAGGGTTCCGACCAATAGCAATCGTTTTGTAGGTCGGGAGCTTGCTCCCGACAACCGTGTAACAAAAAAAGGTCAAAATAAAGGTCACGCAGCGTCAGGTCTGACCCCGCATGCTAAGCAGCAGGGGTAAACGACCTGACGCCACTAGGGCGAAGAACGAAAGGAGAATCAATGACAGTACGCGAGCAAAATCTGGAGACAGTGGGATTTCTGTGCGCCACATTCAAGGTGCATCAGACAACCGGGGTCGATGACCTCAAGGATACCGATATCGGCAAGGCGGTGGTGCTTTCGGGGAACAACGAGGTCAATCTCGGTATTAGCGGCGGTCAGCTTCTGGGAAAGCTGATCGACCTCTCGCTCACCGACGCCGATAACGGCAAGCGCGTGGCCACGGTTCAAATCGGCGGCATATGCACATTGGTGTCCGCGGCCACGACGCCGGCGGTGGGCAACCGGGTAGTGGTCAACGGGGCGGGAGCGGTCAAGCAGGCGCCAGTTCTGACAGGTTACGACCCGGCCGGTGGCAATGTGGCGCGCGGCACGGTGATTGCGGTCAACGGCACGAGCGACGCGACGGTGTTATTAGGGTAGCGAATAGCGAATAGTGAGTAGTGAGTAGCGAGTAGGGGGTTGCGAGTTATGAGCAGGGAAAAGGCAAGAAGGAACAGCACCGGCGTCAGGTTGCGGGCGAACTGCTCCAAAGAGATCTCTTGTAAGTCGGGGGCTTGCCCCCGACAGCTCTGAAACAGATCGTGCGGTGCACAATAGAGATGACACACAATAAAGCGTCAGGTCTGAGGACCTGACGCCACACGGGACCTGTCGGCAGACGAGCTACCGACCTACCAAATCGAAGGAAAAATCACAGGAGGAAGTAGATGGAATTTGAAAAATTGTTATCATCGGAACTCGGTAACACGCTGGTTGCGCCAGCCGAGAACAAGGGAGGGACACGGTCGGTCGATTTCTCGCGAACCAAGCGGCTCGAGGTCACGCGCGATTTATACATGGAGGCCCAGGCGCGGGGCATGAGCCTCTCGGAGCTTCTGGAGCAGCCCGAGTATGATCCCAGCCCGGCCGGCTCGCCTCTCGATGCTTTCGAGCGCCAGTTGGCCACCAAGGGTCTGCGCACCAGCGGCCGTAACGCCGTGACAGTCGAGATGTTCTATCGCGGCGCCCCGGCCCTGTTGCCGGAATTTGTCCTGCGAGAAATCCGGCGCGGCATGGGCATGAGGCCCGAGCTTGGCCGGCTCCTGGCTTCGAGCGCGTCGGTGACGACCTCGCGCTATTCGCCGTTCAAGGTCGATCACTCGGCCAATGACACCGACCTTTCGCTTCGGCCGGTGGGCGAGGCGGCCGAGATACCGTCGGTCAATGTCACCGAGCAGAACAACACCATCGTGATACCGGACTACGGCCTGACGCTCAAGGTTACCTACAAGGCGCTGCGCTACCGCAGCATGGCGCAATTCCGGGTGTTGCTGTGGTATGTCGGTTACCGTCTGCAATCCGACAAGGTGGCGCTGGTGGTCGACACCATCATTAACGGTGACGGCAACTCCAACGCGGCCTCGGTGATCAACACCGATGTTACCGGGACGCTCGACTACGACGACCTGGTCAAGTTCTGGAACGAATTTTACCCCTACCAGCCGAATGTCCTGATCTGCCACAAGGACAAGATTCGCAATATATTGACTCTGGCCGAGTTCAAGGATCCGCTGATCGGTTTCAGTTTCCAGGCCAACGGCGAGATAACCTCGCCGCTGGGAGCAACTTTGATCCGCTGCGACGAGGTGCCGGCTGACTTCGTGATCGGCCTGGATAACCGCTTCGCGATGGAAGAGGTGGTCAGCCAGCCGCTGATGATCGAGTACGACAAGGTGATCGAGCAAAGGATCGAGGAGGCGGTGATTTCCGAATCGCTGGCCTACGCCAAGATCATCAAGGAATCGTCGCTGGTGCTCGATACGGTCTGGTCATAACGGGGTAAGTGATGCAGAAACTTCTGGCAACATCGACGGCGGCCCGGCCAACCGGGTCGCCTCCCCAGCGGCGGCTCTTCAAAGTACCGTCAGGCCCGTTCGCGGGGCGGCTGGCGGCGCTCTACGCCGATTCGCCGAGCGGGATCAAGCTTGTATATTCCAATTACCCTTATAACAATTGGTCGGCCCCTATAACTGTTACAAGCGATTCATCCGATACCCCATTCTCGGCCTGTATCGATTCTTCCGGCAATATCTACGTGGTTTATAGCGACACGAGCCATGATCTGAAGATGCGCAAGGTGTCATTTTCGGGCGGACGATGGAGCGTCGGCGCGGCCTCGACAATAATCGATGCCGACGACAGTTTCCGGCCGGTCATTTTAAAGGACAGCGACGGCAAGCTCTGGTGCCTGTTTGACCATCACCGGCTCTCATATGATGGCCGCCACTACGTCCGCGCCAAGAGTTCGGTCGATGATGGGATGACGTGGGGCACCGGTCCGGCCGACCTGGGCACCGCGCTGTCAGCGGCCTGGATCGATCCCGTGTACGTTTCGGTCTGCCTGGGCATTGCCCGGCTTTATGCAGTCTATTGTGTCAACCACTCCAACATCATGCTGCGTATCTGCGATCTGGCCACCTCCATTTGGCAGGACGAATCAGCCATCTGCCAGATCGATTCTATCGACGATCAGTTCGACTCGGCAATTTCCGGCGACGGCAGGCTTGGCGTGGTCATGATATCGTCAGCGGGCGGGGTTCGGCTCAAGGAACACGACGGGCTGACCTGGGGCGGCCTGGTCGAGATCGAGGCCGGCGCGGCGCGTTCGCCTCAGATTTATTACGCGGGATCATCGCCCCAGATCATATTCATGAAACATACCGGCAACGGATATTATATACCGCGTTTCGCCAGGAAATCGGGGGAGGCATTCGATGTCGAAGACGCCTCACCCGCATTCGGCGCGTTTGACAAGGTGTTCGTTTTCTGCGTGGCGGGTTCTCCCCAATATCAAGACAAGACAGCGGCGGCCGCAAGCAGTGCCACGGGTGATATCTACCACTCCGATTCACAGGCTCTGCTCGATGGCGCCGGGGACTGCCTTTACCTCGGGGGGCTTTCCAAATTTAACCGGGCGGCGGCCGTGCTCTCGACTCAAGGGTCGAGTGGCGTTGTCGTCTGGGAATATTGGAATGGTTTCGATTGGGTTCAGTTTGTTCCATCCTCCGGGGCATACCATTTCGAATTGAGCGACATTCTCATTCAGTTCTGGCAGGACCTGTCGGTGGCGCCGGCCGAATGGCAGGTGGGGCTTATCAATGGTCACAATGCGTTCTGGGTCCGGGCCAGGGCGACGACAGGATATTCGATAAAACCTGTCGGCACTCAGATATTGGCCGGTTCCAAGCTCGATGACCTGGCGCTGGTGAGGTAGGGCGATGAATATAACACTTGATTATCTGACAGGCAATCGCAAGTGGCTGGTGCGAGATTTCACGGTCTGGGGAGATGCGGGCACGTTCGATGCCGCCATCATTGCCACGGAGGATCTCGGCGTAAGCACTGTCATCTTCCTGCGCGAGCTCCTCGGGGGCCAGGCGCAAGTGGTGGAATATACCGACCTGGTCGACCATCGGGGAAACCACCTGCCGGAAGTTATCTCAAATCCGACCATCGTCATAATTCCGAAGAATGGGGCTGCCGCTTACCTAACCGGCTCGCCGGGAAACATGTCATTTGCAATCGCCAAAGCGCCGGGCGGGTCAATCGAGCCGGTGGCAGACCTTTTAATCATGGAGATGAGATAGATGCCATTCACGACAAAAGAGATAGTCCGAAAACATGTCCTCGAACACCATATCGGCTCGAGTATGGTGACAGGCGAGAGCATTCAATTGACCGGCACCGATTCGTGCCGCCTTCAGAGCCGGCCGATCCTGCCGCAGTCGGAGAAAATCAAGGCCAGGGAGCAGAGCGAGCCGACGAGCGAGACCGTCAATTTTGCCCAGGGCGATACGGTGTCCCTGACGCAATCGCAGTTAGCGCCCGAGTCGGTGGTCGTGGCCAGCGACACCTCCTTGAGACGAGTCTACGTCGAGCATGTCGATTACCATGTCGATTACGCGCCGGGGACAATTCGGCGGTTGGGCGCCGGAGCCATTCCATCGGGGGCGGCAGTGACTGCCTGGTACATTCCTTACAGAATCTACCAGCGCGGTGTCGATTACGATATCGATTACCAGGCGGGCACGCTCAAGCGACGTTCATCGGGAGCGATCGAGAGCGGGCAGTGGGTGCTGGCCGACTACACCGCCGAGTATGGCAACCTCGACGATGGCGCCATCGAAAACGCTATCACCGAGGCCGACGAACAGGTGATGGCTTTCATCGATGAGCAATATCGGAACTCATCGGAGAAGGCGCTGGTGGCCGCCGAGACCTACCTGGCGGTGGCCATCATTTGCCGGATCAGGGCCATGGAATTGATGGCGGGCTCGGGCGTTTCGGGCTCCGGGGATACGCGTTCCTGGATCGCGGTAGCAGAGATGTATCGCAAGGAGGCGTTCGGCATGATGGCGCGATACGCCAGACCGGTGGGGGCCTTCAAGGCGCCGGGCAAAGCGTGAGTTGCGAGTTGTGAGTTACGAGTTACGAGTTACGAGTTACAAGTACGAGTTGCGAGCAGCAAGAAAGCGAGAAGAGATGCCACTATCAGTAATATCGTTGGGCAGGATTAAGGTGAAAACGCGGAGTGCTGAGGAAGAAAACTTAGCCCTCAGTCCTCGTCACTCAGTTCTGTTATTAATGATCCTGGGGATATTCGGCGTATCCGGGTGGTTCATTTCGCCTGTCCTTGCGGATGGGTATTACGGCTACGCCACGCAGGGCGGCACGACATTCACGTTTGGTCCCAGTTACTGCTGGGGCAACAGGTATTCAGGCGATTTCTTCACCCCCTCTGTCGGTGTCACTGTTGATACCTTCATTATCTGGTGCAACGGCCAAAGCAACAACCCCAAGGTCGTTTTCGGCATTTATGATGTTATCGGCGGTATCATAACCAACAGGATCGGGGTATCCGATACGCTCTATGTCACAGGCAACACCATGCAGCGCTGGACTTGTCCCGCCAACATGCAGTATGCGCCCGGCATTACCATTACGATCTGCGTCGATGTGGTCGGCGCCGCGGGGCCGGCGGTGGCTTGCAACGACCAGACCACGGCCCTGTCTCGCAGCAATAATTCCACCTTTCCCAAGACCTGGAGCGACAACATCCAAATCGACTATCGCTGCAGTCTGGCGGCGCATTACAAGGAAAATCCGTCACGCGGCGCCAGGCGGCGGCATCTTATCGGAGGAGGTAAATGATGCGTCGACGAGCTTGGCGTCTGACAAGGAAACCATTACTGCTTCTATTTCTCTGGCTTTCGACAGCCTCGGCCGGGTTGATTTTCGATAACGGCTCGGGCGGCCAGAATGACACCCTGGTGATTCAGTTCTGCATGGTGGATTCGACCGGCCGGGGGTATATCGATTGGGATACGGCCTATGTCGTTCAGGCCTTCGGCGGGGTCGATTTCAATGTCGACACGCTGACAACGGCGACGAGCCACGATATATCAGGTATTTATCCGCGCAATCTCATGTTCGAATATCGCCTGAAAGCATCGGATAGCTTCGGCGATACCGGAGTTTACACCTGGTGGGCCTATCTGATAGAGACGACCGGCGGCGATGTCAAGCAGATGCACAAGGGATGGTATTATGTCAGCGACGATTCGTTGCCGAATTCCCGAGCCGCGCGAATCGATTCGATCCGCTGGGCGATTGGCATGCCGGCGTACGACTCGACCGAGAAATATCAAGACAACCTGCATAGAAAACTCGGGGCATATAGCGGCCTGGCCGGCGATAACAATAATATCAGGGATGATATCGCCGCCCTTTCGCTCACCGGCAGCGGCAGCGAGGCCTGCACCCTTTTTGTAACACAGGACAGCCTCGGCCCGATTTTCGGGGCCCGCCTGCAGATTCGCACGCTGGATCAAACGGCGACCCGGGTACCGGGGCTTTTCACCGATATCAACGGCCGCGGGATCGCCGAGCTCGATGCCGGCGGCTATTTTGTCGCGATCACAGCCAACAATTACGCGCCATATACCGACACGCTGGTGGTCGGCCGCGACTCTACCTGGACACTTTCGATGGCGCCGTTCGATCCCGGCGATCCACCATCGCCGGACTTATGCCGCGTCTATGGCTGGGTATACGATATCACCGGTCAGCGATTGGAGGGTGTCACGGTGTCGGCCGAGATACCGGCGGAGTATCACCCGGTCAAGTACGGCAACGTGGTAATCACGCCATTTGAGCGAGATGCCACCAGCGACTCTGATGGCTACTGGGAGATCGACCTGTTCCCGAACGTCGTCTTGTCGGACACGTCGTCGAAATATCTAATCACGATGGAGTATCCGTCGGGGGTGATTCTGCGCTCAGAGACAGCGGTGCCGGATTCGGTATGGTGGCAGTTCAGGACTGAGGACTGAGTGCTGAGGACTGAGTAAAAAAACAAGTTGCGAGTTACGTGTTACGGGCTTCGAGTAGAGACTTTGCGATCTTGAACTCGCAACTCTAAACTCGCAGGCCGCGACTAATTCACTTTTCTCAGTCCTCAGTCCTCATTACTCAGTCCTATGAAATATCAGGGAAAGGAGAAATATCATGTTTGAAGCGAGCGTTTTCAATTCAATCGGCGGATTCTTGAGCGACAAGGGGCTGGAGGCGCTGGGGGCGTTGCTGATGGTTTACCTGGGGATCTTCATCAAGCGCGAGATCGTGCCGTTGTTGCAGGCGCGTCGCAACCGCGAGGTGGCCGAGTATATCCTGGTGATTGCGGATGATGTCACCGATTATTTTCGCCTGAAGTTTCCCTCGGCGCACTGGTCGGTCTGGCTGGATCGGGCGGTCGACCGGATAATCGAGATCACCGGGGTGGGCCGCGACGTGGCCGACCGGGCGGCCAAGGCGGCGGTCGTGAGGCGGGGGGAGGGGACGGCGAAAGCGGCGGCGAAATAAATCGGGCAGATATGAATGGCGTCAGGTCCGAGGACCTGACGCCACATCCTAAGCGAATCAGTTGCCCCTATTTCACTATCACCATCTTCACGCTCTTGGCGGCATCGGGGGTCTCCAGGCGGGCGAAGTAAAGGCCGGAGGGCAAAGCGCCGGCGTCCCAGATCAATGAATGACGGCCGGCCGTTTGCGGGCCGTCCCACAGCACGGCCACGCGCTGACCGATAATGTTATAAATCGAAAGCCTGACATCACATTCCCGCGCCAACGTGAATTCGATCCGGGTTAGGGCGTTGAACGGATTGGGGTAGTTCTGTGAAAGCGTCGTCCTTTCCGGCATCGATGGCCGATCATCCTCGATTCCAACCTGCTCGCCGAAGAGACTCAATATGTTCTGTAAGACCTGACGCGCACTAGGCTCATTCATGTAATAAAGCGATGCCTCGAGTACGGCCGTCGTGTACCGCTCGGCCTGATGAACGATCGCAATCGGGCGGCCATCCATGACTGTCGATTCCGGGACGGCGGCGACATAGTTGTAAATGACCTCATTGGAGTCATGCGGGTAGAAGACGCCGATGTCATAGAGCCGACCGACATCCATGGCGCCCGGATATACGATGCGGTTGGCGCGGGCGGTGTCGAGGCCGAAATCGGCATACCCCGGCGCCGCGGCCTGGCCGCCGATAAATTGGGCCTCGAAAAGCGACGCGGGGTATTCCATACTATCGATATTCAGGTAATTGCGGGCGAATGATCCGAAATCAAACGCATAGGGGCCAGTGGTATTAAGGGGCACCAGTTGTTTCGGCCCGGCCAACAGGAGGTTGCCGCCGGCCCAAAGGTAATTTTGGAAAATCGTGTTGCTCTCGACAAAATCGTAAAATTGATATCGGCCACGGATCAGGTCGTGGGTCCAGATGACCGTGGAGTAAGGCGCCAGATCGACCAACCAAACGGGGTCATCGGTGGTGATTGTGACCCGGTAGCCTGATAATATCCTGCTGTAGAAGGCGGCCATGGAATCGTAATCGGGGTTGTTTGTGCCGGGGATATTGTCATTGATCAGTAATATTCCCTCGTCAAATCCCATGGGCAGAGCGAAATGGCTGTTGCTCGGATCCGAAAGGTTACCATGCAAATCGTATGCCGCCACGTGGTAGTCATAGATTATGCCGTTGGTGACGTCGCTGTCAATATAGTCACTGGTGGCACTGCTGTCTATGACTTGATAAGGAACAGGCCAATTAGAACGATAGATGGCATACCCGGCGATATCATTTTCGGAGTTATCGTTCCAATCGAGCGTAACCAGGTGGTTTCCTCCGACAGCGGTCAGGCCTGTTGGCGGATGAGGCTGGCCGGTGTTAATATCTATTTCCGGTGAGAACGGCCCCTGCCTGTCGGCAGTGTCGATTGAAGCTATGACATAGTAATACCTGACGTTATCGACAACGTCGTTATCAGTGAAGACCGTATCGCGGAAATCGGCAGGGGTCAATGGAGTTGGATCGTAAATGCCCGGTTGGGTGCCGCGAAAGAGGCGATATTCATCGAGCGCAGGGTTTTGTCTCGGACTCCAGGCCAACCTGACAAAATTGCCGGCCCATTCGGCGACCCTGAAGTTATGGGGCGCCCCCAGAGGTGGATGAGGAAATCCGCCCTCATAAAACTGAATCACCGAATCGGCTTTGATTATCAGATCAGAAAAATCCAGGCCGTTGTAATATTGCGCTATTGAGGCCGAATCGGTTTCATGCCCATATAGATGATTCACGTAATTGTACGGATCGTTATGGAGGTTTCGCCCGCCGATCAATCCAATTGTAACGGTATCAACATGGCCGGGGGGGATAAGCGCTATGGGGCCGAA
>Ga0154764_1087_pt1 | contig 18339 bp, 12 predicted proteins | sample Rifle2008BG16ft_FD_105772 | JGI IMG/M metagenome (GOLD analysis project Ga0154764, IMG submission 105772) | candidate division Zixibacteria bacterium RBG_16_53_22
GATATAGATCGAAATTAGTTTTCTTCTTCATCATGTTTCTCTTGACCACCAATCTTTTTTTCTTTCCAGCGCAACATTAATATCCCGGTCTGAAATTCTTTGGCTTTTGCTCCGAATCCCATGGACTGCAATAATCCTCTGCCCCCTTGTAAAAAAATAAAGAACCCTTGTGTTGAGTTTACCTACATGCCTCAATTCAAAAAGGCCTTCACCGATAGTCTTTGATAAAGGGGGCTTGTGATACTGTCTGCTCCGCAACTTAGCAAGTCCGGCTATAACAATTGTAAAATCATCGGGATCCGATTCCTTCAGCCTATCCAGAAATTCTCTTACTGGACATCGACCCGATTGGGTTTCATAAAATTCTACAGTAAATTCCATCTTTAGTCAACATCAAATTTGATGTATTTAAATCCACGGGGTATTTGCCCCCGCACTCGGGGACGTAGTTCAATTCTTTCACTTATTTCCCCTTCCAGAAATCTCATCCCCCCTCACCCTTCAATTGTTCAGAAGCCTGCTTCATTAAAAACGTGAATAGTGATTCGTGCCCGTAAATCATTAAAGAACAAAAAGCCCTTTACCTCTTGAGAAACCATTAAAGGCCTGTTAGTGCGGCTGAATCGGTATATGGAATAATTGCTCCGTTGGGTTGTCTCTTCCAGATTTTTTCTTTATGGGCCGCATCATATGCCATCCGCTCTTCAGGAAATTCCATCGCAATGCGGCGCATACATACTGTTCTATCGGAACGATTATTTTGACACCACGGAAAGTCATTCGCTTTTTGGCTCTCCTCAACACCATTTTCCCATGCCCACCCGGGCAATCCATTCCTGCTTCTTTCATTTTATTCCCTCTCACCCAAGGACAACTTGTCCACACCCACCCTCACCCTCCCCCCTGCCTTCGCCGAAGCGGCTTCGCGCAGGCAGGCATCGAAGGAGGAGGGGATTAATGGGGAAATTTCAAATGTCTTTGATTAGTTCTATTTTTTAGACCTAATTGGGTTGGATGTCAATTATAAAAACCAGGGGTTGGTAATGCCTCAGTTATGGTTTTTTATCCCCCTTTGGAAAAGGGGGATAAAGGGGGATTTTAAAAATATATTTGGAAAATCTCCCCCCACCCCTCTTTGCCAAAGAGGGGTATAAAGGTATATTTATATTATTTGAACCCGTAACTGAGGCATTACAGGGGTTGCGGATTGGGTGGAATTATTTCCGGAACAGGGCAAAAAATAATGTGATGAGAAGACTAATCAGGATGGAGGTGGTGAGGGGGAAATAGAAAGTAAATTTCTCTTTTTTAATGACAATATCCCCGGGAAGCTTCCCGATCCATGGAATTTTATCACCGGCCATCAGCAGCAGGCCCATCAAAATAATAAAGACTCCCAGTAGAACAAGCAATTTACCTAAAGCGCCCAGTCCAAACATCTTGTTTTCAATCCAAGTTCAAATATCAAATGTCAAAGTTCAAAGGAATGTCAAACGATTAAATGCTAATTTTTTTCTCCTTTTTTGACAAAATGATTGAAGAAAAAATTAGCGTCAGCTCATGGGCTTCTTGCCAGAGTCTTTGACACTCTGTTGCCTTGTGAGGGTTTGCCTTTTGAATCATCCTCATCCAGTGCTTCGTTTCTTTTGCTTCTTTCTTGCAAATTGCTATCTTATGCCTAAAATCTTTCTTCGATTCCGCTCCGTCCGCTTCCATGTAATTCGCGCCGACACTCGTCCCGGCGTCTACCAACTGACCAATAAGCGATCTATTGATTTCATTCCTCTCAAGAGTTTTCACAAACTCAATAATCATTTCTCCAAACCTGCCAGTCCTCTCCTCTAAATCAAAAACCCTTTCGTTTGAATTTTTTATTTCATTTGAACTTTGAACTTTATTTGACATTTGAACTTTGTCATTTGACATTTTGTTTTCTTTCAAAAACCTTTCTTTTTCACTGTAGATGCAGCCGCAGTATTGCTGGCGATAAAGTCCCATTGCCTTAGACACCTCTGCCCCTCTCCTCCAACCCTGTCGAAAATCTTCATAATAGAAGGGAATTCCAATCTCCTTTGCTGCACGCTCCCCTGTCCCTTTGATCAGAGCATGATTTTGATGGGCGCTTTCAAGAAGTGTGGTTGAAAATGCGTCGCAATGCCGCTCCTTGGCCTCCCGGGCTGTTGCTTCAAGACGGACGGAGTAACAGTATTGGCATCTCTCTTTTTCCCGATGGGAAACATTTTTCAAAAACTCTTCAAGCAGATATTCGTCTCGATAGACCACTTTCAACCCAACTTTCTCCGAATACTGTTTCAAGGAGTCCAGCCTTTTCTGATATTCTTGATAGGGGTGTATATTGGGATTAAAAAAATAGCCAACGACTTCCTTCCCTTCTTCTCTTATTTTTTCAACGGGAGAAATAGCGCAATTGGCACAGCAGATGTGAAGGAGGATTTTCACTTGTCGAAATCTTAAGTTCAAATGTCAAAAATCCCTGCCTTCGCCGAAGCGGCTTCGCGCAGGCAGGCAAATATCAAGGGAATGTCAAAACCCGAAACTGAACTCTTTGACATTGAGACTTTGGATTTGATTTGGCATTTGAACTTTGTCATTTGAAATTTAGGATTCAAAACTTAACTGGCCGCTAAGGCCTTCTTTTCAGAATCTTTCCTTCTGGGGATCCCCAAATCCTTCTCCACCTGGAGGATCCTCTCCGTGGTCTTGATGACCGTATCAGGGTTTAGGGAGATGCTGTCGATGCCGCACCGGACTAAAAATTCAGCAAATTCAGGATAATCGCTCGGGGCCTGGCCGCAGATACCGATCTTCTTACCGTTCTTTTTCGCTTTTTCGATGACCCACTGGACCATCTTCATGACAGCAGGATCTCTCTCGTCAAAGATGCGGGCGACCTTCTCCGAATCGCGGTCCAGTCCCAGAACGAGCTGGGTGAGGTCGTTTGACCCGATCGAAAATCCGTCAAAAATCTCACTGAACTCATCCGCCAGGATCACATTGCTTGGAATTTCACACATCATATAGATCTCGAGGTTGTTCCGCCCCTGGATCAAACCGTATTTCCTCATCTCTGCAATAACCAATCTTCCCTCTTCCACCGTCCGGCAGAACGGTATCATCAACTTCACATTGGTCAGCCCCATCTCATCCCGGACTTTCCTCATGGCCAGACATTCGAGGCCAAACCCCTCCTGATAATCCTCATCGTAATAACGTGAAGCCCCTCGGTACCCGATCATGGGATTGTCTTCCACAGGTTCGAACCGGCTTCCTCCGATGAGATTAGCGTATTCATTTGTCTTGAAATCGCTCATCCGGACGATCACGTCTCTGGGATAGAAGGCCGAAGCGATCTTGGCCACTCCCTGGGCCAGCCGGTCGATGAAAAAAACCTTCTTATCTTCATAACCGACAGTCAGCTGCTCGATCTCCCTTCGGGTATGATCATCCAATGATGCATCGAACCGGACGAGAGCCATGGGATGGATCCGGATGACATTGTTGATGATGAATTCCAGCCTTGCCAGACCGACTCCATCATTTGGGATGAAGGAGAGATGGAAGGCATTATCCGGATTCCCTACATTCATCATAATCCTGGTGTGGGGCTTCTCCAGATGTTCCATGTCGAAGCGTTTCACTTCATAGTCGAGGATCCCCTCAAAGACCAAGCCGGTCTCCCCTTCGGAACAGCAGACCGTGGCGCTCCGGTAATCTCCAAGAATCTCACTCCCGTTTACGGTCCCGACCACACAGGGAATGCCCAGTTCCCGGCTGATGATGGCCGCATGGCAGGTCCGGCCTCCCCGGTCGGTGACAATACCTGCGGCGATCTTCATAATGGGTTCCCAGTCCGGATCGGTCATCTGGGTCACCAGAATCTCGCCTTTTTTAAACTGATCGATCTCCTTTGCACCGGAGAGGACATGGACGGGTCCTGCGCCGATCTTCTCTCCGACGCTTCTCCCCTGAGCCAGCACCCTCCCCTTCTCTTTCAAAACATAGGTCTCCAGGACATTCACATTGCGTTGAGATTTGACCGTCTCAGGCCTCGCCTGAAGGATGAAGAGCTTTTCCGTGATGCCGTCCTTAGCCCATTCGATATCCATGGGCGTATAGCTGCCTGCCTTTTTAGAATAATGTTCTTCGATGATCACACCCCATTGGGCAAGCCGGATGATCTCTTCTTCCTCGAGGATGAATTTCGATTTCTCCTGCAACGAGACCGGGATATTCTTTGTCGGACCCTCTCCTTCCATGGCATAGACCATCTTGATCTCTTTTGTCCCTAAGGTCTTCTGGATGATGGGTTTATATTTTTTCTGGAGACAGGGCTTAAAGACATAGAACTCATCGGGATTGATCACTCCTTGAACAATATTCTCTCCCAATCCATAGGAACCGGTGATATAGACCACATGGGGAAAACCCGATTCTGTATCCATTGTAAACATCACCCCTGAGCAGGCTTTATCCGATCGCACCATCTTCTGTATCCCGATGGAGAGCGCAACCTGAAAATGGTCAAATCCCCTGTGGGTCCTGTACGAGATGGCCCGGTTGGTAAAGAGGGAGGCGAAGCACCGTTTGCAAGCCTGAATCAAGGCGTATTCCCCGCGGATGTTGAGGTAGGTCTCCTGCTGGCCTGCGAAACTGGCAGTGGGTAAATCCTCGGCGGTGGCGCTGCTTCGGACGGCAACGTCGCAATCTTCGCCATACTCTTTGCATAATTTCCGGTAGGCCTTGATGATCTCCTCGACAACTTTTTTTGGAAACTCGAGGCTATAAATAAGTCTTCGTATCCGGCTGCCTCTCTCGGAAAGATTTTCCATATCATCCGCATCGAGATCGGCGAGAATGTCCCGTATATTCTCCCTTACGCCCGGTTTCTTCATGATATACTGCCATTCCTGTACCGTTCCCTCGTCTAAAAAATCGTGATAGGCATTGACCGTCACAGCAAACCCGTTGGGGATATCTACGCCGAGCTGCGTTAATTCCCTCCGCATCTCCCCCAGCGAGGCATTTTTCCCGCCCACGAGGGGAAGATCAATAAGCCCGACCTCATCGAACCAGAGAACATAGGGTCTATCTCCCATACTCGACTCCTTCAAGTTCGTATTAAATATAAATCTATCTGAACCCCCTTTCTTTGTCAAGACAGTTGACCACATTAACCGCAAGATATGGAGTATTTACTCACCCTCCCAGGACAAAATGAGGCGACACCTGGAAGACATGCTTCTCACCTAAACAGCCAAACCTCACAAACACAACGAATCAATTCCGAAAGAAGCAAACAGTTATAGAGGAAATAGTCACTCGATATGGCCACATGATTTTGTTGGAAGTCATCTGCTTCAATTAGGAATTCCCCCAAAAAATGGCGACGCCTTAGTTCGGTAGATAAAGAAATTATTCGGATTATTTCGTGGAGATGCTATTAGATAGACTGGACTTCATCGGGCATCTCGTAACAATGGGAAAGAGAATTCATTCTCCGTTGCCTGAAGCCCACTTGATGAACCAGCATGAATGGAAGACTACAAATGGCCTGTGACCGCAAATAGATATCAAATTCGGCCTGACTCCGCTCTTCATCCGGCACATTGCAGTGAAGCATGTTCTATCCCATTTCACATGGGGCGCTCCACATCCGTCGGTCCCGCTGCCGCGAACCCGGCCGCCGCACCGATGCCGAGCAACCTCTGTTGTGTGTCTGTATCCGCCAAGAGCTCACGCGCACTCGTCTCCAACGCAATCCGCCCAACAACCATCACGGCCAACCGCTCTGACACTGCAGCGGCGACGGAGAGGTTCTGTTCGATCAGCAGCAGCGCGGTCCCTTCAGCGAGCACCGCTTGAAGCGTAGCCACAAGTTTATCCACCACTATAGGCGCCAAGCCCTCCGAGGGTTCGTCCATGATCAGCAAGCGCGGATTGGTAAGTAACGCCCGTCCGACCGCGAGCATCTGTTGCTCCCCGCCCGACAGGGCGCTGCCTGTGCTTTGCCGGCGCTCAGCGAGGCGTGGAAACACTTGGTAGACCCGATCGCGGGTCCAACGGCGCGGGCGGCGCTGGTCGACCAATTGCAGATGTTCCTCGACTGTCAGAGAGCGAAAGATGTGTCTTCCCTGCGGCACCAGGGAAATCCCGCGCTTAGCAATCTGGTGAGATGGCCTGCCAACGAGTTCAACTCCGTCGAAGCGAATGCTTCCATCGCAGATGGGCCCCATGCCCATAATTGCATGGCAGAGCGTGGTTTTCCCCATTCCGTTGCGGCCAATAACGGCTACAGGCTCGCTCCGCACGGTTAGATCGATGCCTTGGAGGATGCGACTCGTCCCGTAGCGGGCATCAAGTCCGCGAATCTGAAGAACGGGTGTTTCGGTCATGGTCTCCCAAATAAAGTGCATGGATCGTGGGGCTTGATGCCGCTTCTTTGGGTGTTCCTTCGAAGACGGCCGCGCCGTTATGCATCACGGTCACGCATTCAGCCCATTGCAGTGCGACGTCCATGTCATGCTCGATCAATAGGATGGTAATGGTTCGCGGCAGCTCGCGCAACATTTTAGTCAGTATTGGCCGTTCAGCCTGTGACAGTCCGGCCGCAGGCTCATCCAGTAATAACAGGCGCGGCCCGCCAGCCAAGGCCATGCCGACTTCAAGTTGCCGCTGTTCGCCGTGCGAAAGCTCACTCACCCTAGCATCTATTTTATGCGCCAGCCCAACCTGCCGGGCCCACTCCCGAGCGCGTGCGAGGTGAGGGTCGGCGGATCGCGGCACCAGCAGGCTAAGGCGGTGAGGCTTCACGCCGCGAACTGAGAGGAAGAGATTCTCTAAAACACTCAGCCCCTTAAACAGGAGCGAGTTCTGGTAGGTACGCGATACGCCCAAGCGGGTGCGGTGGTGAGGGGGCATCTTACCGATGTCCTCGCCAAAAAGGTGGATTGATCCGTGTGTCGGCAAGAAGTCGCCGGCGATAAGATTGAAAAGGGTCGTCTTACCAGCTCCGTTCGGACCCAGGATAGCCCGCCGCTCTCCCGGCAATAGATCTATTGAGACATCGTTGACGGCGCATAGTGCACCGAAATATTTCGTCAAACCAATGATGCACAGGGCCGGCATCATTCCGGCCTCCCCATCAGGCCTTGCGGACGCAACGCCAGCACCGCCGCCATGATTACGAACGACACAATGACGGAGTAGGTCGGGAAATAGGCCAGGCCGATCTGCTCCGCCAAGCCGATCAGCAGCGCCCCGATGGCCGTCCCTGAGAGGCTCCCCATCCCGCCGACGATAACGACGACGAGGGAAGACAGCAGATACCGCGCATCCTCTCCCGGCGAGATAGAGAGGGCTGACCCTCCCACGACTCCGGCCAAGCCGGCAAGTCCTGCGCCGAGACCAAACACAAGGATTGATACCAGGGGCACATTGACCCCAAGCGCGCTCAACATCGGCCGGTCGTCCACGCCGGCGCGGATGATAATCCCAAAACGCGTGCGATACACCAGCAACCAGATGACAAGCCCCACGATCACTGCGGCGCCAACCACCACGAGACGAAATGTCGGGTATGCCCTGACAATGGGGAGGGGAACACTGCCGTAAAGAATCGCAGGCGGATCGAATTGATAGGCCAACCCACCGTAACGAGCTAGTAATAGGTCTGCAATCACAATGGAGAGACCGATCGCCACCAGTGACTGCCGCATCTCCTGACCCTGAATGCGATCGAGCAAGGTGGACTGAATGAGCAATCCGGCGAGAGCCACGCTCACTCCCCCGGCGGCAAGCCCAAGGTACCAGTTTCCTGTCGAAGTTGCGACATCGTACCCGATGTATGCTCCCAGGATGTAAAGTGAACCGTGGGCAAGGTTAATCACTCGCATTAACCCGAAAATGAGCGTAAAACCTATAGCCACGATGAAATACAGCCCGGCCACAGTGATGCCATTCAGCGTAGCAAGCAGAAAGAGTTTCATGGAGCGTTCACCGCCATGGCTTGTAGGGGTGCCTTGAACAGCCCGACCGGCATCCTGCGAGATGCCAGTCGGGCGCAAGACAAACTATGGACAGGAGGGGTTGTCACGGCTTGGAACACCCCGGGCGACAAAGGCGTCACGCGGCTGGCCGAGAGTCTGGTTCACGTTTCGCATCACTTTTACTACCTTGGTGTAAAGTGTGCCGTCAGGCCGCTGTGCGACCTCGGTCACAAAAATGTTCGCGATCGCCTGCCGGTTCTCGTCCAAGATTACAGGACCGGTTGGTGTGTCCAGCTTAAGTTTGGCCAGTGCCTCGCGAAACTTCCCCTGGTTGCCTCCAAGATCGCCTCCAACCTGGGCCAGCGCCGTGAGTGCAGCCTTGGTAGCTACATAGTAACCGTAGAAAGGCGCCGACGGAGCGGCAAGCCCGTCGGGGAAACGTTTCTTATATTTGGCCACGTACTCCAGGTATGCAGGGTCTTCGATCCCGTCGGCGACCATGTGCGCGGATGGAATGCCAATGATATGCCGCTGGAACGGTCCCTTCGTGCTTAACACGGTCTGTTCGGTGACGTTCGATCCTCCGATTATAGGGATTTTCCCGCCCGCCTGGAAGTATTGAGTGAGGAAATTCACCGAGTCGGCGCCGCCGAACATGACGTATACCGCATCCACCTTATCGGGAATGCGCGCGATCGCAGAGCTGAAGTCTTTGGTCCCCATTGGCACCCAGATTTTCTCCTTAACCTTGCCTCCCTTGGCGCAGAATTCGGTCATGAACCCCAGTACTTGGGTGTAGCCGAAGGAGTAGTCCCCTGCTACTACGGCGGCAGTTCGGTAACCTTTGACGTCGTAGACGTAGCTTCCCAATCCCGCCTGCCACTGGGCGCCGTCCGTGCCGAAGCGGAAAAAGTTGGGGGCAGGGTTCACAAGAGTCGTCTCCTGCGCAGCGGAGAAACCATTGAGAATTGTCTTCCCCGGCACAGACTTCGCATATTCCTTAATGGCCAGGCCTTCGCCTCCTGACATTGGCCCGATGAGAATATCGACCTTGTCCTGTTCGATCAACTTACGCGCCTTACCCACGGCCACGTCGGGGCGTCCGTCGGATGACTCCTTGATCCACTCAATCCGCTTCCCTGCCACCGAATAGTTCACCTCCTCAAACGCCATCTCCATGGCCCGGACAGCCTCCTGGCCGAGCACGGTGAAGGGGCCTTCAAGGGTCATCACTCCGCCGATACGCACGCTGGTCTGCGCTGCTGCCGATACCGCCAGGCCGCAAGCAAGAAGCGCCACTACAAGAATTCGTGTGATCTTTGAAACATCCATGGTATACCTCCTTTACAATGAGTGGTAAAATTAGTTGGTTGCACCGTTAGGTGCACTCCTCAGTCCTCTCTTACGATTCCGCCGAAGGCGTTCCCATATCCCGATCAGGCCATCTGGCGAAAACAGCACGATTACCAGAAATGTCAAGCCTATCACTGTGTTGAAACGTTCACGGATGAACAGGTCGATGGCGAAGTTCTGGATTAGGACGAACAACAGAGCTCCGATCAATGCGCCGCGAGGCTGACCAAGCCCTCCAATCACAGCAACAATTAGAATATTGACCATCGCTGTAATTCCAACCGAACCCGGGGATATCCCGCCGTGGTACCAAAGGCTTAACACGCCTCCAACAGCCGCAACGAAACCTGCGACTCCGAAGGCAGCCACCTGATGCAGTTCTACCCAATAGCCGAGGGCTGCCAAGCGCCGGGGGTTGTCCCGGATGCCCTGAAGGGCAATACCAAAAGGCGTCCGCACCATGTAGGAGACGGCAGCGTATAGCGCTATGCCCACACCCATGCACAAGTAGTAGAACACGATCGGCTCCCGTAGCGACATGCCAAAGACGATTGGCGCTTTGACGCCGCGAAATCCATCAAACCCGTGAAAAAGCGTTGTATTCTGTTGGGTGAGGTAGAAGAAGATCATTCCGATCGCGAGGGTGATCATCAGCAGGGAAATCCCCTTGGTGCGGACCGAAACGAGTCCAATCAGGATGCCTGCGAGCGTGCCACTCCCCAGTGCTATGGCAAGTGCCCACGGCCACGGGAGGATGGCGGAACCAACATTCGCAGCGTGTGAACTCAGAATGGCAAGGGTGTAGCCGGCAACACCCGCCACCGTCATCTGGGCCAAGGACACCATCCCCCCGTAGGCGGCGAGAAATGTAAGACTTAGAGTGATGATGCCAAGCACGATCGCATAAGCGCCAATGTTTACTACCCAAAACTGTGGTGCAAAATGTGGGTATGAGATAATCGCCGCAGCCATCAGCGTCCATCGAGCGATTCTGCCCCATCCTGCGGACACCTGTAAGAGCACTCGAAAGGAACTCCCTTCTCAAAAAATGCATTGATCTGCTCGCCGCACTGTCCGGTGCAGACCACCTCTACCGATAGTGACCGATACTTGCCCATGCGAGCGCCAAAATTGTCAGTGCAATTCAATATATCCAGCCCAGTAGCGCCTGTCAAGGAGCCAATGAGGGATACGAATGCAGACGCCTTTCATCCTCCCTTAAAAGGAGTGGTCCGCATTCGCGTAAATTTCCGCACTTGCTCTGTAATAGCCCTCTCAACGGGCAAGCGTTCCATGCTCGTCGCTCCATAGAAACCGTTCACTCCCGGCATGCGTTCCAGTACCGGCGCCACGTTTTCAGGATCATCGAACGGGCCGCCGTGGCATATCACAAGGATATCTTTTCGGACTTGACGGGCAGCCGCGGCGATTCGCATCGTGATGCCCATCGCCTCATCCATCGTCATCGCCACTGCTGCCCCAATCGTTCCGCCTGTGGTTAAGCCGACGTGGGCTACGATCATATCCGCGCCAGCTTTCGCCATCGCCTGGGCCTCGGCTTCGGTGAAACAATACGGGGTCGTCAGTAGATCCATCTCGTGGGCTAGGCGGATCATCTCCACTTCTTTGTCGTACCCCAGGCCGGTGGCCTCCATGTTGGCGCGCATTACACCGTCGAATAGCCCCACCGTGGGAAAGTTCTGCACTCCTGAGAATCCGGCCTCCTTCACCTGCTTTAAGAAGAGCGGCATCAGCCGAAATGGATCCGTGGCATTCACCCCTGCCAGCACCGGGGTATGCTTGACCACCGGCAATACCTCATTGGCCATGTCCATCACGATGGCGTTGGCATCGCCGTACGCAAACAGACCCGTAATGGAGACTCGGCCGGCCATGCGATAGCGCCCAGTGTTGTAAATCACGATCAGGTCGATCTCACCGGCTTCCTCGCACTTGGCCGATATTCCGGTTCCAGCTCCACCCCCGACAATCGGGATTCCTGCTTGGGCCTTTGCGTATAGCTTCTTGAGTATTTCTACACGTGGAATTGCTGCCATGAGAACACCTCCTCCTGGTTGGTTTTCTACTCAGCGGTCTCAAGGTCTCAGAGACGATTCTTTGCGCAACATCGCCAGCAACGTCTCTGCGGCCTTGCCTGAAAATGCTGGATCGTTGATGTCGGTGTCCAATTCAATCACCGGGATATCTGTGCGCAGGTTGGCTTTCAGGGTGTCAATAAACGCCCGGTTGGCATCAGGCCAGTGGAATGGCTTCCCCTCCAGATCGAGCTGCGAGAAACCCTTCGCTGGAATAAGCACAGCCACCGCACCGGTGGCCCGGTTGAGCTTTTCAGCAAAAATCCTCCCCAGTTGGGCATTCTCTTCGGGCGTGGTGCGCATCAGGGTGACATTGGGATTCCAAGGGTGGAAGAGGCGTTCTTGGTACTTCTTTGGGATGGTTTTCGGCGCCCAGAAATTGCACATATCGATGCAACCCGGCACCACTACCTGTGGCACGCCCGCCTTGGCCGCTGCCTCCAGGCGATCCGGACCGGCGCTGAGCACGCCGCCGCATATCTCGTCTGCCCACTCAGTCGTAGTGATGTCCAACACTCCAGCGATGTAACCGTCACGGATCAATGCCTCCATCGTCTTCCCGCCCGTGCCTGTGGCGTGGAACACCAACACTTCGTAGCCCTCTTTTTCCAGAATGCTGCGCGCGTGATCCACGGCGGGGGTGGTATTCCCGAACATCGAAGCTGCAATTAATGGCTTATCCTCCGAGCTCTGCGCTGCCTTATCCCCAACCATCCCGCAGATCGCCCCAGCCGCATTGGAAATTATTATACGACTGATGCGGTTGAGTCCAGCCACGTCGACGATCGAGGGGAACATAGTGATGTCTGAGGTGCCCACATAAGCGCTTACGTCTCCGGAAGCGATCGTGGTGACCATTAGCTTGGGAACACCCACCGGCAACGCCCGCATGGCCGATGTCCCGATCACTGTGCCGCCGCCACCTCCCATGGAGATGATTCCATCACACTTCCCTTCGGCATGAAGCTGCCTGACAACAACGGCAGCGCCCCGGGTCATGACCGCCATCGCCTCGCCGCGGTCCTTCTTATCCACAAGGATGCTCAGCGCAGTCCCCCCTGCCTGGGCCACTTCCTCCCGCCCCACATCTGGGGGGAAGGCCGGCCTCCCCAGCACGCCAGTATCCACCACAAAGGCCTCGCAACCTCTCCTCTCAATCTCGGCCTTCAGGAAGGCGAATTCTATCCCTTTGGTATCCATAGTTCCAACAATGACGATCGTTCGTGGCATGTCATATCCTCATGATTAAAATCGCCCTCTGGCGACAGAAAGTAAGATGGAATAATAGAGGATTCGGCTATGGCATGTCAAGCATAAATCGAATCCCGGGGTAATCCCTCAGTTATGGGGGAGATTTTTATAATATATGTAGCGCCCTCCTGCCCTCGCCGAAACGCTTCGTGCAGGCAGGCATTTTTTGAGGGCTTCCGGCTCGTAGAGCCTACAGATCGGAGAGCGGAGTCCATCCCGACTAAATCGGGACGCTACAACGAGAAAAAAGGAATAACTCCATAACCAATAATTACCCATCACTGAGAAGGTGTGAAAAAATCACATTTATAGAATCGGCATCATTCCGGCCCACAGGGTTGGGGGGATTGGAGAAGCTTTAGGGCGGAACCTTTCATATTAAACTACTTTGTCTAAATCTGGGTATGATCGATATCTTACCGGAAACGAAGGTTACCCATAACATCTAATGGTCCGCCTTCTAAAGCTTGGACAAGACGCCCAACCCTGTGGGCCGAGGCACAGTCCGTCAATTTTTTCACAGCTTCTGAGGGGAACCATTCCGGGGTCAGATTGATTTTTCAGTTAAATAAAATTAATATAAATGACGATAAGGAAAAAAGGAGGATTGACCCCGTTAGAAGGTCTTCGACCTTCCGGCGGGGAAGACTCACATGGGGCTTTAAACCCCGTGTTCGCTGCAAAAGGAATTTTATCTTAATCCCCGCTTCAAACAGCGGGGATTTCTAACGGGGTGAAAATCATGAAATATGTCTACCTCTTTGAAGAAGCGGATGGACAGAATAAAAAGCTCTTTGGAGGGAAGGGAGCAGGCCTGGCTGAGATGACCCGCATGGGTCTTGCTGTGCCGCCCGGATTCATCGTCACGACTGAAGCCTGCATCCAGTACTACGCAAACAAGAAGAGACTTCCAAAAGGTCTCATGGAAGAAGTTCAGAAAAGTCTCAAAAAAATTGAAGAGAAAACGGGGAAAGTCTTCGGGAATCCTCAGAATCCCCTCTTCTTCTCCGTCCGGTCAGGGGCGGCTCTCTCCATGCCCGGCATGATGGACACCATCCTCAATCTCGGGTTAAACGACGAAACCATCGAAGGGCTCATCCAGATCACTTCCGACGGAAGATTTGCCTACGATGCCTATCGGAGATTCATTCAACTCTTCGGGAAAATCGCCCTGGGCGTTGACGAAAAGGAGTTCGATCTCATTCTGAACAGGACAAAAGAGAAGGTCAAGGCAGTCTATGATACCGATCTCGATGCAGACCATCTCAAAGATATCTGTAAACAATACCTCGCCCTGCTCAGAAAAAAGACGGGTTCTCCTTTTCCCGAAGATCCGATGGTTCAACTGGAATTGGCCATTGCAGCAGTCTTCCGGTCCTGGATGGGAAAAAGGGCTGTCGATTACCGGAGGGAGTTCAATGTTACTCCGGAAATGGCGAATGGGACAGCGGTCAATATCTGCACCATGGTCTTCGGAAATATGGGCTTCGATTCTGCCACGGGCGTGGCCTTTACCAGAGACCCCGGAACCGGGGAAAGCATCCTCTATGGTGAATATCTCGTCAATGCCCAGGGTGAGGATGTGGTAGCCGGCATCAGGACGCCCAGGCCCATTCAGGAGATGAAGAAGGAGATGCCGAGGATTTACCGGGAGCTGGAGCGGGTGAGAAAGATCCTCGAAGAACATTTCCGCGAGGTTCAGGATTTCGAATTCACCGTGGAGAAGGGAACGCTCTATATCCTCCAGACCCGCAACGGAAAGATGAATGCACAGGCCATCGTCCGGACTTCTAAAGAAATGGTGGCTGAAAAAATGATTAACAAGGAGAAGGCGGTCCTGAGATTGAAACCCTTTGAGCTGGAACAACTCCTCCACAAACGGATCGATCCGGGTTTTAAGGGGAAACCGATCGTCAGCGGACTCCCTGCCTCTCCGGGAGCCTCATCCGGCAAAGCCATCTTCGATGCCGATGAGGCTGAAAGAGTGGGAAAACTCGGTCATAAAGTTATTCTCGTTCGTGAGGAGACGAAACCTGAGGATATTCATGGCTTCTTCGCCTCTCAGGGAATCCTGACCAGTCGGGGTGGAAAGACCTCCCATGCCGCGGTCGTGGCCAGGGGAATGGGAAAACCCTGCGTCTCAGGATGTGAGTCACTCCGCATCGATCCCAAAACAAGAGAGGCCACGGTGGGAAATACCCGCATCAAGGAAGGGGATTTTATCACGATCGATGGCTCCAGAGGCGAGGTCTATCTGGGAGAAGTGCCCACCGTTGATCCGGAGGTCAGCAAGGACCTCCTTACGATTCTAAGCTGGGCGGATGAGGTCAGAACGATGGGGGTCCGGGCCAATGCCGACACGCCCGAATCAGCCGCAAAGGCGAGGCAACTGGGCGCCGAAGGAATCGGTCTCTGCCGGACGGAGAGGATGTTCAATGCCGTTGACCGGCTTCCCATTGTTCGCGAGATGATCCTGGCCAGTTCAAAGGAGAAAAGAGCGGAGGCCATTGCCAAGCTCCTTCCCTCACAGAAGAGCGACTTTAAAGAAATCTTGAGGGCCATGAAAGGATACCCTGTGACGATTCGGCTTCTCGATCCGCCCCTCCATGAATTTCTTCCCTCGGCGGAAGAGCTGGGCTCGGAGTTGAGGAATCTGAAGAACCTTGAGTCAGCCCTCGATTCGATGGGGAATATTTCCGAGGCGATGAAGTACCTCGACACCACTTCAAGAGAATCCCTGAAGCTTCTCGAGCATGTGGCCAGCGATATTGTCGAGATCAAGGAGAAGAGGCTCGACAAGAAACTGATCCGTAAACAGCAGGAGACCCTCCGGAAAGTTAAGGAGATGATGGAGATCAACCCCATGCTCGGCCACCGGGGCGTGAGACTGGGCATCACCTATCCCGAGATCTATAAGATGCAGATCCAGGCCATTATGGAAGCGGCCGCCGAGCTAACCAAAGAGGGTGTCGATATTCAGCCCGAGATTATGGTCCCCCAGGTCTGCACAGCCCAGGAATTGAAATGGGTCTATGAGTTGGTCAAAAAAGTTCAACGGGAAGTGGAAAAAGAGTACGGAGTGAAGATCCAGTTCAAATTCGGGACGATGATCGAGGTAGTCAGGGCCTGTATGAGGGCAGGAAGGCTGGCCGAGGCTGCGGACTTCTTCTCCTTTGGAACGAATGATCTTACCCAGGCAACCTTCTCCTTCTCAAGAGAGGATGCGGAGACCAAATTCCTCCCTCTCTACAATCAGCGAAAGATCCTCCACGATAACCCCTTTGAAGTACTGGATGTGAAAGGGGTGGGAAGATTAATGATGATCACCCTTGAATGGGGGAGAAGAACAAAGGCGGATTTGAAGATTGGAATCTGCGGTGAACACGGTGGTCATCCGGAATCGGTCGAGTTCTGCCATTCCATTGGCCTATCTTATGTCAGCTGTTCTGTCCCGAGACTACCGATCGCCCGGCTCGCAGCCGCCCACGCCAAACTGAAAGAGAACGAGAAAAAACCCCGGGAAAAATTCGACCCCGACTACCCCAGCCTCTTTTTTTGAGCAATTGTCATAAAGGGTCCAAGGGTTCATCACCCTCAGATAAAGAAAATAACCAAGGATTACCCTCCCCCTTGACGGGGGAGGGTCAGGGTGGGGGTGATTCATGAGTCCCCCCTCACCTCAATCCTCTCCCGCGAGGGGAGAGGAATTATTCTAAGTGGTTTATTTGTGAGGATTCATTGAAAATACACCTCCATAACTCTTATAATATCTAAACTTTGATGCGCTTTGTCCTCTTTATTGGCATTGTCCAATCCATCCTCTTTTTAGGCCACTGGTTTTTATACAAAACCCTGGTCCCTTTTTTTGGGGTAACCCATCCAGAGAAGCTCTGGACTCTGCGGGTCGCCATAGCGGGGTTATCCATCAGCCTGGTCGCCTCGTCTTTTCTCTCCTTCCATTACTCTAACCTTCTGGTGCGAAACCTCTACACAACCTCCGTATCATGGCTGGGAATCTTTTACCTCCTCGTTCTTGCCTGCATCCTTTCCTGGACCATCTACGGCCTGACGAAATTATTCCACTTTCCTTTAGATCGAAGGATATTCATCATCGTTTTGATCGGGATCGCACTCATGGCAAGCCTCTACGGGTTCATGAATGCCGGTATCATCCGTATCAAAACAGTGAGCCTTCCGCTTCCCAATCTACCCGGCGCCTGGAAAGGGAAGACCGCTGTCTGGATCACCGACACCCATTTCGGTCAGGTGAGAAATTACCGGTTTGCCCAACGCCTCGCGAACATGATTCAGGACCTTCGCCCGGATATCGTCCTTATCGGCGGCGATCTCTATGACGGCGGGGAAGCGATGGACCTGAACCATATGATCGAGCCCCTGTCGCGCCTCTCTTCCCCTTATGGCTCCTATTTCATTACCGGCAATCATGAAGAGTTCTCTGACAACACGCCATACCTTCAGGCCGTGCACCGTGCGGGAATACGTGTCTTGTATAACGAAAAAGTGGAGATCGATGGTCTGCAGTTCATTGGCGTTGATTACAGGGATTCGAGGAATCGGGAGCGGTTTGGAACGATCCTGCAGAAGATGGAGATCGACCGCCGAAAACCCAGCATCCTCTTAAAACACGTCCCTACCGATTTAGAGATTGCCAGGGATCATGGGATCTCTGCTCAGTTTTCCGGTCACACGCACCAGGGACAAGTCTTCCTCTTTAGGTTCATCACCTCATGGGTCTACAAGGGTTACGATTATGGGCTGAAAAGTTTTGGCGATCTCCTGGTTTATACCACCAGCGGGGCGGGCACCTGGGGACCTCCCATGCGCATCGACACAAACCCGGAAATCGTAGTCATCCAATTTACCGAAAAGGGAGGAGATTAAGAAGGGAGTGTTCTCTACTCAAACTTCGACTGGAAGGATTTTCCTGTCTTTCATAACAAATACATTGACTTTCTGTCAATTGCCCGAAGGGGACTGTTCTTGTGAATTTTTTCTTTTTGACAATAATAAAAATCTGAGTTAATTCAGACATATAAAACTTCCTCACGCTCAATGAAGCACACCAAAATAAACCTATCAAGGTCACCATTCTATTCCGGAAGGGTCCTCGCAAGAGGGTTATGTTCCAGTCGATTACCCTCCCGATTATTGATAGCCAATCAAATCTCAGAAGCTCTTGGGTTATTGAATTTTCCAAAGAAGGTGGGGGAAAGGAGGTGAAGATAGGAATTTAGGTAGGGAACGGTTTGGCTCCGCCCCGGAGGGGAACCGGTCCGTACATAGTGATAAGTTATGAATTATAGACCGTAGTCTGGTAGTTCGTTGATTTTCTAACTAACAGTTTTATTTCAAAGGAGGTTTTTATGAAGAGAACATTTTTGATTTCTTTATTGTCATCAGTTCTATTCCTCATCACCACCACCTTGGTGTGCGCACAGGCGCCCAAAGAAATTCTCATCGGTGGGACGATCTCCCTGACAGGGCGATTTACCACGATGGTGGGCCCCTTCAAAAAACTGGCAGAGGCCTGGGAAAAACAGGTCAACGATCGCGGGGGAATTTTTGTTAAAGAGTACAATAAGAAGCTTCCCATCCGCTTCATCATCGAGGAT
>Ga0154764_1033_pt1 | contig 18306 bp, 18 predicted proteins | sample Rifle2008BG16ft_FD_105772 | JGI IMG/M metagenome (GOLD analysis project Ga0154764, IMG submission 105772) | candidate division Zixibacteria bacterium RBG_16_53_22
AAAGGAAATGGTGTTTGCCTGAGCGCAAACACACGAGCCGCTACCAAACAAATGGAATTTCAACTAAAAATGGGATTGACTCCATTAAAAACCAACATGAGTACTAATTCCTATCTTATCAAGGTTGGGGTTGTTGAGGCAATGATTGTGCGGAAGCCGGTCAAGAACCTGCATTTGGCCGTCTTGCCGCCTGCGGGTAAGGTTCGAGTAACCGCCCCTCTTTCTATGAAAGAAGACGCCATTAGGACACTTGTAGCAACCAAGATTGGCTGGATAAAAAAACAACAGGCCAAGTTTGCGGGACAAGCCCGGCAGACTAGGCGCGAATACATTTCAGGCGAGAGCCATTATTTTTTGGGGAAGCGATATCGGCTTGAAGTTGTTACGGAGCAAGCACGTCCTACGGTATCACTAAAGGCTAATGGCCGAATGATTCTATCTGTCCGGCCCGGAAGCTCGCGCGCCAAGCGCGAGGAAGTACTAATCGAGTGGTACCGGGCAGAGCTTCGAGAAATTGTCACGGAGCTACTATCTAAATGGCAGAATAAGATCGGCGTGCAGCTCGATACTTGGCGCATCATGCGGATGAAAACCCGCTGGGGCACCTGCAACCACAAAGCAGGCCGCATCACGCTAAATCTGGAACTCGCCAAAAAGCCGCTCTCGTGTATCGAGTATGTTACAGTACACGAGCTTGTCCATCTGATTGAAAAGAAGCATAATGAGCGTTTCCAAAAACTCATGACCAAGTATCTACCTAAATGGCGGAGTGCCAAAGAGGAGCTAAACCGTTTTATCTTGGCGCATGAGGAGTGGGAGTATTAACGACAGGACATAATTATCATGGATTGGGAAGTTACATTTAGGCAGTGGGCCCAACCACCAAGTGCGACTGAACGAGAGAAGATGGAAAATGCGGAGCGGGCTATAAAAAAGGCCATTGATGCATGTGAAGCTTTGGACTCACGTAATATTCGGGTGTTCGCTCAAGGATCTTACCGTAATCGCACAAATGTACGGCAAGACAGTGATGTTGATATATGCGTATTATGCAAAGATATATTTTACTTTCAATTACCTGAAGGCTATTCGCGCGACCAATTTGGATTGGATAGTCCTGCAACCTATGCTGATGCACAGTACCGAGCTGATATAGAGAGTGCATTAGTATCTCATTTTGGAAGAGGCTCAGTTACAACCGGGAATAAAGCCTGGGATATTCATGCCAACACGTATAGAGTCGATGCAGATGTTGTAGCCTGCTTCGAATATAGATATTACTTTACAGATGGTAGTTTTCGAAAGGGGACTGCCGTCATTCCTAGGTCCGGATTATATATAGCTAATTACCCTGACCAAAACTATGAGAATGGAAAAGCAAAAAACGACGAGACAAACCATAGATTTCGCGCTGCTGTAAGAATACTAAAAAATCTAAGCAACTATATGAAAGAAAATGGTGAAAGCTTTATTCAGCTTCCTTCCTACCTTTATGAGTGCCTAACGTGGAATGTCCCCAATGAGGGTTTTGATCACGACGCCTATATAGATGATATCCGATGGATTCTTGCCCACCTATGTAATGAAACGCGAACCGATGAGACCTGTAACGAATGGTGTGAAGTTAATAGCTTTAAATATCTGTTTCGTCCATCTCAAAAGTGGACGCGAGTCGAAGCGAATACGTCACTAAACTCGGCTTGGCGATATTTGGGATTTAATTGATATGAACTCAATTCGACAACAAGTAGCATTAGGCTTTCAGATTGTGGTTGTTCTTATTATCTGGGTCATATTTATTATTTTCAATGATGTTGCCCTTCAAATAAACTGGAAGGCAATTAAGTTGCTACCAGACGTGATTAGCGTTTATGCGATCCTATATCTTATATTTATAAAGTGGCTTTGGCGAATCCCGCTTTTCAGGGGCTGGCTTGTGATTGTACCTGACCTTCAAGGAACATGGAAAGGCACCTTGGAAACCACTTGGGTTGATCCACAGACAAATAAAACGCCTACTCCGATTGAAGCGTATCTTGCTATAAGGCAGACCTTACGAGATATCCATATCACAATGTATACCAAAGAATCGGTGTCGAATAGCGAGGCTACGGGAATTTGTATGGAGGAAGACAAAGGTATTAGATTATTAAGTTATAGCTATAGCAATATACCAAAAGCTACCGTTCGAGAGAGAAGTCAAATTCACTATGGCGCAATAAGGCTAAGGATATCAGTTCGTCCTGAGCGGAAATTAGAGGGTGAATACTGGACCGACCGAAAATCGACCGGCCATGCCGAATTCAGATATATAGGTAGAAAATTGGTGCAGCAATTTGCTGATTAAGGAACACTAAGTATGAGCAATTTATCCAAGGATAAGTTCCCAAGGGGTTCAGAATGGCGAATATGGGATTTGCATGTCCATAGTCCGGGCGTGTCCAAGATTGTTTGACGCGAACATCCTATCAACAATATCATTATCATTCAGCTTGCGGCTATTGAACGGCCCGGAGACCTTCCCCAGATCTAAAAAGAGGTCAGCAATTTTAGTTTTTCTTTATTAAATACTATCGTTTCAAATGGTTCATCATGGGGGCTACAGCTATCATAACCGTCATAGCCTTGCATTTTTAGTTTGGTTCTGAATTCTCCCGGGTCGCGTGATTTTAAGCTTTTAAGACCCAATCTCTCGATAGCTTTTTCACTTGCGATATTTAGGTTCTCTGCAGAAAATGCCAATAATTCGCCCGGCTTGCCATCTGGCCGAGGGTTTACATATTTCTGGGCTGTTGCAAAATCACGAGTTAGCGAAATAGGTGTTGCGGGATCGACTTCAAATCCAGCAAGATTATTGCTCATTTTCGCCGTATCGTCAGTAAATCCGCCTACCGCCCGAATCCGTTCGGCTGTTTCGGCACTTGTTCCGTGATAAAGAATAGTTGACGGATATTGCCGTATGGGCTCAAAAAAATTATGTTTCATATTTCTTTGGAGATGATTCAGAATGCTTGGCAGTACTACCTTATTTTAACACAAAATATAGAAGCCGAAAATTGTTCCTTATTCCGCCTGAATACCCTCAACAGGGCCTTGATTCGCAGTCGCCATCATGATAGTCTGTAAAACATCCGGCAGTTTCAGGGAGTCGAGATTCAGCCGGTTTTCCATATAAAAGGTTCGAACTTCGTCTACCAGGCCCCATATCTTATCAAAAACGGCGTGCGGACGCTGTTTTTGGTTGTAAGATTCGCCTAATTTTACGGGTTCGAACCTATCGATTTTGGACGGAAGTGACCTTGTGGCTTTAATGATGAAATCTATCGGTTTTTTGGCTTCGATTCGCAGATTTCCATTCATTAAAACGAGGTTCGAACCGACATAGCCTAAAATAGCCCTTCGCTGATCATGGCTTCCGAATTCAAAGACCCTTTTTGCCATAGAAGTAAAGTCGAAAGCATCCTCGCAACACTGCAACACTTGTTCATAGCGATTGTCGGAATCATCAATGTATTCCTTCGTGGTCGTCAACTCGTTGAGTAATTCATTTTTTTTAACCGCATATTCTGCGTCGTCTAATAGCCCCCGGAGTTTCATGTTCAGAAGTTCACTCATTTCCTTTTTGCAGGCATCGCTTCTTTTTCGGAGAGCCGAAATCCTCGCTTCGGATTTTTCGCATTCTTCGCTATGCATTCGTTTGATGATTCTGACAGCCCAATCCTTGAATTCTCTCGAAATTGTTATTGAATCCAGGAATGTGACTATTTGCTTTTCCAACGCTTTGCCTTCTATAACTTTTTGAGAGCAATGCACAGCGCGCTTGCGTTTGCTGCAATGATAGTAAATGTACTTGTGCCCCTGCCGGTTGATTTTATGCTCGGCGGTGATTGACGCCCCGCATTCTCCGCATTTAATCAGGCCCGTGTACGGAAAGCTGTACAGCCTGGGGCGCGGTCTATCCTTCAGGCCGAGCAATTCCTGGACTCGGTCGAATTCGGATTTTGTGACCATTGCCGGGTGCGCTCCCCGATACTCCTGTCCTCCGTATCTGAATACGCCGTAGTAATAGGGATTGGAGAACATTTTGTATATCGCCGAATAAGCGACCGGCCCACCGCCCATCCGTTTGAATAATCTGGTCCGCAATCCCAATTGATTTGTGGCAATGGTTACGATGGCGCGAGGCGAATATCGACCGGTCAGCATTAAATCCCACATCTTGCGCAACAGCGGAAAACGCTCCGCGTCCCGTACAATCGCTTTACTCGATTTTTCGATCACGTAACCCAATGGCGGCAGGCCGGGACACCACCCAAGATTTGCCCTGGCGCGTTGACCTCGCTTCACGTTGTCCGACAGATCGTCAATGTATTTTTTGGCCATGCCGAATTCCAACTGCATCCAGAATTTATCGTTGCCGGTATTAACGAACGTTCTTTGAGGCGTATGGATGTTCATCAACTTTTTTTCCTCCATAGCCCAAATGAGAGCCCCGCCGTCAACCGGATTTCGGGCGAGACGATCCAACTTCCAACATAGAATCTCATCAAGCTTTCCCTTTTGAACATGGCCGAGGATTTCACTAAATATCGGGCGGCCCGGTGCCTTGGCGGATTTTGATTCCGTAAAGACGCGCTCGATGATCAAATTCTGATTCTTTGCGAAATCGCGGAGTTCCTTAACCTGCGACTCGATGGATAGAATCTGTCGATCCTCGGATTCAGTTGATTTTCTGGCATAAATGGCGATGTGGGACATTTGGGCGTTATTTTGATTGCATAATTTTTGGGTCAATCGGCTCATGCTTATCGCCGAGAAGCAAGTAATACAGATTTACCAGTCTGATACCCATTTCCCAGGCTTCTTCGCTTGAGAGCGTTTCGCCGAATTGATTTTCGTAGATCGCCTTTAAATTATCGATGTCATCTTGCGTTATGGGCATGATGACCAGTATGCAACCGATATGTCAAGGCGTACAGGGTGATAATTTTGTCCGCGTGATACCAATGCTGTGGACTACATCGAGATAATCCTTGACGGAGGGAATTAAATGTCCTACTTTGGTAAAAGTGGGACATCTCTAGCTTCCCATAACTTCTCCTTGTTCAAAGAATTATACGTTTTTCAAGCAACATGCACATTGTAGCATATCAAAATGATCAGGCCAATAGGTCTTAATAATATTGTCCGGTTTGGCTCTCGGTTCCGCATGATTTTGCTACAGTTAGCGAATTTATACCGCTTGATGACTGTCTTCTATTATGTCTCAAAAATGGCATCTTTTTACCAAAGTGGGACGCGGAAACGGAGCAGGAAACATCCTGTGCCGCTTGTTTAGCGTCATAACGAAAATCAAAAAACCCGATAAGAAGGCCGAATCCGGCAAAAAGCCGAAAGCACAACTGGCCAACTCTGAATTTCATCTCTCCACCCAGCAGATACGCTGGATTATCGCCGCCGCAAAATCAAATCGGGACAGACTCATTATTCAAATGCTGGCCGAAACAGGCTTAAGGCGCTCAGAAATTACCGCTGTTCAGGTGCAAGATATTAGGCATGAGAAACGTCTGTTGATTGTAAATCATGGCAAAGGGAATAAGACGAGGCTTGTTCCATTGACACCCGCGTCAATTGAAAATCTCAAGGCATTCATTGACTCGCGTCAAAACGGTCCTGTTTTTGCATCTTCGCAAAATCGGCAATTGAGTGCGCGGCAACTTAATCGGATTGTCGCAAACGCCGGCAGAGCCGCGGGCGTCATAAATCCTAATCCTAAGTACAACCAGATTACCCCGCATCTTTTTCGCCATAGCTTTGCGAGGTTCTGGAAAGATCGCGGCGGCAGCATCGAGGCCCTATCGAAAATTATGGGGCATGCGTCGACCAAGACGACCTGGGACCTCTACGGCACCATGAGCCTCAACGATGTGCAAAGGGAATATCGGAGAATTTTCAAGAAGGCCAAATCAATGAACAAAAACGATAAGCCACCCTTCACCGGAAAGGAGTAAAAAGAATGCGAAGTCGATTATTGACGTTTTTGCTCGCGGTAATTGTACTTGTGACGTTGAATTGTAGCAAGGACAATTCGACCGAACCGAGCGGAAACAGTACTCCGTCGGTACCGACGAGCCCTTCACCAGCAAGCGGAGCCGCGGACGTAGCCACCAGCACAACGCTCAGTTGGCAGTGTTCCGACCCGGATGGTGATACACTGCTGTTTGATATCTATTTTGGCACCTCGGAATCACCATCACTGGCGATGGCCGACCAAAATACTATGTCCTTCCAACCGACAAGCTTGCAGTACAATGCCATCTATTATTGGCGCGTTGTCGCGAAGGATATGCACAGCCACGAGACATCAGGCCCTGTCTGGACCTTCAGTACACCATCCAGACAAAGTGGTTTGTTTTGGGTGGCAGGCTACGACACGCCGGGTTACGCCACCGGTATTGACGCTTCCGGCGAATATGCCTATTTGGCTGACGGCTGGAGAGGGCTTGTCATCGTTAACGTTTCTGATCCAACCCATCCTGTTTTGACAGCAAATTGGTGGCGTGATGACCCAGGTCACGGTTATTACCGTGTTCGTGTTGGTGGCAACTATGCTTATGTCGCCACATCAGGACAATCCGGTTTTTTGGTCGTTGATATCTCCATTCCATCCAATCCCCAATACATGGGCGGCGGCTGGGGATATGAAGAACCCGATTCTCCCTCAGATATAGCAGTCGTTGGAAATAACGTCTTTTTGGCCAAGAATGACGTTTACGAATTTAATATTTCGGATCCGGCTCACCCATCAAAGACTGGAGTCCGTTATACACCGGGCCCAAGTCGCGGGATTTTTACGGTTGGATCATATATTTTTATCGCCGACGGAACGATGGGGCTCAGGATATTCCTGGGTAGCGGCGAGGTTGGCTATTACTCACCGCCCGGTGACGCTTATGATGTATTTGTTACGAACGGTATGGCTTATGTCACCTGTGCTAGTTACGGCCTTCAGGTTGTTGACGCCACCGATCCGCATAATCCGTTTCTGGCCGGAGGATGTGACACTCCAGGAGGCGCAGTGGCTGTCGTTTGCGAAGGGAATTTTTGCTTTGTAGCGGATGGGAGTGCCGGTTTGCAGGCAATCGACATTTCAAATCCGGCCAGCCCCACGCTTGAAGCCACATACGACACGCCTGGAAGGGCCACGGATGTCTGCCTATGGAATGGATACATATTGGTCGCTGATGAGTCATCGGGATTGGTTATCTTGGAATTTGTGCCATAAAAGAAGATATTGCTACCGGCTCGGTTTCATGGGAGAAGGAAAGCCCTTAACTCTCCCGGCATCTTTACGCCGTCAGCCGACGGATAACCTATTCTTTGTATAGCCAGTCTGAGTCGGGCAAGCCGCAAGACGTCGATTGGCCGGGGATTTCTTTCCTCATTGTCCACAGCAAGTTGCCGTAGGCGGCAATTGCGGTCATTTCGGCCTGTCGGATATGCTTAAGGCATCCTGATATTTAGGTTCCATGGCCACTGGCATGGACGGAGGGTATCAACATGCCGAAGGTTTTAGGTTATCAGGCGCCGCCGAATCAGATTCGGTGGTACCGCAAAAAAAGGAAATTGAGGATTAGAGACGTGCTCGTGTTGATGGCATTGTCATCGCCGAGCCAGATCGCCCATTGGGAAAAAGGCCGGAAGGTTCCGACGCTCACCAATGCTCTAAAACTGTCGGCGGCCATCGGCTGCCCGGTGGAAGTGTTGTTCATCGACCGATTCCAAAAGCTCAGAAAGGAGGTGTCTGAAAGAAGGATAAAATGCAATATCAGTACGTTTTTTAATTAATAATTATAAAACCATGAACGAACGTCGACCTGCAAGCGGGGTTGATAACAAAACACCGCTGAATTTCCAACCCAAGACCAAGTCTGACCACCTGGCTCTGAAAATTGCCAGAGCCTTCAGAGAAGAAAGCAAATTGCCGCTATATCGCGTCTGCTGCGAAAACTTCGACGAAGAGACGATCCGAAAGGCCTTTGCCGAGGTGATGACCGTGCCCGACGACAAGATCAGGAAATCCCGTTCCGCCTTATTCGCCTATCTGTTGAAAAGATATGCCAAACGGAAATAATGCCATTTTGTCGATTGACCCGGGAACCCGGTACATGGGATACGCCGGATTCATCCATGGCGAACTGGCCGACCACGGCGTCAAGACCATCAGGCAGAACGGCACGCTCAATACCATGCTCAATCAAATCGGGACCATCATGAGCCGCCTGATTGCCGAGAAAAGGCCTCAAGTCGTCATTATCGAAAAAAACAACTTCTCGCAGATCAGGCAGAATGTCCGCTTGGCCATCGTGACCCAGAGACTGCGGGCCATAGCCCGGCAGTCGCGAATCAGATTCGCTGAACTGGATTCCCGGACTATCAGGAAACTGGTCTGCCAGAACGGCAACGCCACCAAGCGGGAACTGGCCCGGACGATCTGTACCCGCTATCCCGATTTGAAAGCGTACCTCGAATCGGACAGACGCTGGAAGGAGCGGTATTACCAGAACATTTTCGACGCCATCGGCTGTGGCATGGCCTATCTGTCGAAGAACCGCGAGACTCGGCCCAGGGCCAGTCATTAATCCCCGATACATACCATGCGTAGGAGAATACCTAAGTTATCCGAGCGGGCGGCCTGTTGGCCGGGAAAACGGAGAAAGCACCGATTTCCAAGACAACCCAAATGCGGAATCTGCCGAAGGAAAATCGATATGGGGAATCTCTGCTACTACTGCCGGAAGCGGAAAACCTCTTGAAGAGGTTCAAGCGAAAAATAACAGAAAATACACCGCCTTTGACTGGCGGTGAAAAAGAAGACGCGCGCCCCTTTGTCGGGACGGTAGCACTCCATCATTATCTGCTTGACGGAATAGCCCTTTATGGGCTATTTGAAAAGTAGAATTGCTTTCTCAGCAGTTCTACTTTTCGAGAGTGGTAAGGGGTTATGAAATAAGCAGATAATGATGTCGGGCACCGCCCGACTGCCCCCCCTTTTCTCACCCCTTCACCTTGCCTGCTGACTATCGCGCCGTATAGACGTCAGTACCAACGACACCGCAGGCAAGGACCTGAAGGGGGTTCGACTTCGCCCGAACGCTGTTTCGGGCTGCGGGTCTTGTCCCTTGCGGGACGGCGACCAAAGCGGGGGCAGTCGGGCGGCTCGAACCGCCAACCACAAAGACCTGCGCCCTGCGGGCTTGGCTTTGGTGGGGCGGCCGTCCCCCTATCGGGGGACTTTCGGCCTCGCGACAAAGGGGCGCGCGGGAATAAAGAGAATAAGAGGTGTTTCCGCTCTATAAGCGGAAAGATTAAGGACTTTAAATGACAGACCCCACCCGAAAATCAGCGGAAAATCCGACCCGGAAGAGAGCGTCCCGGAGTTTTACACTGGCGGAAGTGGATTACCGAATCCTTCAGCTTGTCTACGAGCACCGGTTTTTGAACACGGAATTGCTCTGGCATCTTTTGAAATCCGAGGCCGAAGGCGAACAGTCGGAATATAAACTCGGCAGAGACGGCAAAAAACGACCGGCCCAATACGGTTTCGGCATGAAGGCGCTCTATAAGCATTTGCTGCGGCTGTCCGAAGCGAAATACTTGCAACGGCAACAATTGATTGACCTGCCGATTGGCGGTAGCCACGGAGTGCCAAGGGCGGCCTACGGTCTGGGCATTAAAAGCGCACCCGTCATTGCCGAGAGAACCGGAACGGCGGTTCAATACATCAAGAATATCATCGACGCCAACCGGGTGAAATCGCTTTTCCTGCGGCACGCCCTGGATATTGCCCGATTCCGGGCAACGCTCGAGTTGGCCTGCAATGACTCCGGCGGAAAATTGCGGCTGATTTTCTGGGAGCAGGGGCAGGGGTTGCGGGATTATGCCGTCGGCCAAAACGAGTCCGGCGGTACAGAGCGTTTTCCCGTCAATCCCGACGCTTTTTTCGGGATACAGGTCAGGGACAAAGGGAACGCGTCGTACTTTCTGGAAATGGATCGCGGCACGATGCCCGTCATTTCCAAAAAGGACAGGCCGGATATTCGCAAAAAAGTTTTCGGGTACATGCACTACCGCAAATCCGGAAAGTATCGGGAGAAATATTATTACGGTTTTTTACCGAACGGCCAACCCTCCGGGCTGTACATCAATCGGCCTGACGACGAGAATACGGCCATCGAACAGAACGAATTTTTACAGCCGATAAAGGGATTCAGCGTGGTCCTCGTTGTGCCCGGCAAGCTGCATAAGACTAAATTTGTATCAGGGAGAATTGAGAATGTTTTAAGCTCTTTTCCTTTTTTCGGAAAGGGCTTCGCCAGCACTTCACTATTCTGGCTCACCACGCCTGAAGCGTATGACATAGAAAACCCGGAGAGTATCCTCGGCAATATCTGGATTACGCCCAATCCGGAAAAGCCCATGCAAAGCCTGATTGAATAGCCGAAAGAAGAGGGGATTCCCAACCTCATTAATTCCGTCCTCTCCGCCTGGGGTCAAGCAACCCCGTGAGAGCGGGATTGAACACAGGGTGAATTCAATGCCCGGTCGGGTACATTCACACCCCTTTGGAATTTATCCGGCGCGGAATTGTGAGGTTGGGATTTTTTACATGACATATTAATTTTGCATAATATGGCATAATCCTATAGATTGGGTCCCTGAATACTAACTATTCTTTCGAGACAGAAATGATCAGGCGAATTATTTGGCCACGGCAGTTAATAAATGAAGCGCAAAGTCCCTTTGCGAAGGGTGAAGGCTCCAATAGGCTAAAAATAACTCTTCATTCGCAAAGTTTTTCTAATGCTTCAGGCGATGATTTAAGAGCCATTGAAGCATTACGCGAATTATCGAATCTCCCGGATATTAAAGCTGCCGATACGGAAAATGGGAGTCTTCCACATCTTGCTATTGGCGAAACGGAGGCAAATGCGGATTACATCTCCGTTACGCTTGAAGATAATGAATCCACTACGAGGACGGCAATTGTGTCGCCAAAGCAATGGATTAAAATTTCGGAATACCTTACCCAAAAGTCGTTTGGCTACGATCCCGAAGTTCAAAATTTGTTTAATCAGGTAATATTGACGAGGGCGCACCATGAATTGCGCCACGAGTTGTTTATTACTCTATCGCCGCTGTTATTGAAATATCGAGACAACAATATTTTCAGGGAGATCAACATTGTCACTCCCGCAGAAGCTATAAAAATCGTCGGATTGTATCTCCGCTCTAAGGATAATTATGTCATTGAAGCGCATGGAAGGGGAACCGATAGTCTAGACAGATTTTTATTCTATTGGGTCCTTGCCCGGCATCGACTGCCGAGAATGTGGAGATATTTTGGGGCATGCGTTTACGCCGACCAGACTAGACGAGATAACACAGTGAATTTAGGCGGGAGTATCTTAAACAGATGCACCAGGGCCTTGATTGCGAGGGATCAAATGGGAATTCAGTTTTATAGTTATGTCGGGAACGAATCAATAGACATAATAATGTACCATTTCGATTATTTAACAATTCTGCTGTCCGGCGCATTCGATGCCCAAGCGAGAGTTGCCTATCGAACATACGGCATAACCAAACAAAAAGAGCGTTTTATAAGTTTTCGCCGTCAAGATTTTATCAAAGCCCTTGATTGTAATGGAGCACTAAGCCTAATAAAGGTTCTCAAAGACGATAAATTCATTGACCTGATGTTCTTACTTTCTGAACTTCGCAATACAATTCATGGGGCCAATTTAACAACTCTCAAATTTCTCAATACGGTTAGGAAAGGAATATCATTGGTCGATTTGGATGACCAGAATGGGCGACAAATTTGGGAAGCGGCGAAAAGATACAGTTCCCCTGAAAAATGGGGACTTGTCCAAGATTTCCATATTCTTCTCGAGCCGTACACCTTTTCGACGATGCTAATAAATGAATGCTTTAGATATATTAATTCCATAGCTTGTGCAACTGAAGTGGCCAGACTATTTCCCTCAAAAAATCTGCCAAAAAAAATAACCGGGCCGCCCAAAGATGCCGTTTTTAACAAAGAAACGAGAAAACGCGTTCACCTTTTGGGCTGAAAGAATATTTTATCCCACCCATAAATTTTTCAACTCACACGAAAAGGACAAGACCGCTCGCTTGCCTGCAGGTCTTTTCAGGGTATCATAGAGTCTTCAGTATCCGTCCAAGGTAGTACGTTGTCTCCACCTTGACGAACGGCGCATCCTCCAAAACTGATGGACAGCCAAGAGCCTGCCCACAGTTTTTCCGTGTGCTTGGCTCCAAAAGCCCTGCGTCGGCCCTGCCGGGCTTATTATGACTGCGGGCTTTTTCCGCTACTCCAGCCCTCTATGCTAATGAGGCGTGCCGGTGAGGCAAGCCAGCGTAAGCCAAGCCAATTAAATCAATCATTCGCTGGAGAAGGGATTCATTTTTATGAATCTCAACAGAGCAGAGCTAATCGGCAACCTGGCCGCGGACCCCGTGGCCACCAGGCTGAAAAGCGGCGGTGAAATCGTCAGCTTCACCGTCGTCACCAGCCGCACGGTCCAGACCGGGTCTGGCGAAAAACGGAAGGACGTCCAGTTTCACGACGTCAGCGCCTTCGGCCAGTTGGGACGGGTGGTAGTGAAGTATCTCAAAAAAGGCGACAGGGTCTACGTCGATGGCCACCTGGTGAACGACCACTGGTACGGAAACGACGGCACAAAGCACACCCGCGCGGGGATCGTCGCCCAGAACCTCATCATGCTCGGCGGCGGGAAGCGGGAGAAGACGAACGACGAAGTCATCGTCGAGGAAATTGATCCCGCAAACGTATGAGAATCTACTTCGAGGATTTGCGGCGGGACATTCAGGACGAGCTCGTCGCCGAGATGATGGCGCGGCTGGCCGAGGAGGGGCCGGACGATTCGGACGACTGCCTCGCGGAGCGGGCGGCGCACGTCATCAACGTGAGGAACTTGGGCGTGGACATGGACTTCTGAAGAGCGGCCCGGAATCAAGCGGAGAGGGTTCGTCCCTCTCCGCTTTTTTCGTGTTCGTTGATAAATTCCCACCCTGCAGAGATTTAAATTGATTCACTCTATTCTTCTATCATATACTTTGTTTGATTTATCTTATGAGCGCACTTTCGTGGTTATCTCTGATTATTTTTACGTCTGCAAAACCGCCGTCTCGGACTTATGATAATGATAAATGATAGCTTTAAATCAATATAAGGACTCGACCATGAAGTTACACAAAAACGATCTAACCGCACAACAACTTTTTAAGTTAGCCATCGAAGAGCAGGAATCAAACCATTATGAAGAGGCCGGTGGTCATTATGACCAGGCACTCTTAAGAGCGAACGAAATGGGTTTACATGGACTGTCAATAGACATACTGCTCCGCTATGCCTGGATGAGTTTTCTTCAGGGTCATAATTCCAAATCAAATAAATTGATAAATCAAGCAAAGGAATGCTCTGATACATATGCTCCCCAGAAGATAAAGCTGAGTGCTTATTTGAAGATAGCTGACTTTTATCTTCATCTCATGAAGTACCGGGAAGCAACGGGCGCGCTGGCTGTGGTTAATTCCGTATTACGTAAAAATACCTATCCTGACATTGAGGCCGAGCTACTTGGTCTAACCGCAGAAATCAGAAAGAACGAAGGCTTTTATAATATCTCAATCTATTGCCTCAAGAAGCAATTGGCCCTTTGGGTTAAATTAGGGAATAAACTTCAATGCTGCAAATCGATGATAAATATATCAAGAATCCAAGCCACAATGGGCGATTTCGATGGCGCATTAATGTTGCTGGGAAGAGCGTACAGTACTGCCAAGAAGCATAACTATCATGACTGCCAAGCCGAAAGTCTTATCCATCAGGGTGAGCTTTATTTTCTTATGGGGGATAGTATAAATGTCTCTCGCTGCACGGAAGAATTGTCTGATCTGGATAATAAGTTAAAATTATCGGTCGCCAGTATTTCAAATAATGTCTATGTTTGTCAGGTATGGTTGACACTCAAAGATTATGCAATGGCACTAAAACTTTCAATGGATTTATATAAAAACCTAAAGCGACGTAAATTGGCTCGAAATACCTATGTGGCTGAATTAATCTCAATTATCGGCCAAGCCTATCTGGGATTAAACGATTTTCAAAAATCACAAGCATGGCTTTGGAAGGGGTTTGAATATTTATTTCCATATTTCCCACAGAATCGACATGTTTCTTTTAGACTAATTGAATCCCTAGGATTAGCGACCTACAATCTTACAAACAGCACAGACTCATTCGAGTTGCTGGAGATATTGGACAAAACGCGTTTGCGTATGAATTCCCATTACTATAGGCGTCATTACTTTGAACAACACATTCAATCATTCGACTGGCAAATCATAGAACTATTATCAAAATGTAAAGGCAGCAAAATCATGCTTTTTAGAAAGGGTGTCATTAGGGTAGACCTAACATCTGGATGGGTCTTCAAAAATGATATTACGGAAATAGCTAAATTATCAAAACAACAGCGCAAGATATTTCGCCTGTTGGTTGAAAAAAGAGGCTATTTCGTGTCCATGAAAGCCATAGTCAAAGCCGCCGGTTATTATTCAAGCCAAACAGATAAGGAATATATCGATGGACTGGCGCGTTATTACATAAGTCAGATTCGGAAAAAAATCGAATATGGTGATGACAAAATCATTATCACTGAAAAAGGTGGCTACAAAATACTATAAAAGTATTCGAGTCTACTAATCCTCATATCCTCATAAAACACCTCACTGGCTTTTCAAGAAATCTCTTTCATAATTTATATGTGAAGACATAGGCATAATGGCTATGCCTATGTCTTCAGGAAGGAGGCGTCATTTGAATCAGGAATAATAAAAGGCCCCGTAGCTCATAAATCCCACCCAGCGACCAAGCTAAATATGGATTTATTTGAGTTATAGGGGCCATTTTGCCGCTAGATGAGCGGCACAACGTGCTATAGCTAATGTATAGCACAGAGCTAAAAACAAGTCAAGAAGGTGTACAGTTAACACCTAGGGGTTACGGTTTGACGGCCGAGGGGTGACGGTGTTCACTAGTACATATATGAGATACCAAACACCCTATTTAAAAACCCTGCGTTTTCGCTGGTACCGTCTGGTTGAACGGGATCAGCGTTCCGTGGAGTCAGTCTGTACACTCTACGGCATTCCCAAGAAGACCTACTACAAATGGTACCGGCGGGACCATGGCTTAGCCCCTTGTGCTTACCGCACTCGGCTGACTGACCGGAAAACCAAATTAACCCAGCCAATCAGGCAGTTCATTGAAGACACAAAGTACGTCACTAACTATGGCCCCTTGAAGATGAAATTTGCCGTGAAGCGAGCGTTTCACATTGACGTGTCCACCACCATCATTTACCGATATTACCAGAGAAGGAAGCTCATCCAAAAGCCCCAACGGACTATGCCCTGGTACGAACCCTTAAAAGAGCATTTAGTGGTAACCAGAGCCGGCCAAGGCGTGCAAATGGACGTGAAATATGTCTATGCAACAGGTAAGCGACAGTACCAGTTCTCGGTGCTTGATCCCTACACGGAAAGCTACCATTGCACGATTGCCGAAGCAAAAACGAGCAACAATGCCATTGTCGCCTTACAGGCTGCAGAAAAGTATTTTAGATTCCCCATTACCTCCGTACAAACTGACAATGGCTCTGAATTCAGAGGCAATTTGCACACCTGGCTGGTCAAACACCGGATACCCCACTACTTCATTCCCAAACACTCGCCCTACTGGAATGCCCAGGTGGAACGGATACACAAAACGGTTGATGATGAGTACTACCAGAATCCACGTCGGACATGGAAAACAATCCATGACTGGCTTCACTTCTACAATTACAAACGATTGCACCAAACCCTTAATGGACTCACGCCCCATGAGAAAGTCTTACAAAGCGTCACCCTTGACTGTTAACTGTACAAAGGACAGAAAGGAGGCCATTATGTGGCCACTAATAATAGCCGCAGGTGTTTACATGGTTTGCAAGGGCATTCAAGATGGTATTGATTCGAATCGCGGCCGAAATCAGAAAATATTACCGCCGCATGCGGGCGACGATTCGATAGGATACTTAACCCGCGACGATCGCGACCTATTAATCGACGACAACTTGAACGGAGACCGCTATGGACGATAAAGCTAAACAGCCCGAAAAGCCCGATTCGGAATTGGATGGCATAAGTCAGATTCTTGTCGCCGGAGCGGTATTTGGCCTCGCGATTTACGGATTATACAAACTTCTATCGGAGGAACGCAAAAGGGGCTCCGACAAAGCGGAATCCGGCCTTCTGGACGAAATGAAAAGATCGGGGCTATTGTGAACGAACTTGTGACGACCCATAACGGCGAAGCCGAGCAATCGCTCGGCTTCGCTTCCCTCGAGGAGGTTCGCTCAAGAGCGATCCGCGGTGTCGAGTCGAATCCTGAGTTATCCAGATGGCAGAAGCGTGCGATGACCGAAGAAATTAATTTCTTGACCGAACATGAGCGTCTGCACCGGCTGCGGAGATTCGCTTTTCAGTGGATCGATGAGCGGCTGACTCTGCGAAACAGGCTCGTTCTGAAAAGAATAGAGTTGGCCAATGCCATCCGCGTATCGAACCGCCAAACCGCCCTGCAGATCGCGCAAATCGACAAGGATATCCTGAGCTGCAAACTCGATTTGATCGAACGGCTCAAGAATATCCAATCTAAAGGTAACTCGGTCAGGTCGGCCCAGGGCATCCTATCCGAACTTGAAAAACTCCAGTTTCAGCGAATCCTCATGAAGGCTAAGGAAAACCTGTTTCACCAAAACCTGGCCGATAGGACGCTGAACAGGCTGAAGTTTATGGATAAGGTCCGGAAGGAGTACCCGGACATGGCCGACGAGTTGATAGAGCATTATGACCGGCAGGTTTTTGAACAGACCAAAAGGAGATAAAAATGATAAACGGATTCAAAATAGGGCAGAACACCTTAAACGGTGAGGCCTTATCGATAGACGAAGAAGAACTGCTTCTTCATTGGTCGATTATCGGCGGTACCGGCAGGGGAAAAAGCAAAATGCTGGAATTGCGGATTCGCCACCACATCGACAGCAATGACGGTCTGATTCTTTTCGACCCGCATGGTACCTTATATGACGATGTGCTTGCCTACGCGACCGCAGCCGGATACGGCAGCCGCCTCGTCCTCATAAATCCGAACGACGTGGAAAACTCCGTCGGATTGAATTTTCTTGCTCGCAACGCAATGGATGTTTCCGCCCAGGCCTCGCAGGTGATGAAAGCCATCGCTAAAGTGTTCGGCGAAGCCGATAGCGAGACCAAACCGAGGCTGGAGCGGTGGCAGCGCAATCTGTTGATTTCGCTGATTGAAGCACGGCTGACGCTAGCCGATATGCTGGATTTTCTGTCGGTATCAGACCCCGCATACCGCAAAGCCGCCTTAATTGATGTATCAAATGATTATGTGGCCAGGGAATGGCAGGGATTCGATGCCATCAGCAAACGCGGGGAAAAGGAGAATCTGATCGAGGCTCCGCTGAACAGGGCGGCCAAGATAATTCTGTCCGACCCTATCAGGAGAATCATCGGCCAACAACAATCGACGGTCGATATCGGCGAAGCCATCGAGATGGGCAAGATAGTGCTGGTCAATCTTGCCCCCCTGAAAGTATCCCGCGAGTGCCAGCAGATACTGGGTATCATGCTTGTTGACCAGATCATCAATTACGCTTTCCAACGGACCCGCCAGCAATCGCGGAAGCCGTTTTTCGTTATCATTGACGAGGCGGCGGAACTGTCATCAGATGATTTACCCTACTCATTACAGGCCCTGCGCAAATTCGGGATATTTTTCACTCTCTGTTATCAGACATTAACGCAAATCAAGCGCATTCCGGGCTATTTCGAAAACGTCATGACCAACTGCGACGTGAAGATCGCTTTCAAATCAAGCCGTCAGGACAGCGAAGAACTGATCGGGGAATTATTCGCCGGGCAGCTGCGCGGCAATAAAATCAAGGATGAAGTGCATCATACGGTATTGATTCCCCGCGAGTCGGTCCGGGAAGTCATCAGCGAAGGACGCTCAACGTCAGTATCCAGAGCCGAGGCGAATTCGGATAGTATCTCAGAAATGACGGGACACAGTTTTGGTTCGACATCGATGTTCGGTCATGGCAGCGCGCGGCATACGATGCC
>Ga0154764_1144_pt1 | contig 18280 bp, 26 predicted proteins | sample Rifle2008BG16ft_FD_105772 | JGI IMG/M metagenome (GOLD analysis project Ga0154764, IMG submission 105772) | candidate division Zixibacteria bacterium RBG_16_53_22
CACCCGTAACAACGTTGGCGGCGGCTCGGAAACTTATACCGTTTATTCGGCGCGAATGAAACGACCCAGCGGCACATTTTCAAGCGGGCATTGGGAAGAAGTTGAGTGTCAGTTTGTCGCGCTAGAGATTCCGTAAATCAGCGCAAGCCAAATTGCATGGCGGCAACATAGCCCCATGCACCCAGAGAAGCGAAAGAGATTTTAGGAAGCGATGGAACGAGTGCGAGAAAGACAACCATCCAGCATTGCGGGGTTAGGGTATAGAAAAACATTGGCGAGGCGGCAATGGCATAACGGATATTGTGTGTGCGGAGAGATAATCCAAACAGTACAATACCGACAGGAATAGACCAGGGGAACAAATTAGCATCCAATGTTGCTTTATAGCCAATTGATTCGACAAACCATAAGCCGAACACAGCAAACGATAGCAAGGTAACAATGGCAAGCGGAATTAATAGACAAATGGTTCTGCGTGTGCCATTCTTTCGCCAGGACTCGATTACTAGAAACGCCATGACCGCGATGGTCATTTGTGGTTTGATTGCAAGCAGGACTAATCCAAACCAGGGCGAAACCGCAAGCCCAAGCAACGCTAGCCATTCGACGTTGCCCCACAGCAATGCGTCAAAGACAAGCGGCGAGAGCAAGAATAATGCTACGCCGAAAGGCGACGCACCAAGACGATATGCCGTAAATCCTAGCGCACCCATTGAAGCAAGAAATAGCAACTCCCGCCCCCAGGGAAACGTTGCAAACGGAATAAGCGGGAATAATGTCCAGGGTGCATTGTAAATATGAAATGGCTCACTATTTAGAAATGCTTGGACAGCCGGATAGAAGGTATTTAGCCAATCAGTTGACGCGGCGATCAGAATATCCACGATTTCACTCTATCACAAAAGTTGAAATATGCCAAGTGTGAGTATCCCAGATTTAGCAAAACTCCGTACCACGCAACATGCGACGCGGCTGTATTTGTGCGTCTACAAACCGGCGACAATTTGGACAGCACTGGTGGATGGTGCACAAACAGCGGGTTCAACCGCGATAACAGTCAAGACGGTTGTGCAAACGCGCGCGCCAGCACGGCATTATCAAGTCTTGTTTGGCACAACGGCGGGCGGCGACGAACTGGGCGAAGCGCGCTGGAAATCCTACGGCGCGCTGACCTTGAACGTTGGAACGCATAACGCCGCGCTCCCTAACAATGCCTATATCACCGTCAAAGAGGAAATCAAGCCGCGCGCTGTTCACGTCTATATGAGTCCAGCCGATGTAGTCTATGAGGACGAAACGATTGCATACACCGATGAGAACGTTGACTATTCCCCTTTAGCGCGGATTGGTTGCCCGCCGGTAGAATTTAGAGATCCGACGACGGGCTTGGCGATGGTCAATTTCTGGTCGTCGTCTACGGCAATTGCACCAGGGGCGACGATTGCTAGTCATGCTTGGGACTTTAAGGACGGCGTTCCAGCGTCAAGCGCAATTGCCGGTACCGCTGTTGCCCCGATTGCGGTCGTATTCAACTCTGCGACGCCGCGCTACGTAACCTATACCTGCACGGATTCCAACGGTAAAACACACACACGCTATATTCCCGTCTTGACGCCGAATCGAAGCGGCGCGGGCGCGCCATATTCGCAAATCGAAGTTACCAATTTGAGCGGCGATGTTGGATCAGGCGGGTGGCTCGCATCGCTCCGCGTGTACGGCGCGGCGGATGTTTCCGAGTTCCCCGATAATGCAATGGTCGTTTTATTCGCGCGTGATTTTTACGGCGATACACTGGGGAGTATCGGCGGGCAATGGACGCACCGCGAGAACATCGTTTTTACGGGCTACATCGTCAACGGTACGGTCAAGCAAAGCGCGGCGACGGGTGCGGTCGAATTCGAGGTCGAGGGCGTTGGCGTTTTTGCCGAACGGTTAGCGGCACTGGCATCAACACTCGTTACGGCGGTTGCGCCGACGGGCTGGCACGAATTAGCGGGACTGAGTTACAATCTCGCGTGTCATCATTTATTGACGCAACACTCCACACTATCGAATATTGCCGATGTGAATTTGGGGTTGCTTACGTATCTGGATAATGCCATTGATTTGACCGAGGGTTCGTTGCGCGGGCAGTTAGATCAATCGCTCGCATCGATTGTGCGCGGTCAGTTCGGTAGTTCGGCGCAAGGGATGATTTACTTGCAATCTGACCCGCAAAAACTGCCTGTTGCCAGTCGTTCGAATACTGCCGTGATCTCGACACAGTTCGTTGACTTGCGCGATGAAATCGACTTGGGCGACGAAACAATGGCGCGGATAACATCGCAAGTAGATTTTGGCGGGAAACTAGCGAATGATGACCCGGTATTCTCGCTTGCGCCAGCCGACCCCTGGTTTGACGGCATCTCAAGCAAAGTAGACGGCTTGCGTGCGGATACGCAGAACGAAGGCAACGAAATTGCGGGCATTATCGAAGGCGTTGAAAATAATCAATTCAACGACATTTTAATTAATTGGCGCGGCAACTATCGGGTCTTTGACCCGTTCCCGGCAGAGCCGCTTCATCTAACCATCACTGCCGCGCAGAATTTGCGCGACTTGGTATGGACGAATCAAAGATGCTGGACGCGGCGTGTCAATTATGAGTATCGTCCGAGTGGTATCTTGCTCGTATCGTCTGGCTTGGAAAAGGATTCAGTTCCCAGCACAGGAATTACGGGCAACTATCCTGCCGAACCGCCCGTGTTACCGCCGACCCCGCCGCCGCCGGTTGTGCCTCCGCCTGTTCCACCCGTCCCACCAGTCCCGCCGATTCCGTATCCAAACGGAAAAGGAAATTTGCTGTATGTATCAACGCTCAAGGGCTTGGCGAAATGTGTGATGGCATACGGCACAGACGGTACCGACGGCGTGCCTGTGTGGTCGAATGTTAGCGGCACGCTTGCGGGCAACGCGCTCAAGTTTCGCTGGTTCAATCTCGATGCGTTTTCGCTTGACCCGACCAATGACCATTTTACAGCGGGCTGGGCGACGACAGATGACGGACTGTACCGTGTAACCGGTTTGCCCGATGCACCCGTCTGGACGCAACAGTTGACGACGGCAGATTGCGCGACGCTACTAGGCACGGCTTTAGTTGATACCGTGATGCTTCCCACTTTTACACCCAGCATATTCACGCCCGGCTTAGTGATGACAATGGCGGGCTACGGCAACAATCCTCCCGGTGGACATGGACAGTTGCATTTGATTTGGTCAACTGATTACGGCGCAACGTGGCAAACCGATATGGCGAATTTTATCACCTGCCCCGGCGTCGGTGGCATCCCTGTATCTGTATCGTCATCGATGCAGTTGGTAACGTCATTTCACGTTTCCAATCGGCATTATGTGTCGGGTCAAGTCACGGGTATGAATGGAATCCTAGACACAGCCAGTCCAAATCCATTTGCGGCGGCATTTAGCATTTCGGGCGCGAACGTTACCTTCACGCTTTGGCATTCGCACGGAGCGCCGTTAACAAACGATTATCATCTATACAACCGTCTCTATATGCCGTTCTGTGGGAATTCTGGCATACCCTATACCGATGATGCACGCGCTTATACACATCGCGTCGAGTTCAGCAATGGCATTACCCAGTTGCGCCGCTTTACTACTTTTGGCACGCCGGCATGGTCGCCGGGCTATACACCCTCGGCGTCAACCGACGTGGGGCACGCGCTTATGCCGAATCAGGGGGCGACCTCACTGGGCTTGGAATGGTATTTTACGAATATGTTCGATGAGGACTATGGCGTCGGTATCGATGCCAATGGGCGGCTCTACTATACCAATGACCGATGCGCTACGTGGACAACACAACTAAACAACGTTATTGGCGGACGTACGCTCTCGCCTTTTTATCAATTCTGCATTCCCGTTGATCCAGAAATAGTTTTTCTTTCAGGCGTTGCGTCGGCTGGCGGTGGACTTGGAATGATTGTGCTGACGACCGATCTCGGCGCAACTTATGTTGACGTTTCTAACGCCGGTATGGCAGATGGAATCGATACCGTCATGGGACTCGTTGGCGGCGACCTTGTACTAAATAACAATACTATTTTTGTTGACTATTTTCGCGTGTAACCAATATGCCAAGACTAACTACGGCGCGTGTCCGCGCAGAGCGGGCGGCAAAACAATTCAGGGAACGCGAGCGTTTGAGGGAAACAACACTCTTTGCAGTGCTGGGTAACAACGCGGGTACGGTCGAGACAACAACTGTCGGCGTTGTGTGGATTCGCTTGCACGGCGACCCGAATCAAGTTACCCGCGCGCTCGCGTCATCGTCCGTACCGTGTCGCGATGAAGACGCGGACACAACGGTTAAGGTCGAAAAGTTAAAGCAGTTTGCGGGCGCGCGTTATCGCATCGTGGGCTTGGCATCGGAGGTCTATCCCGCCGATCCGCGCGGCGGCTTGGTTGCGCCGCACGGCTGGGAGCACGAATACGACGACTTCAACACGGGCGGGTCTGATCCTGTCAACGTGCACGCCGATGCGATTATTCCCTTGCGCGCGCAACCGCAAACCGCGCCCGATATGACCGTCTATGTCAATCCAGGTTCGTATCAGCGACCCGATGGGTCAGACGGACTATGGGCGGGCGGAAACTCACCTGCGTTTGTTGTGCCAACTCCCATTCCGTTTCTTACCGTGCGTCGATGCGACCTGCTTTATCTTGCCAGCGACGGCGCAACGTTGACGATTTTGCAAGGGACGCAGACGACTGACGGGAGTGAACCCGCACGGCCTGCTACGCCCGCTAATTGTACGCCGATTTGCTGGGCGTATCTCGATTCCGCAATGACGACGATTAGTTCATTCGCGTATTTGTTATCGGCACGGCAGTTGGTCAGTTCGGTATTATCTGCCACGATGCCCGCCACGCCGCACGCGATTCTAAGCGCAACGCACAGCGACACAGCAGCGGCGGCGGTTGTCGATGGCGATACGATTATCGGCAACGTTACACCCGCTTGGAGTCGTTTGCCGATTTCTGTACCTGCCGCAAACGTTCGCAATGTGCTGGGCGTTGACAATACCGAACTGCGACCCAGTTGGAAAACTGCGCTCGACGCGACTAATCCTACAACGATTGGCGTGTCTGATGTCGCTGCGGCTGGCACGTCATTAGTCTTTTCACACCGCGATCACCAGCACGGCTCACCCGCCACATTTCCGCCCGATGCCCATACCATCGGCTCGCACTCTGATTATCCCCCCGATGCGGCAGGTGTGTGGACTAATGATGGCGCGGGTAATTTTTCTTGGGGCGCGGGTGGTGAGGCGCATGACATTCTAAGTGCGACTCACACCGATACGCTTGCCGATGCAGTGATTGACGGCGACGTACTAATTGGCAACGTAACTCCGAAATGGTCACGGTTGGCAATTTCTGTTCCAGCGGCGAACGTGCGGAACGTACTGGGTATTGATAACGGAGAATTGCGTCCAAGTTGGAAGACCGCGCTAGATGCGACAAATCCGGCAACCCTGACCGTCAGCGCATCTGCCGCACCCGGCACGTCATTAGTCTTTTCTCACCGCGATCATGTGCATCCGATCACATCATCCGCGAATCCTGGCGCGGCGGCAAGTTTGCTGGCAAGCAATGCTAGTGGTTATCTCCAACTCGTTGCACTAGGATTAGGGATCGCTGCAGTTTCTAGTGACCCACTGATTCTGGCGAAATCAAATGCAAATACCGATACTGCCTTTGGAAGTCAGAATGGAATTGTGATTAAGAACACAAACGGAACCAATAATAATTACACAACCATTTTCAACTTAAACTCTGCCGGGGCAGTTAATTCTGGTATTGTTTTCCAAAACGTAAATCATACCTATGCCGGAAAAATAATTTTCAACACACGTAGTCTAGTCGGTGAATACGGCAACCGTATGAGCATAAATGAAGTTGGTAATGTTTTAATTACTCCTGGCGTTTTGGGGATCGGCTCAATCAGAACGGTTGCACTCCTGAATATCACAGGTGGAACAGGAAAGACTGAAGGTATGTATATAACTCCGACCTTCGTGGTTGGTGCATCTCAGGAGTACGGATTATACATTGACTCAAGATTCAACCCTGGGGTTGGCAGTTTTGCAGGCACGAAGACGAGCGTGTTTTTCCAATCTCGAATTTCGTCTGGTACGCATACTGGTACAATAGCAAGCGGAACAAATCCCATTGGATTAAATGGCGCAGCAATTAGTGATGGCACTGGCGCGGGCACAAATTTTATCGGCATCGAAGGACGCGTGACCAACAATGGTTCTGGAAATATCACAAATGCGTATGGCTTGTATGGCTTGTTGGCAATCCTTTCAACAGGGAATATCACAACAGGATATTCAATTTATGTTCAAAACCCGATTGACACAGGGGCGGGTGCATTCACGAATTGTTATGGACTCTATCTGGAAAACATTACAACAGGCGGGACGCTGAATTATGCATTATATAGTAATGGTGGGCAAAGTTATCATGCTGGTAACTTGGGTCTCGGTGCGGCAATTGTTCCGGCAACGCTACTCCATGTTTTACTAGAGGATGCAACGACGAATGCAGTAGTCAATGTATTTACGTTAGGCAAAAACGTTACGGGAGCAGGCGTTGGCGCAAACAATCTTGGCGTGGCGCAGGTCTTCCAAATGGAAACCTCAACGACCATTGATACGATTGCTGCGCGCATCTATGCTCAAGCGTACAATGCGACTCACGCCTCACGCCAGTTTGATTTAGTACTGACCGCCTACGATACTGCTGAGCGCGAAATCATGCGGGGACGCGGTAGTGGAACTGCTCCGATGTTAGGATTCTATGGTGGAACGCCTGTTATACGCGGAGCGGCACTGACGGTGGCGGATGCAAGCGCAGTAAATTCAGGTGATGCAACAACAGACACCGTAATCAATAATATGCGTACGCGCATAAACGAACTAGAAGCCAGGCTTGGAAGTGCGACAGGCGTAAATTTGTTCGCTTAGGAGAAAACAAATGGCAATGCAAAATGTACAGAAAAACGTGGCTAGTGAGATACAATCAATTGCGAACGACATCCTCGAAATCAAAAACCGCTTGGCGGTTGTCGTAGCAATGTATGTCGCTGAGAATATGGGGCAATTGACCGATGCTGACTATGCAGCGTTAGCAGAACTCGCACATGTTACGGTTGCAGAAATGACAGCGGCAAAGAATTCGCTAGATACCATCAATACGGCAATTGGTGATTACGTAGCGGGTACGCCAGCAACGAAGTTAATGCGGATTATCAATCGCGTACCAAAATAAAACACGAGGGGGAAACAATGGAAAACCAACAAAATGTTACGCCGAGCATTCAGCGGATATTGCTTGAACAGAAACTAGCGCAGTGGCGGAACACGCTTTTTGCGGCAATAGCAGACGCGAAAGTTGCCGTGCGCTTTCAGGATGCAAAATTGCCGAACGCCGACCAAATGATAGAAGCGGCGAAGCAGGAAGCGAAGCGGTGCGAGATTGCGATTGAGACATTGCAACAAATGCTCAATGAGTTACCGAAATCCGATGAGCCAATTCCTGCGAGTTGAAATCGTCCTGCTTCACAATCCCGCCGACGCAATCAGTTGGACGGACGCCGAGAACAACGATATGTTCTGGAAATGTTCCGAGGCGTTGGCGTTCCTATCCAATTGGGGCGTGCGGATACACTACCCGACTTTTCGCGGCGATGTTTCGGGCGTGAATCGGCGGAGTTGGCTAGAGGCATGTAACGTGGCGCATTCGCTCCATAGGACGCCAGAACACAAGACTATCTTCGTTTGCCTGCGCGCGGAGAACTGGTGGCGTGAAGGGCTGGCAAGCGGCATTGGCGGCGATTTCGCGCTCTTGTCATATCGGGCGCAATATGGTATGCTGTGGTCAATCTTTACGGCAATGGTCGCGCATGAATTCCTACACTTGATTGGCGCAACTGACCAATACGAGAATCCATATGATAGAAACATTATGAGCGATCTATCAAGTCAGGTTTTGAACGTGCAAACCTCGCGTGAGATTGGGCTGAGATGAAACCCGGAAAGAAGTTGACGCGCTGGGGCATCCCCGTTGAATCAAAATGCAAGGATATTGTCTCTTGTAAGTGGAAACCCCAAATCTGCTTTGACGGCAAGCGCTGTCCGATTGAGCGGAAGAAAAAAAGCAAATTTCGATGATTATCAAATCTGTTATAACGTCTAGGAGGGAAAAATGAAGTGGAGAATTAGTTTTATCGCACTCGTAGTGTTCGCGGCACTCTTGCCGATGGTCGTATTTGCTGAGACCGTGCCGCAAATGCGCCTGCGGATTTTCGCAGAGGCGCAAGCACGGCAACCCGAAGAGTGGGCAAAGTGCGACGTGAACCAGCGCGTCAACGCCGTGCCCGGTCTGTTGACGGGATTATCGACGCAAGGCAAAGTCGCTTTGCAGGACTTGGCGCGATATACCTGCGTATTTGATTATGAGTACGCGATGGATTTTTTGGGGCAGAACAAGCGACTGCCCGGTCCCGATGATTGGGGTATTTCATTCCCGCGTCGCGTCGAAGCGCAACGGTATGAGTTGGCGATCTCGCCCGTTGTTTTCGAGTGGGTGCAAGAATTTCCAGAGGCGGGTCGATTGTGGCATCGCAAGCCCGAATACGCTTTTGGGGTGGAATAAACACGTTTTAATCTGTCAGATAAAAGCGACAGGACTAGATCCGCTTACCGTCTCGCTGAATCGATACGGGTTGACAACGCGGGGATAGTCCCATCTTAGTACATTATAACATACTTTGTTAGCATTTGCAATGCGTTATAACACGTTGCTATATGTTACAACACATACTACAGTACGTCGCCAAACCGCCGTCAGACGTTGCAAAACACGCGGGCGCATAACTGCACGACGGAGAAACTATAAATGACCACCGATGAATTAGCCGTTTTGCGCGAATACATCCGCGAACTCTTTACCGCCCACGCGCGCGAACATGGGCTAGAGCGCGATGCGCGCATCCGCGAACAGGCGCACGCGGACGACAAGTTTCTGAAAGCGAATGCCGTCCGCGAACAGATCGCACGGGAGCGTGGCGAGTTTGTAACCGCTGATCGGTTCGATGCGTTATTTGATCGAATCGTAAAACTCGAAAAAGCGCAAGAGAATTTTAATGGACGATTAATCGGTGCGGCGGCTGTGATGACTTTGCTATTTTCAGTCTTGCAAATCATCTTGCGGTTTGTTTAGGAGAACCCTAACAATTGAAAATATCCGAGGCGTGGCGAGTGGCGGCGAGTCCCTATCCGCGATTCAACACCCCGCCGCGCGTAGACGATTCACGATTGGTATTTGGCGATTGTCAGATTCCATATCAGGACGCTGATTTTCTGAATAAGTGCAAAGCGGTCGCGTTTGCGTATGGGGTCAAGAAGGGTGTGCTTGGCGGGGATGCCATCGATTTTCACGCTGTTAGCATCTTTCTCGCGCAGTTCAAGCAATCGCTGGCGGAAGAACTAGATCAAGACGAAATTGGACTGACCAGTATCGCGGCGGGATTCGATGAATTGCTGTGGCTATGTGGCAATCACGAGGAACGGCTATCCCGAATGCTACAGCAATGGCTACCGATGGAGCGTATCGCTGCGATGCTGATGTTACCGCCGAACGTCGTAACAACCAACTATTATTATTGTCATTTGGGCGACCATTGGGAAGCGACCCATCCGAAGAATTCAAGCGTGATACCTGGGCGCATTCCATCGATCCTTGCGCCAAAATACAAGCGCAACGTCATTAGTTTTCATGGGCATTTAGTCGGTGCGGTGATGATGAATGACTACTGGGCGATTGACGCAGGGGTAACGTGCGATCCTGAACGATTAGAATATTCGATGGTACGGCAATCGACGCGCCCGAAAGTCCAGCGCGGGGCAGTCTTGATGCTACTTGATGCGGACGGCGTATATCATCCGAAAATCTTAAATGATTTGACGAATTGGGACGCCGAGGTTTATGCGGGGGAGCAATGGGCAAAACAAAAAAGCCAAAAGCCAAGCGCATCGAAGTCGTTGAAATCCCGACGCTGAATCCCAAACAAACCGAGGCGGAAACAGCAAAAGAAATTCGCGCGCGACTCAAGATCGGCATAACCCGATGGGAGAGGATTCAGGACTATCATATCGCGCGCGGCGAATTGCGCGTCGAGCGTGCGATCCGCAAGAATCGCGCTGGTTACGACCACGCCGAAATTGTCTACTGGATCGAACCAAAGGGCGTGGGATAAGTGTGGGAAATAATATAATCTGGATTAGTATACTTTAGAGTAGCATAAGTTACAGGTGTATTAGATGGGGCAAAGTATCTTTCTTATCATTGCGCTTGCGCTCGCGGTGGTTCTTGGTATAATGTGGCTGTTCGTGCGATTCCGCGAACGGTACGGGAGCGATCCAGAATGACAATCGATCAAACTCAAATCAAGACCACCTATCGGCACGTTTATTTCAATCTGGGCGAAAGTGGGCTTTGGTGGTGCCACTCTATCAAGGGCGATGATGACTTGGGCGTAGTTGCCGTTGAGGAACGCTGGAAACAATATTGTTTTTATCCATGCGGGGACACCGTACAGACCTCGATCTGCTTGGATGACATTGCAGACTTTCTGCGACAACTGAATGGAAAAGATATTGATAAAGAACCAAGTGATTAACACAACTCAAACCGATCCAGATTCTATATTCACACAAATAACCTCTACCTTTCCGCACTGGGGCGATCCGTTACCGCCTGAACACCGAACCGCAACGATAGAAGACCTGGAATTGGTAGAGCGAATGCGGTGCGTACAGTACGAAGTATTTATTTTGGGAATCCAGAATGACCACTGTCATTGACCTGAATTTTTGTATATTACGCTCTGCCGTTTTGACGCTCAATAACGTTACGGCTACTGGCGAAGCCATGCTGACGCAGATGCGGGTCTGTCCGACTTGCAAGCGGTACGCTTGTGTTGATGCGGCTGATCTGGCGGAGCATTCCGCGAAACAGCATAGGGAGGATTCAGAATGACTGCTCACGATGTTGGCGTTATCGGGGTGGGTATTGTCGCGGCGGTGTTTCTCGCGGTATATTTTATCTGTGAGTGGCTGATCGAGCGCATCAAGGCGAAGTGGAAGATTCAATAATTTCGCGCTCGTGACAGGACGTTAGTAACGCACGAGGAATGCGTGCGTGAAGCCGCAGGGCTGGTATTGACCGATTCGGGAATGCTATAGCGGATCGGTGGCGGCATTGCGAAGCGCGACGATGAAACGAGGGAACATGAAAATGCTATGGGGCGCAATTAAATATATCTGGCAACGATGTAGCGGACGCCAACAGAAATCAGAGCGCGGTCAGTATTTTGCAGAGCGCGTCTATATTTATCATTTCCCAAATGGCAAGCAGTGGTTGTCTTTGCAGGTTGACGATGATAATTTGCCAGCCGGCACACTGATTGCAGAATATCATTTCCTTTTCGGGCAGACGATTGATTTGATTATATAAATAGTCTCGGCTACCAAGTATAGCAGAAGCATCCAGGGTCGCCGCAAGGCGACTCTAGACCATCGCGCGCGGGGGACGCGCAAAAGAAGCCAACGCTCGATAAAATGGCGTAGCCGGGCGCGGGCACACGGGATAGCATCCCAGTTACCTACACGGCATCGCGCCGTACTCATCACCCGGCGGCGTTGGCTGATTACAAAAACGCGGCAATGCCGCAGAAATCAGAAAGGAGAAACATCATGGATTTGTTCGGAGCAATTCAGGCAGTGATCGCATTCCTGCAAACCAACTGGAACGTCATCGAACCGTTGGCGGTGCGACTCGCCGCAGACATCGCGGCGGCATGGGTGCTGTTAAAAGCCCTGGCTAAAGTGCTTGAGCCGTACTTCCCCGCCGCACAGCGACTCAACGCCAAACTCGGTTCACTCAAGTAACACCCTTGCCGCGCACGGCTATCTTTGTGCCCCCCCAACAGAGACGGCTTTGCGGCACAACGCCCGTACCGTATCTCCTCCGGTACGGGTTTTTGTATTTGACAAGAATTTTTCCATCTGTTAAAATGGTAACAGTGAATCGAGAAGATTCACGCCCAAATGCCGCGTTCGCCCCCCGTCTCCCAAAGATTAGGGGCGTTCGCTGTTTTAGTGCCTAAAGTTTTAAGGTTCGTACCCTTGACACCACAGCGATTCTGTGTTTTAATGAATTCGCAGACTGGGAACTGGCGTATAAACCAAACGAAATCAAAATCCTAAGCCAGAGCCGAAGCGGTGATTCTTCCCAGTCTCGCCCGCCGACGTTCTGACTTAGGATTTTGATTTCACAAGACTGGGGGGCAACGATGAAAGAGTTCTTACTGCACGGCTGGCACAACGTAGTCGCGGGATATGGCGATCGCGCCGAACGTCTTACTGAGATTCGCGCGCACAAGCCCGCCAATCAAATCGACTTGCGCGAGAAACTCATGTCACGAAATGTTTCGCTTGAGGATACGGCGGAATGGGATGCCGTCGATGCGAAGTGGCGACCTGAACTGGATGCCGTCGATGCGAAGTGGCAATCTGAACTGGATGCCGTCGATGCGAAGTGGCGATCTGAATGGGATGCCGTCCATGCGAAGTGGCAATCTGAATGGGATGCCGTCCATGCGAAGTGGCGATCTGAATGGGATGCCGTCCATGCGAAGTGGCGATCTGAATGGGATGCCGTCCATGCGAAGTGGCAATCTGAACTGGATGCGTTCCATGCGCGCGTCTGTGTCCCGAACTGTCCCTGGGATGGGCAGACAATTTTCACGCATCGGAAACGCGATGTGGATGGAGCGTGGAGTGATTGGTGTATGCGGGATGAGGGCGAAGCCGTGCCGCAGGACAAGCGGATTATCTAGCCAAAGGAGGCAATGATGGACAGCGATGACTTGAAACTACAAGCGCACGACAACCTGGTGGTGCTGACCCGCCAAGAGTTAAGTGATCTGGTCTGCGTCTATGCCGACCAGTACGCCACGATGGTGCGCCATGCCGAACATTTTCTTTTACCGCTCACGGTGCTGATGGCGTATGGCTATCTTGACAACGTTGATGTTTATCGCATTGCCGATTGCTACATTCCGCTGGACGAAGTAGAAATGGTGCTGGCGGCGATTGCGGAAATCCAAGTCGATGAAATGGCGTAACGCACTGACGGCGCGGGCGTGCCGCGCGGCGGGAGGGAGAGATGGAAGAACTCAAAGAATTGAGACTGTATAATCAAATCGCCAATTTAGAATTCAAACTCACGGCGGCGGCGGCGCGCGAGGCGAAGTTGCGGACGGCGATTGAACGAGCCGAGCAAACACTTCGAAATTTAGCCAATGGCGATCTAAGCGGAGACGCGCAAGTCATCGCCATGAACGAATCGGACAATCTGCGAGACGCGCTCAAGGGCTAGCGGCAACGAGGAAACCATGACAGCAATCGAGCAGGCAAAGAAATTAAGAGACCTAATTATAGAATCACGCGCTTTGATGTATCGCGCGGGTCGTACTGCAACGGAGAGCGAGGTAAAATTCCGTGCAGATACATTGGCGGCGGTTCTACTCATTGCGCTGAACGATGTAAATACAATGATTACTGAATGGGAAGAAGTAGACAAGTCCTAGCGGCGCGGAAACTGACGCTTGACTTTGGAGTAGATTCTGTTATAATGGCATTGCTGAAATCAAAACAAGAGGCAATCTGCTTTGAGTAGATTGCTGGTACGGTTTAATCCGTAGTCGGTTTCTTGTCCGACCCAGCAACCAGCAATCTACTGAAGGCAGATTTTCTATTATGGGTGAATCAATGGTTGATGGTGCATTGGCAAAACTAACACGCGCCAGCAAGATGCTTGCCGAAGCCAAGACGCTTGACGATGTTCTCAAGATCAAGGACTTGGCGCAAGCGGCTGAAACCTACGCACGCGCCGCGAAACTCGGACTTGAGGCACAGAACAACGCCGCCGAAGTAACGCTCCGCGCCGAACGCAAGGCGGGCGAGATGATACGTAGAATGAAAGAGCGCGGAGAAATTCGTGAGGGCAGAAAGCCGAAACTATCAAACGATTCGATAGTTTCTTTAGACGATCTTGGAATTTCGTCTTATGAGTCATCTACGTATCAGCGAATAGAGGATTTGCCAGACGAAGAATTTGAAAGCCATATTGCCGAAACAAAGGCAAGCGGCAGAGAACTTACCACAAGCGGAACACTCAAAGAGGCAAAGGCATACGGACGCCAAGAGGAGCGTGAAGAAAAGACACGCGCCGGTGAAAGTATGCCAAAGTCGGGCGAGTCATTCCGCTTGATTCATTCCTCGATTGAAACACTCGACATCGAACCGAATTCGATTGATGTGATTATCACAGACCCGCCATATCCAGAAGAATACTTGCCGCTGTACGAAGTGCTCGCAGAACGCGCGGCAGTGTGGCTCAAGCCGGGCGGGTCGCTCGTGGTGATGATTGGTCAATCCTACCTGCCGGCAATCGTAGTTATGCTCGGCAGACACCTAACCTACAACTGGACTGGTGCATACCTGACGCCGGGCAAAACGTATCAAGCGTTTGACCGCAAGGTGCTTTGCGGATTCAAGCCGTTGCTGTGGTACGCCAAAGGTGATTATGTCGGCAAGTGGGTTTATGATGTTTGCAAGTCAGATGTGCCAGACAAAGATAGTCACGAATGGGGTCAGAGCGAATCCGGTATATCCAACATTATCCAACAGTTTACCAACGAGGGCGATTTGATACTAGACCCGTTTTGTGGCGGTGGCACTACAATAAAATGTGCGGTTGCGCTTGGACGCCGAGTGATCGGCGCAGACTAATTATCGCAGAGGAGAAAACGCGCGGCGGACAAATGTCGATTTGGTATGCGAGATTCATCAAGGAAATCCTTGACCCCGCCTTGCGGCTTCATTGCGAATTAAATGGCATCAAGTACGGCGGATTCCTGCTGATACAATTCGAGAACACAAGCCCCAATGATGGAAAGATTTTTATAGACAGTAAACAGGTATCAGCGGAAGAATTAAAACAATTGCTAAGCGCGTAACGCGAGGCGGATAGGTAGAAAAATGTTTCAGGGATTCAATGAACCCAAAGAGAACTGGAGTAAGTTGCCCCACGAGTTTATAAATGCGCTTCCACTTGTCTCAAGTGAAAGCGAACTCAAGGTGATTTTGTATATCCTTCGGCATACTTGGGGCTATGGTGATAGTGAAAAGAAAATCACGCTTGATGAATTCGCAAATGGTCGCAAGCGGCGAGACGGAACGCATATCGATAATGGAACCGGGCAAAGCATAAACGCTATAAAGGATGGATTGAAGCGAGCCGCCGAACATGGCTTTATCGATAGTGAGACAGACGAATCTGACAAGGCAAGACATAAATCGTACTACTGGTTAAAGATGTCAGAAGTTGATAGCGGGGTATCAGAAGTTGATAGCCAGCAATCAACTGTTGATCCCCGTACAGAGAAAGAAACTAAGAAAGAAACAAAGAAAGAGGGCGCGTCAAAAAACGACGCGCGCCCTACTGAAAGTCCCAAAGCATCAACTCACCCTGCGATTGTAATTTACCGAGAAGTCAAGCGGTCTTATCCGAGGAAAGAACTTTACCCAATGATTATCGAGCAAGTTGGAGATTCGCAAGCCGCATTAGATTTGTGGCGGGCAGTCTTGATCGGCTGGTCGGCAGTCGGTTGGAATCCGATGAACGTATCAGGGATGTTAGAGTTTTTCAGGCGTGGCGAAATTCCTAAGACGAATGGAAATGGAAACAAAGGCAGAATGCTTCCTGAAGATCGTGGAGTCAAGACGCGCATGAGTGATATGCTGGCATTGATGCGAAACAAGGGCGTGCTAGAATGAAAGACCAAATCCAGTACGCGCTTGCCGCCGTCGTCTTACGAGCATTAGCGCGCATCGTGCAATTCTCCTCGTGCCGCATCTGGATTTGCGCCTCGTGGATCGAGCACGGCGAGATTCAGGTGAATGGATGGTGGTTAGACGCGGCGCAAGCGCGTGAGTTGATCGGCAAGCATATGACTTTACCCGTTTGACACCAACTTTTAAGGTTGGACGCGCGAAAACCCTTGACAGCGGTTAGCAAAGGTGGGATACTGGGACTAGTTTGACCGCCGCCGCGTCGGTTACTACGCGGTGAAATACACAAACGCGCACACCTTGAAGGAGCGCAAAGGAGAAGAGAAATGGCAGATCCGCAAGACTTGACGCTGGACGATGCGAAGGCATTGCTCCAAGACTTGGAAAAGAAACTCGGTGAGAAAAACAAAGAGATTGCCGGGTTGACCAAGCAACTTGACGAGCACGCGCCCGAAGCGATTTACTCGATCAGCATCGGCGCGGACGGCAGACCCCAGGCGACTATTCGGGCGCGTCCCGGCGAACCGCTCGAGCGTTTTTGGTTTCGCTTCGATACATTCCGCGAGCAATGTGCGGCGCGGGGTATCGGTGTCAAAGCGCCAGAACCGCCAAAGCCACAAGCCGCGCCAGTGACTAGCGCATTGCCGCCAACGAAAACCGAAGGCGCACCAGCGGCAACCGTACAATCGACAGAGCCACCCGAAACATTCAAGGCACAATCGCTCGTGGCGACCATGAATGAAGGCAAGACCTATTGGAAGATCAAGGGCGGGCGGTACGGCAAATTCGGCGTAACGATTTGGGGTGAAACATTAGCCGAAGCCGGGTTCGACGTGGCGCAACTCGATGCGTCAAAGGTTTATGACGTGAGCGCATTCACCGCGCATGTCTGGAAAAACGAGGAAGGCAAGCCCACGAAGATTTTCAAACTGACCAAGTAGTGTGAACCCGCGCTCATCGCGGGGGAAGCCGCGCAACTGATACGCGACGGTCGGGCGACCTGAGTCGAGATGCGCGACGGGGAACTGTCGTAGCAGAATAGACTTGGCGGCAGTTGGGCGGCGCGTGAAACGGCGGCAGTGCCAAGCAGTTGCACGAGTGTGGAATCTGACACTGCCGCTACTCGCAAAGGCAGGTTGGCGAGTTGCACGAAAACAACCTACTCACGGCGGCGGGGTGTGGCAGAGTGGGACGATCCTCTGCTGGAATAGAATGGAAGGTTCGCCTTCAGCATCCCGCCGCTAACTGACAGAGACACAAACTACGATGCGTCTGCTCACCGAGATGAGCGCGTCAAAATTCCAGCCAACGGATTTCGGCAAGTCGCTGGTGAAGATGATAAACCGACTCTGACGGGACGCTGTGGGTAGTGTTAACGGCGGCGGAGCGGAAATTCGGGGAATGACATAACGACCCGACTCCGCCGCTCACACCTCAGAACGGGCGCACGCTTGCGCCGAGGAGAAGCAAATGGATGAACTGGTTGTTGAATTGACCGATGATCCTAACGAGCCAATACCTGAACAGGAAATTGATGGCGATAATGATTGTGCCTGCGGATAGAACGGGCGCGCGCTTGCACCGAAACGAAACGGGGGAAACATGACAAAGCAAAAGATTTACGGCATCGCCGTCGGCGAGAAACTGTATCGGAAAATGGTGGATGCGTGGCTCGAAGCCGCACTGGTTTCGTTCCAACTGGACGGCGATAAAGAGGCCACGAAGGAATTCCGCGTAGCCTTCGGGCGTGATCCAAAGCAAATCATCCGAGCGGTCGAGCGATTCCCATCTACGTTCAGTCCCGATACATCACCCGACCTGTTTGCGATTCTCGCGGCGATTCATCTAAGCCGCGTCGAAAGTGATGAGGATGCCGCTATCCTTTTCGATACGTTCAAGATGCACAAGGATTACGACCGACTCAAAATGGCGGTTAAAGCGAGCGTGCCGCACCGCGAACGGAAGACGGCGGTGGATGCGCACGCCCGCATTAAGGCGGGCATTACTGCGTGGATGATGGAATCCAATTACAACCTACTTGATTCAGAGGTTGATGACTTGGCAGTTCAAATCAAAACCGCGCTAGAATCTGATGCGCGGCGTGGGGCACGGAAAGAGGCGCAATGAACAAGCCTCGCACCCCGCTAGGGACGCAAGATGGCTAAGCGCAAAGCCGTAACCATTGACGGATATACCGCCACGCAGATGCAAAACCTAACGATCAATCTCATCTACGAGATCGGCGGGCGGGCATGGCGCAATAATACCGGCGCGGCATACCGCAATCAACG
>Ga0154764_1027_pt1 | contig 18207 bp, 15 predicted proteins | sample Rifle2008BG16ft_FD_105772 | JGI IMG/M metagenome (GOLD analysis project Ga0154764, IMG submission 105772) | candidate division Zixibacteria bacterium RBG_16_53_22
GAATACGATGCCGTTATTGTCGGCTCCGGCCCAAATGGTCTGGCCGCCGCTATTACAATGGCGAGGGAAGGGCTTTCGGTTTTGGTTCTCGAGGCCGCCTTTTCGGTCGGCGGCGGTACTCGCTCGGCGGAGCTGACGCTGCCGGGTTTTGTCCACGATGTTTGTTCGGCGATTCACCCATTTTACGGGTCATCGCCTTTTTTCAGGCGGGAGCCTCTTGAGAAATTCGGGCTAGAGTGGATTCATCCGCCGGCGGCCATGGCTCATCCCTTGGATGATGGCACCGCCATCATGCTCGAAAATTCAATTGAGACAACATCGGAGGGACTGGGCTTTGATGGGGCGGCGTATTCGAAATTGATGCGCCCGCTGGCCGCAGACTGGGCCAAAATCGCGCCTCAAATACTCGGACCATTTCGTTTCCCACATCACCCGTTGGCGATGGCGCGTTTCGGTTTCAATGCTGTCCAGTCCGCGAGGGGGCTTGCGACAAGGTTTTTTAGGGGGGACCGCGCCAGGGCGCTTGTCGCGGGGCTGGCCGCGCATTCGATGCTTGATATTCGGCGGTCGCCGACAGCCTCGATTGCGCTGGTCCTGGCCGCATTGGCCCACACTGACGGCTGGCTGCTGGTGAAGAGCGGCTCCGGGCAATTAGCGCGTGCGATGGCGACAGCCCTGCAATCGTATGGTGGAAAAATCGAAACCGGACATAAGGTTCAGTCAATGAGCGATATCCCATCCGCTCGCGCCACGCTATTTGACCTGACGCCAAGGCAGATCGTTCAAATTGCCGGAGATACCCTGCCAGGCCGCTATCGCCGGCAATTATCCAAATATCGCTACGGCCCGGGCGTTTTCAAGATTGACTGGGCGCTGGATGGACCTATTCCTTTCAGGGCAGAAGGGTGCGGCCGAGCCGCCACTGAGCATGTCGGCGGAACAATCGACGAAATTATTCAAAGTGAAAGCGAAGTAATATCGGGACAGCACCCGGAATGCCCCTTCGTCATTCTGGCTCAACAGAGCCTTTTCGATTCTACGCGGGCGCCTGAGGGGAAACATACGGCCTGGGCCTACTGCCATGTGCCTCACGGCTCGATATTCGACATGACAGGGCGAATCGAGGCTCAGGTCGAGCGCTTCGCGCCGGGATTCACGGACAGGATAATTCGACGGCATGTTATGAACCCGGCAGATTTCCAGGCCTACAACGCCAATTACATCGGTGGCGATATCAACGGCGGAATCATGGATTGGGGGCAACTCTTCACCCGGCCGACCTGGAGCCTGACGCCTTACCGGATACCGGTCAGAGGCTTATATGTCTGCTCATCGTCGACACCCCCCGGCGGCGGTGTGCATGGCATGTGCGGATTCCGGGCGGCCAGGACGGCGCTTCATGATATGTTTAATATTGATATTGAAATATGATCGGAGGCTTCCCAAAGTCGCCCCAAATAAAAATCCCGGCTCTCTGACCGGGATTTCTCGTAAGGTCGTATGTGGAATTGAAATTATCTTGGGGCCCCGACTTTGGCCGTGGCCTGCGTTCTCGACTGCATGGTCGATTGCTCGCCCACAGGCACGATTGTGAATATCTCCCGCCGGCCCGACTCTACCAGTTCGGTGAACTTCTGGTACATGCGGCGCCACTCGTCCGATCCCACCTCGTTTTTCATCGATTCCTCGAAATCGGCCATGTTGTTATATGTGCTTTCCATTATCAACGTGTAATACTGGCCGGTCAGATCGGTCAGCAGGCGATCGGGCATGTAGCCGCTCTGGGACATGGTGGATAAAATCTGCTTCCACATCTCCATGGCCTCTCTCATCTTGCCGAATTTTAGCTGAAAAATGTCTCGGACTAAGATCATGGTGTGCCTCCTTTTTGGTTTTCAGAGCTTGGTTTATCAGGGGAATCGATTTCAAATAATCCCCGACACCCAGTCAATTCAATGATCATATATGACATCGACCGACCCGTTCGGGACGGTCTATTATCTATGACACTCCTGCTTGTCTTTACCTTATAGGCTGAAGTTAATGAGGGGCTGGGCCGATGTCAAGACAATTTTAATAATGAAATTCATAATTTATATCAAAAATTTCCAGGTTTGGAGCCCCCCGGCCATCCCGACAGCCCCGCAAGATTCCGGGGCCGGTAGATAATTCATATTTCCGGGATTGCCGGGGAGTCAACGCAGGCCCAAGCCGGCCACTTGTCCGGCCCTGGATTTACAATTTCCCGGCCTTGGCCATGGCCCAGGGCCTCACCAGGCCATAGCTGAGGCTGTTCCTGTTCATTGATCCCAATTCGGCGAACCCTTTCTCGGCCTCGACCGGCTTGCCGGCCGCCTCGTTCGACAGCGCCCAATAATACATCGCTATGGGATCGAGCTCGTTTGCCTTGGATAGCATTGTCAACGCCAGCTCGTAGTTCTTGCCATAAAAGGCCACTATCCCCTCGATCGTGTTCAGATTCCCGGCCACGATCGGGCTGGTCGATTCGGCCGCCGACCGGCGATATTCCTCGAGCCGGGAATTGACGGAATCGGTCATCCCCATTCTGGCGAATGCCACCGCCTCGGTAAAAGCGGCGTCGCGAAGAAAAATTTCGCGCGGCCCTTTCGATATCTCGGGCCTGGCGGCTACCTGCCTTTCCATTCCGGCCGCCCGTATTGCCTTTTCTGATTCCCCTGTTTCGCGGTAAATCTCGGCGATCTGGCCATGGATAACCGCCTCCAGCGACGGGTTGTCACGAGCTCTGACAAATTCAAGTTGGCCCTCAAGCGTTTTCAGGGCCAAATCGTATTTTTTCTCGTGGCAGAAGGCGGTGGCGGTCCAGAACATGCTGGTATTGGAGTCGGCCATCGTATTGGCGTAGGTCGTTATCTTCCCATACATGGCGCGTCCCCTGGCGAAATCTCCCCTGAAGACATGGTTGTGGCCGAGCCCCGCCCACGAGGCCACGAAAGACGAATCGATGTTAAGCGAGTTGCCATATTCCTTAAGGGAATTCTTGTGGTCGCCGAGGTAGAGATAAATCTCGCCCATGGAATCGCGCGGATTGTTATCTTTTGGCCGAAGCTCGGCGTATTTTTTCAGTGTCTCGATCGCCTCCGGATACCGGCCCTGATTGGAGAGGAGATAAGCCAATATATTATACACCGGCGCGAAACTTGGGTCGATTGCGATGACGTTGCGATATTCCTGCTCGGCGGAATCGTACTTTTGCTGCCCGAAATGGAAATTGCCCAGCATATATCTCAAGCGTTTCCCGTTGGGATGCAAACCGACCGCCTGGGCCAGCAACTCCTCGCCAAGTTTGACATCACCCTCATTCTGGGCTTTCAGGCTGAGAATCACGAGTTTCTCCGCCTCCGAGGCTTTTTCGACCCGCTCGACAGCCATGCCGAGCCGCGCCTCGAAATCCTTGAGGTTGGTCGAGCTGTTGGCCCAGCCGTAATAGGCCATGGCAAAATTCGGATCGAGTTGCGTGGCCCGGGCGAACAATTCGCCGGCTTCGTCCGCCAGGAAATTATCCAATTTCTCCTGTGCCGCGATATAAAGCTCCAAAGCCTCTTCCGACCCGGTGGTGTAAGTGAGGTCCGACATGTCCTGGCCGAAGGCGGCCGTAGAGATGGCGGCCACGATCGCTACAATGAACAGCGCGCGAAAATTCATTATCGCCTCCCGCGATTGATGATTTTAATCAGCCGAATTTCGATACACATTTAGATACGAAATGAAGTTGCGCTTCCATGAGCTTGAGGTCCTCAAGCGATCGCCCTCATGCTCTTGAGGGACCCTCAAGCCCATATCTATATTTCAATTACGAGGTCGGAATCTTAAAGTTGCGCCGCCGTCTTTTGGGCGCTCCGATGGTATCGAGGGATGATTACATTTGTTATGGAGATTTTTAAACCAAGCCGGCTACTTCAACAACGCCATCTTGCCGGTCCGGCTTTGGTTTCCCGCCTTCAGCCGGTAGAAATAAATTCCCGACGGGTGCTCTGCCGCGTCCCATATAAGCCGATGTTCACCCGAGGCGAAAGCACTCTTCGTCAGCGTTTCAATCCTCTGTCCGAGGATATCGAATATATCGATTGTCACACAAGCCGGGTATTCAAGCCCGAATTCGATGCTGACTCGGGAGTTGAATGGGTTCGGATAGCTGCGGCTGAAACCCAGAATCGAGGGTATGGGCGTTTCGTGAACTGAGCTCATAACGTCCGGCCCGAGATAGACTATCTCGACATTGCGTTCCTCGTTGGCGCCGATAGGGGCATCGAACATAAGCACCGCATACTCGCCGGTAATATCGGCCAGCAATGGCTGAGAGCAGGATTGGTATGAGGCCAGCAGGCTCGTCTCAAATGCGCCGCTCGAATCGCTCGATAGATAAACCTCTCCAGTGAAAAAATTGCCACTGACTCCGCAACTGGCCACATAGTTTCTCCGACCCGGCCGTGATATCATACTGCCATTCGTTGCCGAGAATCCGCCTGTAACCAGATCAGGGATCGACCACTCACCGCTGACCGGGTCCTTGCAGGTGTAATAGACCTGGGAGGGAAACCCGAATCCCGCATTGCCTGATATGGCCAGGGATATTTGATTAATGCCATTAGACGTGGCCGAGGCCGAATAATCATCGACATTGGGCGTAAAGACCGGCTCGATTGTCCATTCGCTGTCGGCATGCACTTTGAAGGCATGATGGATGTGGTAATTGAAGCCGCTGATGCCGCGGTAGAAAATGTGCGGCAATTCGCCGACTGCGATGATATATGGCTGCGCCCCCGAGCCGAACTGCCCGAGCTCGGATCCTTCGATAACGTCAATTATGCGCGGTTGGCCTCCGCCTGTCCTCATGTAGGCAATCTTATACTGCGAGTTGATAAATGTGATCCATGCGCCATGCAGGAAATTATTACCCCAGGCCATGCTTGGGGAAATATTCGGGTCGGCGGTATCGCTGACAGCCTCGCATTCCCACGGCCCGAATGGCGACAGGCTGCTGCATTTGAATATGTCATCGTTCGATTCAAACAGGATGTCGATATTGTAATCGTTGTCGCTGAATCGCGAGGCGATCACCGGATTGAAGCAAGCTCGAGTCGACTCAATCACCGTCTCCGGTCCCATGCCCGTCAGCAAATCAAAAAAGCGATAATAGATGCTCCAACCCTCGGCGGCTCTCGACTTTGAATAAGTGAGGTGAAACTGCTCGTAGCCGTTGACCGCGATCGCCTGGGGCGTGAGCGCGTCCCGCAGGGTGTCGGCGGTGATCGTGTCCCAGACCGCTTCTCGGAACTGGGCTTTGGCCGGAAGGCTCAGGCACAGAAAAGCCGTCAGGCAAGCTGCAAATCTCATAGCGAATCTCATGGGCGCCTCCTTTCAATGGTTAATGCCCAATCGTTAGATTAGCCGTTCGCCATGTTTGCTTCTTCTCGCGTGAACCCTCGACCCAAATATATATTTAACTTTGCAGATTGGCAAGTCTTTTTTTACGTGATATTTGCGGGTGCGGATTTTCTGCGGCTTTTAATCCACCAATCGAGGCTGTGCTTTCCCGGGCCGACCAGGATCAGACTGAAAAAAACAATGCCGTTTTCGACAGCGTGCGAGGCGCCGCCAAGCCCCTGGCCCCGGGCAAAATGCGACGAGGCCGCCACGGTCATCGTGATCATCATTAAGACCAAAGCCGGGCGGAATGCGAAGCCCGCGATGAGGCAGAGCCCACCGCCGAATTCAGCCATCCCGGCCATGAAACCCCAGAATTCCGGGTAAGAATGTATTCCGAAATTGCCAATCGCCGCGCCGATCTTGGCCCATCTCTCCGGGCCACCCCAAATCTTCGGCAGGCCGTGGAATAAAAACATCCCCCCCAATCCGATACGCAGAATCAGCAGGCCGGTATCTATTCGATTTGGCTGAATATCACTCATGACATTATCCTTCCGGGCACAATAACGGCCCCCCACGGCGAGCTGTTCCCTCGATGTTTATGAAATTCGGGAGCCTGCAATAAATTCCATCGAAACCGGCCGCGGAACTCTCCGGTCAACAGACCTTGTTTATAGTCGCGCAAGTGAGGATATTATAATGCAAGATACAGACAAGAGCAACCAGATCCACCCCGACACACGTATCGGCCATGTACACCTGAAAGTGTCGGACCTCGAGCGCTCGCTGAGATTTTACACGGACGTCCTTGGATTTGAAATTACAGGTCGATTGGGGAATTCCGCCGCCTTCGTCTCTGCGGGCGGATACCATCATCATATCGGGCTCAACACCTGGGAAAGCGCCGGCGGGTCGCCGCCTCCCCGTGGAAACACCGGGCTGTATCACTTTGCCATCCTGCTGCCCGGTCGCAAGGAACTGGCCCGGATTGTGAGGCGGCTATCGGAATATGACTGGCCTATCGATGGCGCCTCCGACCACGGTGTCAGCGAGGCCATCTATCTCAAAGACCCCGACCGGAACGGCATCGAGCTTTACGCCGATCGCCCCCGCCGGGAATGGCCGCGCGACAAAAGCGGCGAGTACGCCCTGGTGACATTGCCGCTGGATTTAGATTCGCTGATGGCGGAACTCGATTAGATATCAATCGCTCGGCATATGATCGAAAATAAAAACGCCCGCATCCCAACGGAATTTCGGGCGCTTATTAATCATTGGAGATCGTTCAGAATGACCAATTGACGATCGGGAAGACGGGGAACTGGCCGCCCTGGCGGATAAAATTCACCAGGCCGATCTGGAGACCCTTCATGCTCATAGCGTAGTTGACGAACCCGATCATCAGGCCGTTGCCGTGATTGACATAATTCACGAATCCCCATTGTAGACCCTCGAAATCGCCCTTGGTAATGTTGACCCAGCCGTCCTGCAGGCCGGTGAAGTTAGCGTCCGTCAGGTTGACAAGGCCCCACTGGATCCCCTTGGAATCGCCGGCCTTAGTGTGGTTGACCAACCCCAGGTCGACGCCGGTAACCGTTTGGTTGCGTCCATACAACAGGTTTAGGCGCAGGCCGGTGATCGAGACGTCTTCCGAGAAAATCTGGATCGGCGTTACCAGTGCTAATTGGAATGGCTTTTCCTGGGCGACGGCGGGAACCGCCATCAGCGCCAGGGCGACGGCCACGAATCCGAAAAGCGCGCGAATTCTCATATTCATTTGGACCTCCTGAGGAAATGAAAATCGAAACAGCTGAAATCAAGCGGTGTCATTTTAACGAATGGCCCGTGAATTTTCAAGCAAAAAAGCCGGGGTGGCGACAAGGCCCTTGCCCGCCGGCGTCAACGAGATATATCTTATCCCGTGTCGATTCATGAGTGGGAGGAGGGATGGGAATCACTCTGCGGGTGATAACGATGGGGAATTTCCGCGAGTGCCTGGCCCTGAAGCTCGAGCCCGGCCAGAAAAACTTCGTGGCTTCAAACCTGTATTCTCTTGCCGAGGCCAAAGCCGACGGTATTTCGGTTCCCCCGGCTGTTTACTCCGGTGAGACAATGGTCGGATTCGTCATGTACTGGTACGATGAGGAAAACAAGTATGGCCATATCGAGCGCCTGATGATGGACCGCCGCCATCAACGAAAGGGGTACGGTCGGGCGGCTATGGTGGAGGTTATCGAGCGACTCAAGGAGAATCCCGGCATTCGCGAAATCGAGGTTTCATTCGAGCACGACAACGTCGGCGCCGACCGGCTTTACGCGAGCCTCGGATTCGAGAGAACCGGTCAAACCACCGACGATGGCGATGAGACTATTACTAAGTTAAAAATTGAATGAGCGTGACAAATTACACTTTTGCCCCTATCTCAGGAGCACCATCTTCCCGATCCGGTGCGCGCCGCCGCAGTCGGCACGATAGAAATAAATCCCCGAGGGCGCGTTCCCACCGCCGATATACTTTCCATCCCAGACAAAGCGATGTTCGCCGGGCGGATACACTCCCCGGGTTACAACGCTCACTCTTTGCCCGGGAATGTCATATATAGAGATTTCTATTGTCGACTTTTCTGAGAGTGTTAATGGAATCGATGTCGTGGCGTTGAAGGGATTGGGATAATTTGGGCCCAGCGCGATTTCCCGGGGCATATCGGCTCCATCGTCGACAGAAACCGTACCGTCACCCTGGAATTTTATGACATAGACATCGAGCCAACCCGCGCCAAAGGAGGAGGTCCACCCCGCCACGGCGAAACTGCCGTCGGATTGGCGGGTTACCCCGTGGCCGCGGTCATCGCCGTCGTTCCCAAATGTCCGCGACCAGATTTCATTGCCCAATGAGTCTGTGCGGATAACATAAACGTCCCAGCTAAAAGCGCCGAATGACGAACTCATGGCCGCGATAATGTACCCGCCATCACGAGTCATGGCCAGCGATTGACCATCGTCATCGCTATCGCCGCCGTAAGTCCGGGACCAGACGATATTGCCGTCGGTGTCGGTTCTGGCCAGGTAAACATCGCCATCGCCCCGGCTTGGGGCAACCGAAATGCCGCTGAAGACAAATCCGCCGCCGTCGGGCAGTTCCATGATATCCGTGGCCTCATCGGCGGCCGCCCCGCCGACTGCCCTGGCCCAAAGGCTGTCGCCGACGGCGCTCAACTTGATAAGGTAGGCGTCCCAGACGCCGAACGACTGGGTCCTGCCAGCCGCGATATAACCGCCGCCCAGAACCTCGCAGACGGTGAGGGCATAATCGTTCATATCGCCGCCCATGAACCGCTGCCACTCGAGGCCACCCTGCGCATCGGTCTTGATAATGTAAGAGTCGTACGACCCAAACGCGCCGTGGACGACATATGCCTGCCCGGCAATAATGTAACCGCCGTCAGAGGTCTGCCGCACACAGTGGCCGCGATTATCGGGGGTGGGGCCAAAGCTGGCGTCCCACTGGAAATTGCCCTCGGAGTCGGTCTTGAGGAGGTATACCTGGTTATCCTGCCCGACACCGGCGTACCCGGCAACAATATATCCGCCATCGGAGGTCTGCTGCACCGAGCGGCCGATCTCATTTGCATTGGTATCTCCGAATGTCCTGCTCCACGCCAGGTCGCCGTTGCCATCGACCTTTAGCAGGTAAACATCCGTGGGACCAAAGTAAGAGATCTCCTTCTCTCCAGCGACGATAAAGCCGCCATCGGAGGTTGACTCTATCGCGTAAGCGCCATCCGCGTTGGGGCCGCCGAATGTGCGAGTCCAGAGGGTGTCGGATTCGTCCGCCTGCACGGCCTGGAGCAGCAGTCCCGAGGCGGTTGCGAAAAAAACCAACAATCTCCTGGTCATGAGATTATCCTTTCGATTTACGTTAGTAATTTGGAATTTTGACAGTACTGCCCGGCATGACACGGGAAAAATCATGGTTGCCGGATATTTTCCTCAAGGATCAGCGGATTGTTTTCATCAAGTCGCCATGTCCTGCAAAAATCTATTTTCATTAACCCCCAATAGCGACTCGGGGTTCCATGTGCTCATGAAGCACAAGCGACAAGGGAAAGAGCCGCATCTCCAACCGCCATGTTGGCGGGCGGGGCTCGGTCGGAACGTAAGTTATGGTCTCTCGAAATAATCCAACAGTTCGTTTTGGCCAAAGAAAATGGGTGTCACCGCTCGATGCGACACCCATCAATTTAGGGTTACCCCAAATAACGAAAGCCGGGCGAGGCTACTTCAATAGAACCATCCGCCTGGTTTCTGAATCACCATCGACCCGGAGCCGGTAGAAATATACGCCCGAGGGGTTATCGCCGGCGTTCCAGGAAACCTCGTGGCGGCCGGGGGACATTCTACCCAAATCCAGCATTGCCACGGCGCGACCCAGCAGATCGTAAATATCAATTGTCACCTCGGATGGTCGGCCAAGCGAAAATTCAATAGTCGTTGCGGCGTTGAAAGGATTGGGATAATTCCGGCTTAGTGAAAAGACCATAGGCTTGGAGATGTCATCATCGACCGCCACGCCATGGTGGAAATAGAAGGCGCCCATATCGGCGCGCGTGTTATCGGGGTCAGGGGGTGATGCTGGATTACCGGTATCGATGCATGGCGAATTCTGAGTCAGACGGAAATCGCCGGACGATGTGTCCGCGAAAAGGGGGTTGGAGCAGATATTGCCGTTTATGCCACCCTGGCTATCGATCGGAGCAATCCAGTCACCGCCGGCGTTTCCGAAAATATCCGAATAAGTGAATGTGAAATCGGACTGGCCGTAGGCATAAATCCAGGAGCTGTCCCTGCCGTATGAAATAATACTGTTTTGAACGATATAGTCAGCTTCCCAGGATGCCAGGGCGGCGCCCTGCAAGGCTCTATTGTTCGAAATTGTGCAGTTGATAAGCGATACGACCGTGCCCGATTGCAGCGATATGCCGCCGCCGCGCAGATCGCAGTGATTCCCGCTAAAGAGACAATTTTCGACTTTTACATTGCTGCTGTCGATACATAACAATCCGCCGCCATCGATCGCCGTGTTGTTTACCAATTGGCAATTTCTTATGATAGGATTACCCCTCGTGACCATTATGGCGGCTCCCGAGGCGGCGTAGTTGGCGCGGCAGATTACATTGACAATCTTGGGTGAGCTGAGATGGGCGTATATGGCCCCTCCCTCGCATGCCGGGCAAGGGCCGTCGGCGCTGCCGTTGATAATAGTCAGGTCGCGCAACACGCTCAGGGTGTCTTCGCCATTATCGAAAATGAAGCCGCGCTCGGCGGCCTCGTTGACCTCGCCCCTGACATCGATGAGGCAAGAGGCCGCATTCCCGCTCTGTGAACAGAGAGTGATCGCCTTGCCATAATAGCGCAAGTCCATGTTCCCGCGGCCGGCGTAAATGCCGTCAACCAGCATGACGGTATCGCCGTCGGCCGAGGAATCGATAGCCTCCTGGATGACACTATAGGCGCCCGAACCATCGGGGTAAACCATGTGAACTCGGGCTTCGGTCCAGCCCAGAAGAACAAAAAATGCCGCCAGCAGCGTAAATGCGACGAGGCCTCTTTTCATTTTCATCGCGTCTTCCCGGGTTGTCATTCTCCGGGGAAGAGGCGGTAAACCTCTTCCCCGTTTTCAGGTTAAAAGTGAATTGTTACTTGGCCAACACCATCTTCAAGGTGGACGAGTGGTCGTTTGTGACAAGTTTGTAGAAATACACGCCCGAGGCCACGTTGTTGCCGCGCAAATCCCTGCCGTTCCAAATCACGGAGTGATTGCCGGCGGCCAGAGGTCCATTGACCAGGGTCGTAATCCTCTGGCCGAGGAGATTGAATACCTCGACCCTTGCCTGGCCGGCCTCCCTGAGGGAGAACTGGATGGTGGTTGACGGATTGAACGGGTTGGGATAATTGCCGACCAGCCTGGTCTCTGTCGGCAGCGCAACCTGATCATCGACACCTACGGGTACCAGATCGGGAACCATGATCTTGGTCGCCTGAAGGATTTCCTTGTCGTCGAGGTTCTGTATCAGCGCCGCAATCTCACACTCGTTGACATCCCAGGCCGGGTCGAGCGTGAAGTTAAGAATTATTGTCTGAACGTCGCCGCTGCCGAAATCGAGGATAGTGCCGCTGGCATCGGGAAGCATCAATCTCTCGACCCATTCCAGGTGGTTTTGGCCCTGCCAATTGAAACTTATCCCGGATTCGGTCAGCGCCACGTGCAGGGCTATGTTTTCGTATGGTATCCTGGCCTGCTTGGTGACTTGAAGGGTCAGGGCATAGTTATTGCCGGTGTGCTCGCCGTAGACATCGATTGAGAAAGCGGAATTGACATCAACCCTGGCCTCGACCAGGGGCACGTAATTGCCATACATGCTTTCGGTATTGCTTCCGCCGATGAACTTGTCGACACCGTCGAAAACCGCCGTCGGAAATCCGCTGATCCCGTAATAGAGCACCCGGGCCATGCTGAATTCATTCTCGAACGGATCGCCATTGTAGGCATGATATTCGACAACCGCCACGTTATAGCCATTGGCGACCAGGTCCTCGGCTCCCATGGCCGCGCCGGGGCAATAAACACACCAGGTGCCGGTGCCGATTTCGACCGCCACCATGTCTCGAGGCGTGGTGTAGGTATTGAACCAGGCCATGGCGGTGTCGTTCGAGGGCTGCATATCACCCGTGAGCAGGGTGACCATGGTGACATCATACAGCTCGTTGGCCTGCGGGATATTGAAACTCGGGAAATTGACCGTCGTGGACTGCCCGGCGTTCAGCGTAACTCCCGTAACCGTATCGTTATAAACAGCGGTCGTTCCCATCATGATCTTGCAGCTGACATCGAAGGTTTCATTGTTCAAGCCGAAATTCTGCACGGTGGCGCTCGGTGCCAGGTTAGCGCCGGGAGGGTATTGCGATTCAATATCGACACTGGCAACCATTATATCGTGAGCCAGCGGCGAATACAGGAGGATGTCATCGATATACCAGTAATCGATGTTATAAGAATCGCCTGTGAAGTACCAGCAGATCTGGAAGTCGGCGGCCCCTACATCGGAATTGATAATATCCCTGGATAGGACTTGTGGTCCGATATTGCCGCTTGGGTTGGTCTGCCAGACCACATGCCATGCCCCGGTGCCTGCCCTGGTGGCCACTCCCACCGTATAAGGGCTCGAGTAGTGATCGATCATATGCTTGAACTGGACCTTAAGATTGGTTACCCCAGTTAGGTCGATTCTGGGCGATAGAAAGCGCGAGGTCGCCGTAAAGCGCGGATCCCAGTCAAAAACCAACTCCGGGGCCGTGCCGCCGGCGTTAGCGGTCCCCGACTCATGCCAGTTGTCGGCATGGGAATCGGCCGCCCACCCTGTCGGTGGAAAACCGCCGCTGAAATCCTCGTTGATGAAGGTCTGAGCCAGCACCATGGCCGGGCTCAATGCCAGGACTAAAATCAGTAACGTTTTTTTCATCACGAACACTCCTTATTGATTGCTCTAATACCCCCATGGACACTCGAAATTATCTGACCTGTCACCTCCCGATTTTTGTAGTAAACATGGCTTTTTATTAATGCGTCTTCCCAATTATACAGCCAATCAACCAAAATCTTACCGGGGATGATCGTGAAGAATGGCGCAGCAACCCGATTGCCTAAGGCCACATCTCCAAGACCCCGATTGCAGCCGCCGGGCAGGCGAGAGTTCGGATGGTCCGAAACACCCTGCCACCAAGACCCGCATCAGTCACCCGGTGGTCCCGGCCGCAAGACCCCCCAACCTAATAAATTAGGCGCCCATAATGGATGTCAAGTAAAATGCTTATATATTTTTCAGCGTCCTTTCCTGAACGGCGCAGGCGATACAGGGCTATACAGCCGTAAACGCCGTGGTGAATTCGATGGAAGATAGACCTATGTTCCCTAACCGGCCGATATCTGCGCCAAGCAGAAGAATTACCCCAAGAGCCATCCGGCGAGGTTGAAGAAGAAGATCAGCGTGGCGATATCGGCCAGGGCCAACACGATCGGCCCCGAGGCGATTCCGGGATCGCGGCGGAACGCCCTGACAGCGCCCGGTATGAGCACGCCCAAAATGCAGGCCGTTACCATGGCCAGCGCGATACTCGCACCGATGGCAATCGAGGCCGGAGCCTGTTTTTTCCAGATATAAGATATCAGGCCTACGGCCAGGCCGCTTGCAAGCCCCAGGAGAATTGCGGCGAATAACTCGCGCTTTACGGCATTGAATAACAGGCTCCATTGATGCGGGCCGCGGGAGAGCGTCTGCAGGGTCAGGGTCATCGATTGCATGCTGACGCTTTCCGAGAGGGCCAGAACCACCGGAATGAAAAGCGCCAGAAGCGTTACAAATCCGATAAGCGATTCATACATTCCGGCAATGATCGCGCAGATTATGCCGCCGGTAATATTGCTCAAGAGCCACGGGAAACGGTCTTTGAAACTTCTCAGGGGCGAGACGTTTCGGCCCAGGCTGACATGGACACCGATAAGTTGGAATGCGCTGTCGACCTCGTGTTTTCTGACCAGGCTGGGCATCTCGTCGGAGAATATGGAAATATCGATTATGCCCCGAAATATGCCGCCCGAATCGACTATCGGCAACGCCAGGAGACGCTTCTCCAGGAGCATCTCGGAGGCCTCCAACAGGCTGGCGGTGGAGGGTATGGAAATCAGGTCATGAATCATTATCTCGCCGATCCTGCTGTCTGATCGACTCAACAGCAGCCGTCTCACGGGCACTACTCCGATAAGCCTGTCGGATGAATCAATGACATAGAAATAGAGGATATCGTCGCCCGGCTCCCGGATCTTAAGAGACGCGATCGCCTCGCCCACGGTCTGGGTATGCTGAAAAGTGATCGACGGCAGGCGGGCAACAGACAAGACTGGCTGATTCAAATCCATTGTAAAGCCGGTTGATTGATTCACTTGGCCTCCATCCGGCGATTCCCGGTATCGTTGATTTAGCAATATAATTAATTCAAGCCCCAAAGGCGCCCCAAAATGAAAACGTCCCGGGCGGGCCTGGCCAAAACAGGCTTTCCGATTCCGACGCCGGAAATCGAAAAATATGGCAAAGCATACTGCGGGACTTCAGCCGCTCGGTCCGTTCTCCGTTCGCCCCGGGTCGCCTCCGATGCGGCCAGGGAGCGGTCGACAAGACTTCTATCGGAAAATCGCTCGACAAAATAATAGTTTCCGCCGCCAAAAGTATTATAATAAGACTGTTTTTAGGTGATATCGAGGCGGGCAACCCGATGCAATTGGAGATAGCCATGATTAGAAAACCGGGATCATGTTTTATCGCGATCATCATGTTGTCGGCCACTGCCGCAGTGGCGCAGGATGACACCACGAGGGTTCTGTTCATAGGCAACAGCCACACCTACACTAACAATGTCCCCATGCTTTTTGCCGGGCTTTCTAATGCCGGCAGCCATCCGGTGGTTACCGGCATGAGCGCGCCCGGAGGATATACTCTTCAACAGCATACCACCAACGCTACGACTCTGGCGATGATATCGCAGGGCAATTGGGATTATGTCTCTCTGCAAGAGCAAAGCCTCTATCCCGTGATAGATTATTATCGTTTTGGCAGCTTCTACCCAGCGGCCAGGTTTCTGGATTCCGTCATCACGAATAATCGCCAGCAGACCGCACTTTACATGACCTGGGGACGCCCTGGCGGTGGCCGGTGGAGTATCGGCGGCCACTACACCATCGATTTCGTTGATTTTTTCCATATGCAGGATTCAGTCAGCGCCTCCTTCCGCATGCTGGCCGATGAGCTGGCGGCCCCGCTGGTGCCGGCCGGCGATGCCTGGGCACGGGCCTTGAGGGCCGACTCGACTATTACCCTTTGGCAAGCTGATAGCCTGCACGCCACGCTTGAAGGCTCTTACCTGGTTGCCTGTGTTTTCTATGCTGTCTTGTTCCAGGCCAGCCCCGTAGGGCTTACCTATTACGGTGGCCTGAGCCCCGAGGATGCGCTCTTCTTGCAAGTCATAGCAGACCAAACCGTCACGGGCGTGGATGGCGATTTGCCCTCCGCGCCGAGTTCATGGGGCTTCTATCTGAATTACCCGAATCCGTTCAATTCCAGCACCACCCTGATATTCGATCTGCCCGCTGACGGCCCTGTCGAGCTGGTGATATACGATATCCTCGGCGCACAAGTGAGGAAACTTGCCGATGGGGAATACGCATCGGGCCGCCACAAGCTGACCTGGGATGGCAGAAACAAGGGCGGAGAATTGGCCGCCGGCGGAATTTACTTTTCCGTTCTAAGGCATGGCGGCAGGGAAAAATCAATTAAGCTTCTATATCTCAAATAGCCCCGATCATTTTCGACAAGGGGGGGATTGAGCCATGACCAACCTCAAACCTGCTATCAAGCCTCGTGTCATAAAAACCAGGCATTTTACCCTTCGACCTTATAGGGAAAGCGACGCTTCTTCTATTGCCGCCCATATCAACGATAAAACGATCGCCCGCAACTTGCTGTCGGTCCCGCATCCGTACAGGCTGGCCGACGCCTACGACTGGCTGAGGAAAGTCCGCAACGCCGCCCGACGGAAAAATCCAACCTGGGTTAACTTCGCGATAGAGATCGACGGCGAAGCCGTGGGCGGAATCGGGATATTCAAAATAGAGGGCCACAAGGCAGAGATCGGCTATTGGCTGGCCCGGCCTTATTGGGGCAGGGGAATCATGACCCTGGTGGTGAGGGAGATCGCCGGATTCGCATTCGTCGAGTTAGGCCTGCGGCGAATCTACGCCCATGTTTTCACATTTAACAGGGCCTCCATGCGGGTTCTGGAAAAGGCCGGATTCAAGCTCGAAGGTAAACTGGCAAAAAATGTCAAAAAGGGCGACCGGTTTCTTGACGAGTATATTTTTGCCAGAGTAAGATGATTAGCCGGCGTTCTTATTTGTATTTATTCGTCCGATGGCGGCGGCAGGATTCTCTGCCAGATAGCCGTAGGGCCTCATTTCCCTTTGTTGCATCGACATGCAACACAATATTTATGCAGAAGTAATAAGGCTCGCAGAGTCCAATCTATTTGCCGATTGACCCCTGCGCGCCAGTTATCCGAAAGCGGCAGAAATATCGAATTCCTTGACCGCGGGCCAAAGTCCCAGTAGCCGTTGTCACCCCGCCGACCCCAGATCCAGTCAATTGCGCCCTTGCCATATTCAATCCATGACGGAAACGAGTTTGAAAGTAACTCCAACGACGAAAACCACCGATCTAATTGCCCCGGATTGCCGGCTGAGGGGGGACGGCCCAACGAGGTCTCCAGATATCCGATGCCATCGGGTCTTCCGAACAGCCATTGCACAAGCAGACGCTCGATATGGCGGGGCAAGAGCTCTTTGGCCGAACCCAAAATATTCAGCGCATAGCGGTTATTAATTACCAGGTAACTATTTTTGACGCTTGCCCCGGTTAATTCCCTGTGGGCGTTGTCCTCGTCATCCGCAGAATACCGCCCGGATTGAAAAGTCCTGAGGGCGATTTCCCGCCACAGTTTTCGGTCCTTATCGAGAACGGTATTTGCCGGGTCAATCAGCGCTAACGTGGAGGCGAGAAACAAACGCCGTCCGGTGGGCCAGCGGTCATTTTTCTCGTTATAATCGGGGTATTCCTCTTTCCCCTGCAACATATCGAGAATATAGGCTCGGGCTTGGCGCAGAACCGGATGCGATTTTTCGAGGCCGAGCGCCAGCGCCCTTCTCACGCCGGCCTCGGTGGAAACTATCTTCTTGCCCGGCGCCGGACTTGCCGAATGAAAGGCCCCCCAGCCCCCGTCGGCGCTTCGTTCATCCCTGAGTATCCCGATATTACGGCTTCGGTCAACGGCCCGACGGATGCTCAGCAGTTTGCCGCCCGGCTCTTTCTGCCCCAAAATATCGCGGCGAAGGCGCAAGCGAATAACCGGTTCTACATTCCTTTCCAGGATTTGGGATGCGACCGCCTCAATTTCGCGCTCCGAGATATGAGTTATGCCCATCACCGCACCACATGAACACTCAAGGTGGAAGCCGTCATATCGGTCGCCGACCGGGTACTCCTCCAACTGCTTAGCCGTCGGCGAAATACCAACGACGCTGGTCCCATGTTGAGATGATTACCCCTCGTGCCGGCGTATCATTGCGTTGATTTCCTCCAGCGTGAACCGGCTCAGCCGCGTAATTTTGGCGTCGCGGCGGAAAGCGTGGGGCACGACATTACGGGCTTCCTCCCTGGTGTCGACATCGATAATAAACCAGGCCTTGTGTTCCCCGTCCATGCATCCCCATTCGGCGTTGGTCAAAAAATGCGAACCGGTTTCCAGGAATACGCGGATAGCTTTGGCGCACGCCACCGCTTCGGCTTCATGCGGCACCTCGATAAAAAATTTCGGCATAGAATCAAATCCCCCTTTCTGGAATCTAATGGTCTCCCTAAAGTTGACAGGCCGCATTTGCAAAAATAATAAATCCAGCGGCCCGACTCTGAATATGAAACAACCGTCCAAGTTCGCTTGCGGGGTGAAATGCAAGCGCAAAAATATATGCATTCCGGCTGAAATCGCAAGGCAAATGCAGCCTTGGAAAAGGTCAACCGCAAGCCGCCGGCCCCCGTCGCCGGCTGTTATTCAGTCGCCGATGCCCGCGCCAACCCAGGCCAGGGTAGATTGGGTATCTCACATCTGACCTGAGGCCGTCGGCGGTTTCTCTTTCTT
>Ga0154764_1083_pt4 | contig 18187 bp, 15 predicted proteins | sample Rifle2008BG16ft_FD_105772 | JGI IMG/M metagenome (GOLD analysis project Ga0154764, IMG submission 105772) | candidate division Zixibacteria bacterium RBG_16_53_22
AAGCACGGATTCAGAGTTTAGTGAATGGAAAACAATGCGGGCCCAAAAAGGGTTACTCTATCCTTCAACAACATGCTAAAAGACGCTCTTTACAAAGTCGTCACAGGGCAGGATTTGACGGAAGGGGAGATGGTGGCTGCCATGGAGGCCATCATGGAGGGGCAGGCCACCGAGGCCCAGATTGGAGCCTTCATCACGGCGCTCCGAATGAAAGGGGAGACGGTGGTGGAAATCACCGCAGCGGCCAAGGTAATGCGCGCCAAGGGCACTCGTATCCCCATGGGTGACAACCTGGTGGACCTGGACCGGGACGAAATCAATGTGGAATGGGAAACTATCGTAGACACCTGCGGTACCGGCGGGGATGCTACACAGACCTTCAACGTCTCGACCACGACCGCCTTTGTGGCTGCCGGCGCGGGGCTCCGGGTGGCCAAACACGGCAATCGGGCGGTGTCCTCCCGCTGCGGTTCTGCGGATGTCATCGAGGCCCTGGGGATCAACCTGGTCCTGACCCCCGAGCAGGTGGCCCAGTGTATCAATGAAGTGGGCATCGGCTTTCTATTCGCTCCCCAACTCCACGGCGCTATGCGCTTTGCCATCGGGCCCCGCCGCGAGATCGGCATTCGCACCATCTTCAACATCCTAGGGCCCCTGACAAATCCGGCCGGGGCCAATGTCCAGGTGCTCGGGGTGTACGCGCCCAGCCTCACCGACCGTCTGGCCCAGGTGTTGCGTAACCTGGGGACCCGAAGCGCCTTTGTGGTCTTCGGCGAAGGCTCTTTTGACGAAATCAGCATTGTGGGGCGCACCCGGGTGAGCGAGCTTAGAGATGGGCAGGTGTGCACCTACTCCATCACTCCTGAGGACTTTGGAATAAAGCGAGCCTCTCTGGCTGACATTAAGGGCGGGGATGTTTTCGAGAATGCCAAGATCGTGCGTCGCGTTCTGCAAGGGGAGGGAGGGCCCCGGGAAGACATGGTTGCCCTGAACGCGGCGGCCGTATTCATCGCCGCGGGGATGAGCCTCGACTTCCCGGGCGGCATCGCCCTCGCCCGGGATGTCATCCACACCGGCAAGGCACTGGGCAAGCTGGAGGCCTTGGTGGCGAAGAGTAAGGGTTTTGAAGGAGCGGGCTGAGGGCCGTGCTCTCTGGCCGTCCCCCCACGCGAAGAAATGGATTTCTTAGCCAAAATCATAGCCCACAAGATTAAGGAGTCTCAGGAGCTTTCCGGGTCGGGGAAGTTGGAGGCCTTTCAGAAAGCCATCGCTCAGCGCCCCAGGCCGCTGAGTTTGAAAACGGCCTTGGACCTTGCCCCGGGACGGGCCATTATTGCGGAAATCAAGCGGGCTTCTCCCTCCAAAGGGGAGCTGGCCATGAACCTGGACCCGGTTGACCTGGCCCGGATTTATGAAAACAACGGTGCCGCCGCCATTTCCGTCATCACCGAACGGGCCTTTTTCCAGGGGAGCCTGGAGTCTCTCCAGGAAATCAAGATGGAAGCCTCTGTGCCCGTTTTGCGCAAGGATTTCATCCTGGAGCCCGTCCAGGTATATGAAAGCGCAGCGCTGGGGGCGGATGCTTTGCTGGTTTTAGCGAGCATCCTGGATCTGGCTCAGCTTCAGGCCCTTATGCTCCTCAGCCGCTCCCTGGGCATGGAGACCCTAGTGGAAGTGCATACCCGGAAAGAAATGGAGACCGCTTTGGCCGCAGGAGGTGACCTGATCGGCATCAACCACAGGGACTTGCACACGTTCCGGATGGATATGAACCGGGCCTTGGACCTGGCCCCCCTGGCACCAGTGGGGGTAACGCTGGTGGCCGCCTCAGGCCTCAAGACCTCGGCCGACTTGGCTGCCCTAGAGCGGGGCGGAATTCGAGGCTTTCTCATCGGTGAAACCCTGGTGACCTCCCCCAACCCCGGGGCCAAGCTGCGGGAATTGCTAGAGAGAGAAGCATGAGACGGACCGCAATGGAGCACACCCGAGAGCACCCTGGAACGGGTCTGGTCGTTATGCATTAAACAAGGCGCTGCTAATGGTGAGAATAAAAATCTGCGGGATCACCAACCTAGAAGATGCCCGGCTCGCCGCTGACCTTGGTGCCCAAGCACTCGGTTTCATTTTCTATCCGAAAAATGCCCGGTCTGTCAGGCCGGAGGCGGCGCAGGCGATCATCGAAGGTCTCCCGCCTTTTGTGCTAAGCGTGGGAGTTTTCGTGGACGAAGAAGCCAGCGTGGTGCGGGAGATCGCCCAGACCATAGGGCTTGACTGGCTCCAGCTTCATGGTCAGGAATCTCCGGAATACTGCCGGTCTCTCGAGCGCCGGGTTATCAAGGCCTTTCGTATCAAAGACCAAACCAGTCTGGCTCTTTTGCCAAACTACCGGGATGCCGTGCAAGCTTTTCTTCTGGATACGTATCGTCCCGGGGCGCTTGGAGGCACGGGAGAGACCTTTGACTGGGCGTTGGCCCGCCGGGCCAAAGAATACGGACCTGTCATCTTGGCTGGTGGGCTTACTCCGGCGAACGTGATTCAGGCCATCCACCAAGCGCAGCCGGAAGCCGTGGATGTGGCCAGCGGCGTGGAGGCCGCGCCCGGGCAAAAGGACCCGGAGAGATTGAGAGCTTTTATTGCAGCCGTAAAGAAAGCCGGTGATCCCCGCCACAAGTAATCAAGATTGTGGTCACCGGTGAAAGGAGGAACGACTTGTTGCCCGACAGGCGTGGACATTTCGGACAGTATGGGGGAAGGTTTGTGCCGGAGACTCTGATGCCGGCCCTGCTGGAATTGGAAAAAGCCTACCGTCGTATCAGCCGGGAACCCGAGTTCAGGCGGGAGTTGTCCTGGTACTTGGGCCACTACGTAGGTCGTCCGACGCCACTTTATTGCGCCCATCATCTGACCGACGCTCTGGGTGGACCCCGAATTTTCCTCAAGCGGGAAGATTTGGCCCACACGGGGGCTCACAAAATCAATAATACGGTGGGACAGGGGCTGTTGGCACGGCGCATGGGGAAAACCCGGCTCATAGCTGAAACGGGAGCTGGACAGCATGGGGTGGCGACGGCTACCGTGGCGGCACTGTTGGGCCTCGAGTGCGAAATCTATATGGGCTCTGTGGACATTCGCCGCCAGCGCTTGAATGTTGTCCGCATGGAGATGTTGGGCGCCCGTGTGGTCCCGGTGTCGTCCGGTAGTTGTACTTTGAAGAATGCGATGAACGAAGCCATCCGGGATTGGGTTACCCATGTGCGCCATACGCATTATGTCATCGGTTCGGTGGCCGGACCGCACCCCTATCCCATGCTGGTGCGGGATTTTCAGGCGGTCATTGGTCGGGAAAGCAAGGCCCAGGTGCGGCGCCAAACCGGACGACTGCCCCAGGTCCTGGTGGCTTGTGTGGGCGGGGGCAGCAATGCCATGGGTCTGTTTTATCCTTTCATGGATGAACCGGTGCGTTTTATCGGCGTGGAAGCCGGTGGCCGTGGTCTCACGAGCGGTCACCACTCCGCCCCGCTGTGCGCCGGAACGGTTGGGATGCTGCACGGTTCCGTGGGATATCTCTTGCAGGATTCCTGGGGCAATATCCGGGAGGCCCACTCTTTGGCGCCGGGATTGGATTACCCCGGAGTGGGACCGGAACATTCCTACCTTAAGGACACTGGCCGGGCCGAATATGTAGCAGTAACTGACGAAGAGGCGATGGAAGGCTTTAAACTCCTGGCCCGCACGGAGGGGATTCTTCCGGCCCTGGAGAGTGCCCATGCGATCGCTTACCTAAAAAAGCTCGCCCCTCAATATACCCAGGAAGACATTATTGTCGTCAGTCTCTCGGGCCGGGGGGACAAGGACGTGGACGTCGTAGCGAAGGAGTTGGGGAAAAGGAAGTAAGCTTAACTCCCTTCATTGGACCAGCCAGAGCCGGGTCGTGCAGCGCCTGCTCAGACTGCAATTTGAGAAGTCCGTCAAGGGATTGGGGCAAAGATGTGGAGGTGCCGTATGACGCGAATTGACAAGGTTTTCCGGCGGTTAAAGGAAAAAGGTGAAAAAGCCCTCATCCCGTTTATTACTGCGGGGGACCCTGATTATGAAACTAGCCGCCGCCTGGCCATAGAGATCGCGGCCAGGGGGGCCGATCTCCTAGAATTGGGCATCCCTTTCTCCGACCCCTTAGCGGACGGCCCCACCATCCAGGCATCCAGCAGTCGGGCCCTGAAAAACGGGGTCCATTTTGCCTCCGTACTGGCCCTGGCAGGGGATCTGCGACGCGAAACCGACATTCCCCTCATCCTCATGGGCTACTACAACCCCATCCTGCAGTACGGCTTGGAGAAGGCTGCTCGGGATGCCGCTCAACAGGGAATAGACGGGTTTATCATTCCTGATCTTCCCTTGGAGGAAGCAGCATCCTGGCGGGCGGCCACCGGCGCAGCGGGTGTGTCTGTCATTTTCCTAGCTGCGCCCACCACCGGCCCAGAGCGCCTCAAGACCTTGGGCCGCCTCACCCAGGGCTTTCTTTACTACGTCTCGGTCACAGGCATAACCGGCGCCAGAATGGAATTGACCCGGGAATTAATTCCGGAACTGCTGCGAGTGCGCGCTCTGGTGAATTGCCCTATCGCTGTTGGCTTCGGCATTAGTACTCCGGAGCAGGTTAAAAAGCTGGCGCCTTACGTAGATGGGGTGGTGGTGGGGAGCGCTATCGTGCAGCAAGTGGCCCAGTTCTCCGGCGCCAAAACCATCAAGCATATTGGGGACTTTGTCGCCTCCCTCAAGACTCCCCTGAGGGGCGGAAAAGATGCATAATGCCCTTCCCACCCTCACACGATCAATATGAGACTGCCCTGAGAGCGACCGGCGGCGTCAGCCTTCGCCCGCACTCGGGCAAATCAAGATTGTCAGTTTCTATTTAACCCAGGTCTCTCCCCACCATAACCGCGCCGTGCTATTCTGAGCTTTACCTCTCATCTCCGGAAAAGGTCTCCCCACCGCTTTCTTCCCATTCACATAAACCTCCGCGGTCGTGGCTGGGATGCATAGAGAAGTCAAGCCAAAGGGATTGTCGGCACTTCCCATCCGAGTCGCAATTAAGAAGGGTGTAATGAAATCCTTCCAAACAAGGAAAATTGTATTTTTCTCGGACTGTATTACCTCAACCCATTCTTTGAGGGGATCTCCAGTACCGGCAAAATGAGCCTTATAGACCGGATATGGATCTTTAAGGTATCTTGGCAATATCTCCCTGTTCATGTATTCTACGAGTCCCTCATTATCCGTATATATTGCCCGAACATCATCCGCTGATTCACCATCCCCCGTGATATCACTCTTGATATAGCAGATATGTCCTCTGCCGGCAGGGCTGTAGACGATCCTCCAGAAGCTGACACTTGTGACAAAATCTTTGTCCGTTTCCTGCAACTTGAGACGGAGCACGGGGTTATCACCAGAAACATAGACCTTCCCATGATAGAGCCCCGTCTCGTCCTGCGAGTAGCAGAAAGAAACAGCCAGCACACACCCTAAGAATGCGACAAAAACAAGTCTCAGATACCTCATGATTTTTCCTCCTTTTTTTTATATGATCACAGGCTTGTGTTACCGTCCAAGAAGTCCCCACCGTACAATCCCTCCGGTTTAGAATCCCCTGAAACATATGGATTATGAGCTGCCCATCCGTTTTTCGATTCCCTCCATGTAGTGTCCATCTGGCTACTTCGAAGTGGGGCTGTCTTTTAAGAATCGGTCAAGGAAATCCAACTTGTCCAACATCTGCTGCCTTTGGTTGGCCAGACCATCTACATAATACCTCTCATTGGGGTAAGTTTTATAACGAAAAACCTTATTGTATTTTCTCAATTTTTCGACAAAGAGCGCGGAATCCGGGCTTATGGGCGGCTTGCCTTCCCCGTGCATTATGAAAATCGGGGTCGTTTCATTTTCAACATGGCTGAGGGGGGAAAGCTTCCAGCGAAGTTCATAATTTTCTTTCAGGTTCCCGAGTTCATAATCATACATTTTTACTCCGGATAAAGAGTCCTTATTGACCCAATCGCAATATCCAGACTCGGCGATCGCCGCCTGAAAGACTCCCGGCGCACTTGTCACCGTGGCCATGGTCAGATTGCTGCCGTAGCTTCTTCCCATAACTCCCAGCTTTCCCGGATCTACGTAAGGAAGAGACTTGAGATACTCCGCTCCCGCCAGAACATCCTTTAGATCGCATTCGCCCCAGCACTGATTATTCGCCTCCTCAAATGGTTTCCCATATCCTGTACTTCCCCGGATGTTCGGTTGGAGGATGACATATCCATTTTGGACAAAAAAGTGAAGATTCGGCTCAGAAGACTGATTCTGATGTTGAAACATCTCCTCGAATTGAGAGGTGGGCCCGCCATGAATCCAGACTATTCCAGGAAACTTCTCTTCGGCCCGAATGCTTTTGGGTTTGTACAGATAGGCATTGATTCTCATGTTCTCGGAGCTGAAGTATGTTACTTTCTCTGGGACGACCAGCCTTTCTTTGAAACTCCCGGTGTGCATAGAGTAGGTGAGCTGCTTGATTTCTCCGCTTTTCAAGGAGGTAACGAATAAGTCCTTAGGACTCGTGGGTGTGGTAAGAGTAAAGCTGATTCGCGTACCGTCAGGTGACCACTCCGGATCTGCACATACTCCCATCTTCGGTTCCATTAGTACCCGGGGATTCCCTCCAGCCGCCGGGACGACACGCAGATCATAGGTGCCGTTGTGGTTTGAAGTGTAGGCAATGAACCGGCCGTCGGGTGACCATCTGGCGTCATTCTGATCGGCATTCTCCGGGGCGATCTGCTTTGGTTCCACACCTCCGGCAATCGGCATTATCCAGTAATTGATCCAGCCGCTTCGGTAGGAGCGGAAAAGAACAGTTGTCCCATCAGGCGAGACGGAGGGATATCCAAAATCTCCGCCCGCGCCATAATCAAAGAACTCCTTATCGGCGACGATAAGACGGGGATTCAGTCCGTCCGGGGAGATTTCTATAATTTCATGGTCAACCCAGCGTTCATCCATGCGCACGTAGAGGATTTTTTTTGAATCCGGCGTCCAGGAAGGGAAACCTTCGAACCGTTCATCTGAAGTCAGACGATAAGCCTGATTCGTACGTATGGAGACCTTCCAGATGTCATTGTTGCCATAACGGTCACAGGAAAACGCAATCCAGCTGCTATCGGGCGACCAGTTCAGAGCGGTTATCCTGGCCCCAAGATCTGTTACTTGCAGATGCCGGCCCTCCCTCGCTGACCACAGCCATATCTCAGAACCTCCGCTTTTGGATGATACGTAGGCGATCCACTCTCCGTTAGGAGAGTATCTCGGGTCATTGGCCATTATAGGAAGCCGGATCGGAAAGCCTCCCTCCGGGCGAATGGCTACCAAACCGCCGTCATTCAGAGCTGACGAAAAAATGATCTTTGATCCATCGGGAGACCACTTAGGGGAGGGAGAACGCCATGATCCAACCACTGTATTGAGCTGGAGCAGATCATCGAGGGAGATATACATGTCTTGCCTTTCGCTTTGTGAGTAACTCAGACAGGTCAGATACAATGTCAAGACCAAGATTGTTCCTGCTGTGATCGTTCTCTTCATGCGGTTACTCCTTCACAGGTTTTTTGAAATTGACAGATTATGGGCCTGATATCGCCCTCAAAAAAGAAACTCTTATTCGCTTGTCTGCAATGCCGACAGATAAACTTAGAAAGACTCAAAAACAACTAGCTCCTTCAGATCTTTCTTCGGGGGCGTTAAAGGCCATTCCGCGGGGATCCCTATAGGTGTAAAACAGATGAGCCGATAATGATCCGGAATTCTAAAAAAAGCCTTCATCTCATTTTCTGGGAAGAAAGTGACAAAGAAACCTGTCCCATAACCAAGAGCTCGAGCTGCGATCATCAAATAGCCGGCTGCCAGTGTTCCATCGTATTCCAGATAACGAGGATATTTGGCATCTGAACTATCCACTAAGACAGCTATGTAGGTGGATGCTGAAAGGATGTTTCCCAGCGACGTCTGGACGGAGTTCCTCGCCTTTTCCAGTTCCTCCGGAGTAGGCTTCTTCTCCATTGTGTATCTATTCAGATACCACGAAGCGGCCTCTTGGCAAAGCCGGTCCAATTTTTCCCTGTCTTCGATGACCAGGAATTTCCATGGCTGCTGATTGCCGGCCGTTGGGGCGTAACGCGCTGCGTCCAGGATTCGGATTATGTCCTCTCTGGGCACTTTTATCGGCTTGTATTTTCTGACTGTCCGACGGTTTTTCAGTGCCCTGAAAAGATATTCCTGACCTGAGGAGTCCGTGATAGCAAGAGGAGCATCTTGAGATGTTGGGATTCCTTGGAAAGCCTCTTCTTTAGGGATCACGGCTCTCACCGAGGGAAAAAAGAGGAACAGCATAAAAGGCAGAAAAGCGCCAGTCTTCATCCACATCCCTGTTCTCCTGACGAAATCTCCATGAGAAATTGGGCCAATAAAATTTGTTGACATGGGTATATGTTATATTATATATTTCTCAAGAATTATGCAAATAAAAAATTCAGCTAGAATTATACGCTCGATAAATAATTTAAACAAAGGAGAGGTCACGATGAGGCGTTTGAAGAGTTTCGGGCTGTTGCTTTTTTCTCTGTCTTTGCTTGCTCTTTTTTGCGCTACTCAGCAAGACACGAGCGGGGTAAAATACGGCAAGGTTTATGTCTCTGGGGAAAATCCTGTCCTTCGCCTGAGATTGAATGAGCAGGATAAGACCTTTGTTACGAATGCCAGCTTATGGAGAATTGTTTACAGCCCCGCAGGTATCGGCCATATCTGCTATATAACGAGTGATATCACAGGCGATGGTCCTTCTCCTGATGATGTTCGAGCTATTTTTACAGATAACGAGAGTTTGCTGGAATACATGAATAGGGAAATCATGACGCGGTATTTGAAGGATCCGCTTCCCGTCCATAAGGCCACCTTCACGGCAACCGGTGATAGCCTGAAAGAGTGGGTTGAAGTCGTCAAGTCTGATGCGTACACGATAGTGCTCATCTGGAGAGATTTTGGGGAGGCATTCTTAGTCGACAGCCCTATTGGGGGTGATATGAAGTTTGGGATTTCCTCTTTGGGGATCCCGGCCAAGAAGGCGGAGGTCTATATCAATGGGATCAAAGCGGTTGGGAGGCCGTTCCCTGAAATGATCGGCAAAATGCAAAACAGCACGGCTCGTCTGTGGTGGGCGGAGACGTGGGTAAAGTGATTTCACTCAAAAAACTGGTCTCGGCACAAATTATCCTGGGAGTTTTCCTCTGGGTCGGCTGTGTGAATCGGCAAAAAAGAGAGCCGCCCCGAAGCCTTCCGGCTGACGTTTTGCTGCGAATTGATTCGGCGGTCGGAGGCTGGCGTTCTCCGTCGCCCAAATGGTCGTCGGATGGACTCCAAATCATATTTGAGTCGAGCTTGAACCGGGGCGGACTCTCCAGCCTTTACGCCGAGGGAGGGTTTCCAAGACGGCTAGCTGCATATCTCGGGGAAACGGGCTATTTTCATTCCTACCATGATCCGAGAATCTCACCCGATGGAAAATGGATAGCCTATATTTCTACCAATAGCGGCGCTAGAGAAATTTGGATTGGCTCCATGTCTGATCATTATAGTGTGCAGTTGACCAGCCAGGGGAGTCGGATCGGCGCGCCCAACTGGTCACCGGACAGCCGATGGATTGCCTTCGCTAACGACACCCAGGGCAATTATGATATCTGGAGAGTGGCCGTGCCATGGGGCGAAGTGCAGCAGCTTACCTCAGATGAGCGCCAGGAGGTGAATCCGGCTTGGACCCCGGATTCAACACGGATCGTCTATGTCCGTTTGAATGAACAATGGAACGACCACGATATCATGGGGATCACGGCCGAAGGGAAAAATCCCCGGATCGTCATCACCGATACGGACTTTTATGACAATCGCTCGGGTCAAGAGTTTGGATATCCCCAAGTCTCTCCGGATGGCCATTTTGTCCTTTTTCGTTCTTATCGCAGCGGTTGGAAGAACTATTGGCTTGTTCCCCTCGAAGGCGGAGAACCGAGACAGGTGGCCTCCGAGGATGCCGATCAGCATGAGGCCAGGTGGGCTCCGGACGGGAAGTTAATTGTTTATACTTCGAATCACAAGGGCTGCCATGATTTGCGCGTCGTGGACGCCGCCGGCGGCACACCGAGAGTCCTGATGGCGCCGGACATGGGTGTTTGTGCTAATCCGGAATGGTCCCCGGATGGAACGCGGATCAGTTTTACATTCACGACACCTACTCGACCGAAAGATTTATTCATTGTCACTCTCTCCAGCGGAGAGATCAGGCAATTGACCCATTCGCTGACTCCGAATTTGGAGGAGAGGCTAGTAAAGCCCGAGAAAATCACCTATCCGAGCGCGGACGGTCCGACTGTCCACGGCTATTTGTATAAGCCGCCGGGTATTCGTTCTAGCGAAAGGCTCCCCGGGATCGTCTGGATACATGGGGGACCCACAGCGCAGTATGAGGACGCGTTTCAATATCAGCCCCAATCCGCCCAGCCGGGAGTCCAGTTTATTGTTCAGCATGGCTATGTCGTGTTACAGCCGAACATCCGCGGCAGCTCAGGGTATGGCCGAGAGTTTCAAAAAGCCAACGTTGGCTGCTGGGGCGAATGCGACCTGAAAGATGTTTTAGAGGGAGCCGAATATCTGAAGTCTCTTTCTTATGTGAATCCCGACAAGATCGCTGTGACCGGGAGAGCTTTCGGAGGCATCCTTTCTCTGTATGCGGTCGCTCATGCTCCAGGGGCTTTTCAAGCCGCCGTAGCCGAATCGAGCTATTATGATTATGAACTGGGAGGAAAAGAAGATAATGAAGATTTGAAGAAAAAGCTCTTTGCCATTGATCGAGTGGATAAGATCATTACGCCGCTCCTCATTGTGCACGGCGAGCAAAGCGGGCCTGACAGAAAAGAGTCCGGGCTTTTTGTTGAGGAACTCAGGAAATTCAACAAGAATTTCGAATACAAAACATATCCGGGCGAAATTTACTATGTGTTTGGATTGGAAAATCAACGTCAGATGCTTCTCGACAAACTTGTCTTCTATGATAAATATCTGAAGGGAGGAGACGTCACCCGGGAATAGCCTGGACCGGTCGATCGCCGATAGCCTTGAATCATTGGCTTTAAGAGAGCGGTTTTATAATATACGGAGGCACCCATTTTCGCGATAAGGAGGCAGCTATGAAAAAACTCAGGGTAAGCGGACGACTTGTCTTAGTTCTTGCTTTTTTAGGGTCCGGCTGGGCCATCGCCCAGGAAACCGACCGAAACATGCTTTCCGTTGACACTTTGCTGCGCATGGAATCCGCAGTCGGCGGCTGGCGCGCCCCCGCTCCCCAATGGACTCCTGATGGATCTCAAATTATTTTCCCATCCATAATTAATGACGGAAATCTTGTCAGTCTTAGCCCGGAGGGAGGGTTTCCCATTCGAATCCCCATCAACCTGGGGGGAACCGGCTGGTTTTTCACTCCCTACGTAATAAAAATATCTCCAGACGGAAAATGGATTGCCTACATCTCGGTAAAGAGCGGATCCCGTGAGATATGGGTATGGTCGGTGACCGATTTTCAGGATGTGCAGTTGACAGACGTAAAGAAGCCGATCAATAACAGCTTGAGCTGGTCTCCCGATAGCCGATGGATTGCCTTTTCCTGCAATATGGAGGGTAACTATGATATATATAAGATATCTGTGCCCTCCCGTGAGATTGTCCGTTTAACTTCGGATAAACGCAAAGAAGTCTTCCCCGCCTGGACGCGTGATTCCAAGAAAGTTCTTTTTGTCCGCTCAGATGAACGGGCCGTCGACCACGAGATAGTCGAGATAAGCAACACGGGGCAGGACCCTCGCGTCGTGATTTCCGAGAGCGACTACTTCGATGAGGGAGGGGAGGCGCTCGGCTACCCTCTGGTTTCTCCTGATGGAAAAACGGTTCTTTTCCGTTCTTGGCGGAGTGGGTGGATCAATTATTGGGCCGTCCCTCTTGCGGGCGGTTCCCGTCGGCAGATTGCGCCTGAGGAAGCAGATCAAAACGACGCCAAATGGTCCTTCGATGGCAAGTTTATCGTTTACACTTCCAATCACAACGGCACATACGACCTGCGCGTTGTATCTGCAAAAGGAGGCGAACCCAGGGTATTGGTATCCCCAGAAACGGGCGTCTGCGGAGACGCGGAATGGTCTCCGGATGGAACACGGATTACTTATACTTTCACCTCACTCACTAAGGTTAAGGATTTGTTTATTGTTGCGCTCAAGACGGGTGAGAGCAAACAGTTGACTTTCTCAATGCCCGCCGGTGATATCGAAAAAAGACTGGTCAAAGCCGAGAAAATTTCCTATCCCAGCACAGATGGGTTTACGATCAACGCCTACCTATATAAGCCCTTAAAAATGCAACCCGGCGAAAAATTCCCCGCCATTGTCTGGATCCATGGAGGCCCCACCGGACAATTTGAAGAAATTTTCCTTCATCAATTCGGTTCCTCTGCCCCAGATGTTCAATTTATCGTGCAGCATGGGTATGTCGTTCTTCAGCCCAATATCAGGGGAAGCTCCGGCTACGGGAAAGCATTTGAGAAGGCCAATAACAAGTGCTGGGGTGTTTGTGATATGGAAGACGTCCTGGCAGGAGTCAATTATCTAAAGGCGCTTCCCTTCGTCGCTTCCGATAGAATGGCCATTACGGGAAGGAGTTACGGCGGCATTTTGACTATGGCTGCGGCTACCAATGTGCACGGCGTGTTTCGAGCAGCGCTCGCTGAGACCGGCTACGAAGACTGGACCAGGCAAAGCGAACTTTATGATTATGAGCTTGGTTCTCTAGAAGAAAACCGTGAGCTTCGCTGGAAACTATCCCCTCTCAGTCATGTCGAAAAAGTAACCACGCCCATTTTCGTTATTCTGGGGGAAGGGAAGAAGCCTATTGCTTCTCCCTTCGAGGATAAACTGGTAGAATATAAAAAGGAGCATATCGCTAAGACCTACCCGGGAGAAAGTAGTTCGGTCCATAGTTATGAAGCCAGGCGTCAAAGCCTCCTCGACAAGCTGGCCTATTATGACCAATATTTGAAGGACAAAGTGACGACTAAATAGCCGCATTTTGAAATTCAGATTGAACTAATTTTTGGGAGGTCTAAATCATGCGTTTCCGAGTTCATATCTTTTTCTCTTTCTTGCTGGTCATCGGAATATGCACTGTGGGATTAGGTCTGGCTCAATCCACTGCCAATGAAGATGCCCTCGCGCTGAAGATCATCCGTGAGCAGTACGAAGCCTTGAATCATCGTCTAGACGTGCTGCAAAAAGCCATAGATGACGTCCAATGGCATAATGAAGTCAATGAAGTAGCCTTCTTTAGCAAAGCCCGGATCTATGGTCCTCCGGGCCAAAGAGAGCCCAATCCAACTGCCCAGGGGGCAGGCAATCCGGTCAAGTTTTATGCCTACGTTTTTATCCCCAAGCCATTCGAGGCTAAGAGCAAATATCCGTTGCTTGTCTATAATCACGGCGGAGTTCATAGCAATTTCAGCACGGCTGGCGCGCACATTATTTGTGAGCTGGTGGCTCAAGGCTATGTAGTCGTTGCGCCTGACTACCGCGGTAGCACCGGCTACGGGAAAGTAATGTATGAGCTGATTGACTACGGCGGTCTGGAGGTAGAAGACGCCTATGCCAGCCGGAATTACATGATCGAGAACTATGATATCATCGACAAGGACCGTATCGGTATCATCGGCTGGAGTCATGGCGGATTGATCACGCTGCTTAACATCTTTAATCACCCGGAGAGCTACAAGGTGGCCTTCGCCGGCGTGCCGGTCAGTGATCTTGTGGCCAGGATGGGCTATAAGACGGAAGAATATCGAAATTTCTATTCCGCAGATTACCACCTTGGAAAAACGGCCTACGAAGATGTGAACGAATACCGGCGGCGCTCACCGGCCTGGAATGCGGAGAAACTGCAAACCCCCCTGCTCATCCATACAAACACCGCTGATGAAGATGTCAATGTGCTGGAGGTCGAGCACCTCATCAGTGCACTAAAAGCCGCCAAGAAGCAGTTTGAATACGAGATTTTCAAGGATGCGCCGGGCGGTCACGCCTTTGATCGGATTGATACGCTGTATGCCAAAGAGATAAGAGTGAAGATCTATCGCTTCCTAGCGCGGCACTTGAATCCCTCGAATCCATTCAATTCTGCGGGAGACCTATACAGAGTCGGCCATAAACCCTATTTTCAAGAATAACGCAACTAAAGGTTGCTATCTAGCGACGATTCTATCGCTCAGGTACTGGTCGAGGAATTCCAGCTTGTCCAGCAGCATTTGACGTTGGTTTTCCAAGCCGTGAACATAATAGCCCTCGTCGCGATAAACCTTATAGCGATAAACCTTGTTATGCTTGCGCAGCTGTTCAACAAATAGCTTGGAACTGGGAGAGGCGGGACCCCGGCCTTCCCCGTGAATAACCATGATTGGAGTTACGACATTCTCGACATGGTTGACCGGCGAGAGTTTCCAGCGCAGCTCATAATTCTCTTTCAGGGGGCCAAGCTCATAATCGTAGGACTTGCTGTCTTCCGTCCAGTCTTCGTGGCCGGATTCTGTAATTGCCGCCTGAAAGTAGCCGGGCACGTTGGTGACCGCAGCCATGGTCAGCATTCCTCCGTAGCTCCTGCCCGCGACCACGAGCTTCTGCGGATTCACGAAGGGAAGGGATTTTAGGTATTCGGCTCCCGCTATTACATCATTTAGATCACACTCCCCCCAGCACTGGTTGTTTGCTTTCTCAAACTCCTTCCCATAACCCGAGCTCCCTCTGATGTTCGGTTGAAGAATAACGTATCCATTCTGTACGAAAACTTGGAGGCAGGCCTCACCCGATTGGTTCTGATGATGGAACATCTCTTCAAACTGGCCCGTGGGCCCGCCGTGAATCCAGACAATCGCTGGCAGCCTCTTTCCGGAAGGGATATTCGACGGTTTGTACAAATAGGCGTTGATGATCAATCCATCGGCGCTCGGATAAGTGATTTTCTCCGGCCGCACCAGATTTTTCTCCAAGTTTCCCGGCGGCATAGAATCCGTCAATTGCTTTATCTCTCCGCTTTTAAGAGAAACGATATACAAATCCTTCGGGCGTGTGGAGGTAGTTAGGACAAAGCTGATTCGAGATCCGTCGGGAGACCACTCCGGGTCTTCACAGACTCCCATTTCCGGGGCCATCAGTACTTTCGGCTTCCCTCCAGCCACGGAAACTACCCGAAGGTCATAAGTCCCGTTGTGATTGGATGTGTAAACAATAGATTTTCCATCCGGAGACCAGCTCGCATCGTTTTGGTCGGAATTCTCGGGAGCAATCTGTCTCGGTTCTCCGCCGTTTAAGGGAACAGCCCAATAGTTGATCCAACCGCTCCGCCAGGAACGGAAGAGCACATTTTTCCCATCCGGTGATACGAAGGGATAACCGAGAGTTGATCCTCCCTCGTCGAAGAAGTCTTTGTCGGACACGATGAGTTGGCGACTGCCTCCCTCCGCGGTGATCTGGAAGATGTCGTGATCAATGGCTCTTTCATCCGCTTGAACAAAAACGATCCTATTCGAATCCGGTGTCCAGACAGGGTTCAGTTCATCTCTTTTATCCGACGTAAGACGGAAGGCTTGGCCGCCGGGAACGGCTACCCTCCAGATGTCAAAACCTCCATAAAGATCCGCCGACAGAGCTATCCATCTTCCATCCGGAGACCAATTCATGGACCTGATCCGACATCCCAGCTTTGTTAGCTGCACATCTCGGGTTTCTCGTACGGACCAAAGCCAAATTTCCGTTGCCCCGGTTTTTTCGGAAATATAGGAAACCCACTTCCCATCGGGGGAAAACCTCGGGTCGTTCTGGACAATGTTCGGTGAAAAGCCGGGGTCGCTCCCCTTGATCGGCAACCGCCAAGGGAAACCGCCCTCTGCGCTAATAACTACGGGTCCTCCTCCGTTCAAGAGGGACGAAAATATGATCTGTTTGCCATCCGGAGACCATTTTGGAGATGGCGTCCTCCACCCTCCGACGACAGTTTGAATCCAGAGCAGGGTGTCAATGGATATCTTGTTGTTTGGCTCATTATTCTGGCCGATCAGAACCGCGGGCGTCATAAAAACCGCGAAAGAAAGAATGACGACGAGGCCCGCTTTTTTCATCTCTTTTCTCCTTTTTATTTGAGGAATGAGATTAGCCATGACCTCCACTCACGGAGGACCTGGGCATCACTTTTCCATAGGACTATACTCCTAAAAATAGACCGTCTTTCACTCTGCGGCATATTAATTACCGCATATCTCCAGCCGGTGGGTTTGAAGCCGCATCCGTATGGTTCTTTTTTGTTATAAACTCAAGAATAAGAAGCCGATGCTCGAACATCAAATCCATCAGCCTTTCTCCATCCTTGGCCTTAATGGCCGCCAGGAGTTCCCAATGATGCTTCATCGATCTATCCAGGAAGGCGGGATTCTTATGGACCAAAATGAGCGCATAGGAACACAATTGTATCCTATCTATGACAAGTTGAATGATTTCAAGAAGATACTTATTGGGCACATATTTCCATAATTCATTATGGATTTCCCGGTTGATTTCTCTATACTTCTGCTGGGTCTTCGGGGAACAGTATTTTTCCATTTTGGCCGTGAGGCGCTCAATCCGATGGATGCCTTTTTGTGAAATATGCTCGATCGCCCCCCTGACAGCTATTCTGTCCAAAACAGCGAGAACCACCAGAATTTCCTCAAGTTCCTCGAACGAAATGGCTCTGACGGTTGCTCTCCGGTATGAATCCACTGTTACAAACCCCTCTGAAGCAAGACGGAGCACAGCTTCCCTTACCGGTGTTCTGCTCACCCGAAATCGGGTGGCAATGTCATGCTCGTTGATTCGTTGATCGGGGATGAGGTCTTTATTGATAATCTCCTCTTTCAGCTTGGAATAAATGAAATGACTTATCGTCTGAGGTTGATCATATCTTTGATTATCTTTTTTTGTCATTTTTAGTTCCCGCAAAAATATATATTATATAATATACCTTAAGAAAATCAAGAGAAATAAAAGATTATTTCGTTTGATTAATATTATTGGCCTTTAATTTCCGGGCTTATTATTGTCTTCCGAGATATATTGTATTATAATAAGAAAGTAAGGCGAAAGACCAGTGATGAACCATAAGAATGATATTGGACGTTATGAAAATCGTTTTCCGCGGACAATGAGCGAGTATATCTATTCTAGCCTGAAGGAAGCGATTCTAAACAATGAATTCAAGCCTAATCAAAGAATTAATGAGAAAGAAATCGCTGAGCGTTTCCACGTGAGTCGGACTCCAGTAAGAGAAGCCGTTCTCAGACTTGCCTCAGAAAGTTTTATCAGAATTGATTCTTACAGAAGAGCGGTTGTCAAAGAGATTTCATACGAGGAACTCAAAGAGATCATGGAAGTCTTGGCTGCTCTGGATACACTCGCCATATCATTAGCAATAGATACTATCTCCCCGCGGGAAGTAAGCAAGCTCGAGAAACTTACAGAGAAAATGGCCACAGTGTGTAATCTTAAGACGGTCGACAAGTTCATGCAGGCAAACGCTGAGTTTCATAACGAGCTTTGGAAATCGGTGCCTAATGGGTTTCTTCGGGAGGTCCTTTACTTGGTCCGAGACAAAAAAGAAAGGTGTGCCTATACCAGACTTATAGTCTTAAAGTCCCCCGGATTTTTGCAGCGGTCAATTTCGCATCATTGGGAACTTCTGAAGGCAATCAAAAAAAGAGACAAAGACAAGCTGAGGATGTTGATTGTTGAACATCACCATCTCCTTGTGGAAACAGATGATCTTGGAAGAAAAAACGATCCTCCCGCAATTAGAGAAATATAAAGAAAAGATCAAGCGCTATAGGATGCTAACATAGGGGAAGGCATTCACTTTTTCCTCCTAAAAGGGCTCAGGGTTCTAAAGTGCGGTGGATGTTCTGTCTTAGAGAGGAGTGAGATGATTTCCCGCGCCCAGTCGGTGATCTGCACCGTCCCGCTCAAATCCCAGTCCTCTTCCA